>SESE01000407.1_pt1 | contig 18116 bp, 15 predicted proteins | sample 3171371 | NCBI WGS metagenome assembly SESE01 (sample SAMN06051881, study PRJNA518727) | freshwater metagenome | biome: subpolar coniferous forest; feature: holomictic lake; material: water; isolation source: holomictic Lake 442, 13 m depth | place: Canada: near Kenora, Ontario | collected... | reverse complement strand
TCAACTCAAGCCCGAGGAAGCCATCGGCGCCATTGCCCGCGGAGGACAGCTTGTGGTAGTTGGCGACCCCAACCAGCTCCCACCGACATCGTTTTTCTCCCGAGCGGCAGCTGTTGGCGACGGTGAAGACGATCAGTTCAGTACGACCGACGCCGAAAGTATCCTGGACGTCTGCACGGGGCATTTCCATCCTGTCAGATCACTTCGCTGGCATTACCGTTCTCAGCACCATTCTCTCATTGCGTTCTCCAACAAGCACTTTTACAAGAGCAACCTCATTATTTTCCCATCGCCTTATGGGCAAGGCGGCAAGCTAGGCGTGCGAGTAACGTATTTGGCTGATGCTGTCTACGAAAACCAAAGCAACCTTCGTGAAGCTACTCGGGTAGTGACTGCGGTCATGGAGCATATCAGGACGCGTCCTAAAGACTCGCTTGGCGTGGCAACACTCAACATCAAGCAACGCGATCTGATCGCAGAATTGCTCGATACCAATCTCAAGGCCATGCCCGGAGTCAATGAATACAGAGAGCTTTGGAAGGCCGCAGGGCAACCACTGTTCGTCAAGAACCTTGAAAATGTACAAGGCGACGAACGTGACGCTATCATCGTCTCCACAACATTCGGCCGTCTACCTGGCTCATCTAAGGTTCAACAAAATTTCGGCCCAATCAGTCGGCAGGGAGGATGGCGCCGCCTCAACGTGCTTTTCACTCGGGCAAAAAAATCCATAGCCATCTATACATCCCTACGCCCTGAGGACATCGTGATTGATACTGTCAAACCTGAGGGGACGCGGGCTCTACGCAATTACCTTGAATACGCCCGCACTGGACTCCTGACCGATTCGGTCGATACGGGAAGAACTCCCGACAGTGATTTCGAGATCTCCGTGATGGATATGCTTCGTGTGGGTGGCTACGAGACCACGCCCCAGCTCGGCGTGGCCGGCTACAGAATCGACATCGCCGTCAAGCATCCCGATGCACCGGGATCCTATTTGGCTGCCATTGAGTGCGATGGAGCGACATACCATTCTGCCCAATCTGTCCGCGATCGTGATCGAATTCGTCAAGAAATACTGGAATCCATGGGATGGCGCGGTCGAATTTGGCGAATTTGGTCCACCGATTGGTTCAGAACTCCGCATCATGAAACTAAAAAATTACTTAGTTTTTTGGACGGCCTGCGCGAATCATGGCGTCCTGAGCACGCATCCGGAGATGCATGGGTAGAGGAAGGCATCGACCCAATATATGCGACTGCCCGAACAGGCAAAGCGTTACCGCCACATGCCAATGCCACCCTCACGAAGACCCTTGCACCAAGTACAGATCTCACAGAACAATTGCAAGTAAGCGCCGCTCTGATCGAAAGTGATGAGTATGTGGAGGTTGAAGTGGGCGACACTGTGAAATACGTGGATGTCGATAAGTTTGCAGAAATTCTCACAGTTCAGATTACCGCTAACAAAGATGATTTCCCCAATGGATTGGTCTCGAAAAGCCGACCGCTTGCAAAAGCGCTGCTTGGCGCGGCAATTGACGATGAGGTTCAACTGAATCTACCAGGACTGAACTCGATGGCATTTCGTATATGTGAAATAAAAAAGCCTAATCGGCATGTTCATGTCGCCGAATCAGATTCTGGATCGATCGCTATATGAGGTTGGCATAGGTCGCTTAGTAGTAATAGCAAAGTCTCCATTCCAGAGATGGAAGGCCGCTATCAAGGAGTAGTCATAGAAAACGGAAAAAATCGTACGCTAAGGATTTAGAAACGGTCGTAGCGGCCTGAATTTACCGACACCGACCTTGACGCTGCTGCGCGACAAATAGTCACTTGTCAGATTGATGTGAGTCAAGCTGTCAATGTTTGGGTCGCTGTAGAAAACGGAATTTTAAGTACGTTATCTCATGCTTCGAGCTTAGTTCCAGCCTGTTCCATCTCAGATAGCAAGCCGCTCAAACGCACTTGAGGATCAAGCTCAGGGTTAACTATGTGCGCGACATATTGGCGGGCTGATATGTCAATTTGTTCTTCTGTTGCCTGCACAGCACCTTGAAAGAGAAAACTTGGCAGGAATTTGGCGCCGATCAAATTGGCTGTTTGTTGAAGTGGTTTTAGTAACTCGCTCATTGAGTAATTGTTGTAACCGCCAGCTTGATAAGACTCGGACGGGCCGCCAGTGGAAATGGCCGATACCCATTCTTTGCCGTGTAACGCAGTTCCACCGGGACCATAAGCCCAAGCGTAGGACAACACATCATCAAACCATTTTTTCATGAGCGGTGGTACTGAGTACCAGTAGAAAGGATGCTGAAACACAATTCGGTCATGCTCAAGAAGCAGTTCCTGTTCCCGCTTAACGTCAATTTTCCAGTCTGGATAGTGCGAATAGCCGTTATTGATCGTTATGTCATTGCGTGCTTCAAGTTCCTTAACCCAGCGGCGATTAACTTTCGATTGCTCAAGATTTGGATGAAAGACGTTGACCAATATTTTCATAAAAACTCCTGTTGGATTTTGGATTGCTAACGTAATGTAGCCGAGTACCTATCCAGGGTCGTCTCAGAATTCGGAAAAAATCGTACGCTAAGCTTTTAGCCACCACCGCTGGTAAATTGGAAATTCTCCCAGGGTCAGTTTTCAGTCGGCATCAACACTTCACTCCCTCTCAAACCCCTGATCAGAAAATTTCAAGGTACGACAGTTTTCAATCACAGTACGCACCACGTTGTCAGGCGCACCAGACGGAACGGTTGCCTGAATTTCCAGCGTCACAGTCACATCAGCGCCCATCAGACCGGACAAATGGGCAATGACCTCCTCGGCTATTTTGCTGGCATCGCGTCCGACCCTGGCAGTTTCCAGTTGGACTGAACCATGAAAACGTTTTGGCTTGACAGAGACCGGCGACGATATGTCGGGTCGTGTGTTGTTCGTTAAAGCAGGGCCAGAGTCAGTGCCACTTAACGGGGGTGCAATGCCTTCACTGACAAAAGACTGCGGAACAGACATCTCAGCATCAAGCTGCTGGCCTGCCACATCAGGTTTCACCACCAGCCCGGGGGCATGTGCGTCACTCAAGGCAAGCATTTGACCCGTACGCAGTCCCTTGTATCGGCCAAGAACGTCATCTAAGCTGTCGGCAAATGCAAAGCTGTCTTGCATCCAGGTGAGCAAACCTACACCATCACGAATCGCACTCAACAAGACTTGGGGATCCTTCAGGCGCGGCAGATACAAGTAGCGTGCAAAGTCTTCCACCAATTGCCGTGCGGCCACATGGTTACCACGCCAAAGCGGGATGCGATCCAGCTCCATCTTCAGTCGGGTTGATGCAAAACTGGTCAGATACAGCTCGTCGGTGCGCAATTTTTTGCTGGCACGCACTGCCAAAGCATCATTGCCTGACAGCCGCAAAGCCTCCCAAGTGACCGGAACGTGCGGGGTGGCCTGAACCGGCACCAAGAGCCACTGGTAGGTCTCTGGCAGGCGCGCTGTGACCACACTTTGCGCCGTTGCAATTTGTTGTTCCACCTGTTTCTTTTGATGCGATGTCAGTCCCAATGGGGACTCGTCGGCCAGAATGGACTGCCATGCCAGCACTTTGCGTGCTGCTTCGTCCAGGTCTTGAAGACGTGTTTTGTCGGCGGCCAAAAAAACCAGTGTGTTGCGGTAGAGCCTTGGCGCATTGCCGCGCGTTTCCAAAATGGACTTGGCGGCCACACTGGCAGCGCTATCGCCATCTTTGCTGTGGGCTTGCCCCACCCCCAACACCACCAAACGCGCATCCAGATCATCCGGTACGTCGGCGCTGGTGGGCGGCATGGCGTGGATACGGCTGAAATCGCCTGTTTGCGCCAAATCACGGCGCAAGCGCTGTTCCAGTTCTGCTGCCACCTTGTCGGGTTCACGTTTGAGCTGTTCTGCTCTGTCTTCGGCCAGTTTGGTGACTGTTGGCTGCGTTGAATACCAATAGCGTGAACCATCCTGATACAAATACGTGGCAGCTCCGGCCATGCGTCGCAAGGCATCGCCAAAAACGGCGGGAGATTCTCCAGGCATCACACAACCCAGCTTGACCCTGCGGTCTTCAATCCCCTGGTGGGCAGCGGAAAAGGTGGGTGCAGAACCCATGTAAATCGCCCGCGCCACACGTCGGCACGCAGAAAACTTTCCCAAATTTGGCAGTTCACCGTCGAGCTTCAAAGGCAACGAATGGGGTCCATCGACATCTTTTTCAATCACCGGCACCCAGTTGTCAGACAGATAACGTGTCAATTCGGACTGCACCCGTGGGTCGTCCATGGCGATGTTGGCAGGCAAAATGAGCGGGTTGCGATCTCCTTTTTCCCATAAGCTATGTATGACCGCAGCCATCAGTCGCAACACGCCCCGAGTCCGCTGAAACTTCACCAGGGTTGACCAATCGGTGTAAAGACGGTCAAAAATTTCAGGGTGAATGGGGTAGGCCGCCTTGATGCGCTGTTCATAGTCGGATTCGCGGCATTCCGGCGGAAACTCGGCCTGTTGTGACCGGTAAAACTCGGCAAAGGTGCGTGCCACCACATCACGGTCTTTGAATTGCGCCACGTCAGACAGAGGCTGAAACAAACGCCTGCGAACAATCTCAAAGCCTTCTTCGGCAGTGGCGGGTCGCCAGGATGACTCGACCCGTCCCACCACATTGCGCAGTCTGTCCAACGCTTCACGGCCTCGTGTACCCCCAACCTCAACATCATTGGCCTGCGTATGCGGCGAGCCTGACGTGTCGGATGCCGGCAAGCTAATGACCAACAGACAGTTTTTGGCCAGTTTGGCAGACTCGGTTAGCACCTGCGCAAAGCTGAACTGCGTCTCAAAGCCGCCCGCTGGCAAGTCGCTTTGGTCATGCAACTGACGGGCATAAGCCACCCATTCATCGATCAGAATGAGGCATGGGCCATACTCATTGAACAGTTCTCGCAAGACATCGCCAGGGCTGGTGGCTCGCTCATCATCTTGCCTAATTCTGGCAAATGCCTTTTGTCCGCCCAATTGCCAGGCCAGTTCACCCCACAGGGTACGAATCACCGTGCCGTCCGGTTTGGTGGATGGATTGCCGGGTGAAATTTTGTTACCCACCAAAACCACACGCCGTACAGCAGGAATTGTGCTCACCCCCACGGCAGACAAAATGGCATCGACACCCGCAAGCTCAGTAGGGTTTGCACCAGAAAACAGGTGGTACAACGCCAGCATCGAGTGCGTTTTGCCACCGCCAAAGTTGGTTTGCAACTGCACCACGGGGTCAGCACTGCCCTCCGTCAGACGGCGCATCGCACCCATCAGCATCGATTTCAGGCTCTCGGTCAAATACGTTCGGCGAAAGAACTCCACAGGGTTTCGGTACTCGTTTGTCCCTTCGCCCAGATGCACCTGCCACAAGTCGGCGGCAAACTCTGCCTGTTGGTAACGGCCACTGGCAACGTCTTCATGGGGCATGACCACTTCGCGCCAGGGTTTCAGGGTCGCCATCACGCCGCTTTCAATGGCAATGCTGGCCGATTTGCGCTTTTCGCCGCGTGCCTGCTCATCGAACCGCTGACGCAACAACTCCATCTTCATCTTGTCCACGTCATCCGACTGAGGTGCAGAAATGGCAATCAGCAATCGCCCCGTGGAATCCAGCGCCCGATAAGCATCGTCACTGCTGAACGGTTGCTGATGCGCCCACTTGTTTCGCCAGTCCCGAATTTCAGACACCAGGCTACGTTCTGCAAAGCCCAAAGTGTGGCGAAAAACATCATTCCAAACATCCCACATCAGCTTGAGCAGCGCCGATGAATCCCACTCGGTGATGGGCTTGTTGGCCAGCATGGGGTCTTCTATAAAACCGCGCACCCGCTCTGGTGACAAGGTGTTCACGGTGATGGCGCTTTTGATTTCGCGCTCCACAAAAGGCCCCAAGCCGGCCTTAAGCAGTTCCAGCGCCTTGCCAACGCGGTCAAAATTGGTGATTGCCATAGAGGGGGTTCTTTGCTAAAAAGTCAGGGGTTGAAATGGACCCATGTGAAAACTATTCAAACAATTCGGAATGCGTGCCTGACCTCACAAAGTTGATGGCGGTGTCATCAATCTGGTAAATCAGCAAAAAATCGCCACCAATGTGGCATTCCCTGTGATCTGCCCACTCCCCCTTCAGCGCGTGATCCAGCCACTCTGGGGCGAGCAGCTCATCATTGGCAATCAGCAACATCATCGCCTCTTTGAGTCTCACCATGTCATAGCGTCCGGAATGTGACAACCGTTGCCAGTCCTTGAGGAACGCTTTTGCGTAGTCCGCAGACCTTGGCATGGACGTGCGTTTACTGGCTGCTGTTTTTTTCAAGATCGGCAAACAGTTCGTCAGCATTGGCAAAGCGGGAACGATTCGTGGCCATCATGGCACGAGACTCCTCCATCGCTGCACGTGTCTCTGCATTGGGAACTTTCAATTCAAGCGGAAAAGATTGATCAATCACCACACGACGCAAAAACAAGCGCACAGCATCCGACACCGACATGCCCATGGCGGTCAGTGCCTGAGTCGCCTGAGCTTTGATGTCATCATCCACCCGAATGTGGATCATTGAAGTTTGTACTGCCACGATGAGCCTCCTGTTTGATACGGGTGGATTATGTATCTCACTTGAGATGACAGAAATACCCTTGATTTTGGTGGGTAAATTGGCATGAAAATTACGTATGAGAGATTCGATCAAGCCCACGCAATGCAAGCCCTACCACCTTGGGAATGGGGCGGGCGCCAGAGCTGTACTGACTCACCGCCCGTCGTGACAATCCCAGCGCATCAGACACCGTGGACAAAGACATCCCGTTACGTGCCATCCAGGCTCTGAATTCAGAGACAGGGAAGGCCTCGCCGGATTGCTCTTTGCCCATTTGGTACAGACGTTCTGACGCCATCGACAGGCCGCAGGCCCATTCAATCGTCCAACCATAGTCCACCACTTGTGCTGTAGCCAACATGGCTGGGTCTTGCAAGACGGCAAACCCTTCAATACTTGCCATGGGTTCAGCCAGTGAAACGCAATAAGTTTTTCCGCTGGCCAGCTCAATTTGCAACGAGTCTGGCGGTATGGCTTGAACACTTTTCATTTTGTCAGGGGTTGCCATGGCTATGAATCCTCAATCTTTTGGGTTACAGGTATTCCATTCGTAACCGGTGGGTGTTCAAAACCATTGACACGGATAGTTAACTTGCCTGATTTGTAAATGGTGCCCATGGGTTTGAATTGTAGGGAATAATCTTCCCTACTCCCACCATAAATCAACCAGACATCGCATCTCTGATACTGCTAAATCAATAGCTGCCAACGCAGACGTGCGTTACAGCCATTTTTTAGGGTCAACCAACCGCTGACTATTAGCGCGCTTGCAAGTGATGGCTTGTAGTTTTAATTTTTTCGATGTACAATAAAACAATGTACACAGTCACTGAAACCAATGACTTCCTCGCTTGGTCTGCACGGGTGTGGAGTGACGCAGAGCGCAGCGAATTCATTGATTTCATCAGCCAAAATCCGTTGGCCGGTGATGTCATACCTGGGGCTGGCCCGCTTCGCAGGGTGCGCTGGGCGCGTCAGGGCATGGGCAAGCGCAGTGGCGTAAGGGTGATTTATTTCAACCGCCTCGCCAATGGTGACATTGTTTTGCTGCTGGTGTACGCCAAGGCCAAGTTTGACAACATCCGCCCGCAAGTGCTGCTCAAAATCAAGGAGAAATACGATGTATGACGCAAAATTCCAACCCAATCCAGACCCGGAAATGCAGGAGTTTGAAGAAGCCTTGTTGCGTTCCATTGATGAGGCCAAGCGCGGCGAATTTGCCGCTGTGCATACCCCTGAGCAGATCATGGCACGCCGCCGTGGCCGTCCTGTTGGCAGTGTGCAGGCGGTCACCAAAAAGCCTGTGACTCTGCGGATAGATGCAGACACACTCGAGCGTTGGCGTGCAAGCGGAAAAGGATGGCAGACGCGCGCAGCGCACGCGCTTGCCGCCCATGCGCCTTGATGAACATGTTGATGCCGACATCGTTTGATGGCTACGTTGAAAAATCTGCCAAAGTATCGAGTACTTTACTCGTTCCCACGCTCCAGCGTGGGAACGAGGTAAGCTACCAAATCAATAGCTACAAACGCATACTGGACGTGCGTTACAGCCGATTTCGATGCTAAAAAAACAATGGACATGTCATCAATCCACTTCGCCAAACAAGTCAGTGGTTCCTGGGTGAATCACCCCAGCAGTTTGCGATTCCCTGGCCAGTCGAGTGATCTCCGGCCAGCTTTGCACCAAGCCGTTGTAGGCCATGGCCTCTGTCGCACGTTTTTTACGTTCGCACAAAGTGTAGAGGCGATAGCACAGCTCGCGGGCGGTTTCGCTCTGATTGCCCAGTTGCGCCACCAGGGTGGCTGCTGCGGCCTCGCCACCAGATTCCAGGACGCGAATCAATTGATGCACGGTTTCCCAAACCGTCAGGCGAGTGTCGGTGTTGGGGTTCCAGTTAGCGGGTAATTCTGAAGGTTTAAGCAAACGAACCTTGCCCGCTTTGGACAGCACAATGCCTGCTTCCACCATGCCACCTACGCTGGTGTTTTTGGATTTGGACAATTGCTCGGCCACCCCGTAATCGCCATCGTTAAAGCCCATCTGATCAAACCAGGTCAGCGCCCAGCGACTATCGGCATCAAAGTCACCTTCCTGCTCGGCCAGGGCTTCGTCCAGTGTCTGGTTAATCAATGCCAGCGCTGTCCGTACCGATAAGGGCTTGCCCTCGGCATCCAGCACCTTGGCATAACGTGTATAGACGGCCATGCCGGGGCCAATGGCTGCTTGCGCCAGATCGACGGGGGCGATATTGCCGGCTTGCAGATGCACCAGGGCTTGAGGCAATTCGGCTTTTAGGGCAGTGACAAATTCGCGTCGGGTGGCTGTGGGGGCGTTGGATGGACGCTTGCGACAGACGAGGACGATGCTGGAGGCGAGGGCGTTGGTGCCCATAGCGATCATGCGACCTGGGCCTTCGGTGCGTACTGGCCAGGTACCACTGATGGCAAAACCGGCTTCAATCACCGCAGCCAAAAAGGTGTCCCAGCCGGTGTTGGTCGTGCCATCGTCGCTACCACTTTCGGATTGTTTGAAGGCATAGTAAATGGTGACAGGGAAAGCCGGATGTGCCTGTTCGGCTAAACGATGCATGGCGTTGGTCATGCCATCAAGAAAGAACTTCTCGGCCTTTTCTCTGCTACCGTGGCGATAGGGAGTGGCAACCAATTCCTCGGCCTTTGGTACAGCCAACGTTCCAAACAGGTCTGGAAAGACAGGTTTTAACGAGCGACGCAACCAGACATAAAAAAAGTCCGATAGGTCTGCATAACCAATGTTGTCGTAGTAAGGTGGGTCGGTGGAGACAACCTTATCAAGACTAATCGCTTGCAATGATGCATCGTGTTGTGATGATATTGAAAATGAGGTCGCTGGACAAGCATCAAGTGCCATTGTTCCTTTTTCGATAGCCATCGAAAAACTTCCACCGATGTCCGCAAACGTGTTGGCCTCAGCAAAATCCCAAGTCATTGGAATAGCCTGACGGGCAAATGTTTCTCGGAACGCACCTCGGTCACTCATCCATGACGCTATGGATGAACCGATATTTGTCATTTTTGAGATTGCAAACGACAAATACACCCCCACCGCATCCGCATAAGCCGTTGCACCAATACCACCATCATCTAAGGCTTTGCCATCGTCCGACAGTCCGGCAGCAATGGCATCACTTTTGACCCGATCGCGTGCCTCTTGAACAAGATCAGAAAACGTCGTTAATGCAACAAGTTGGCGAGAGGTGAAGAGATCGCCATACACGTCAAACCCATAGTTGGATACATTCACGCGGCATTTGCCGTACATCGGTGTATCGGGCTTCCATGTGGGCTGCGCAGTTTGTGCTACAGATTCCATCGCCGATGTTGGTGCGAGATAAACCCGCCCGTGCGCACCCTCTGCGACGATGGCCATCAGCTTCGCGCCCATGCGCCCTGCTGTCCCTTCGTCTCTGATGTAACTGTATGACAGCGGCGTACCCGACATAAGACAAAGGAATCCAGCCCGTTTGCCAGCCGATGTTCCATTTATAGCGCTGGCAGGTGGTGTACCAGTACGAACTTCAAAATGGTAGCTGCCACCCTCAATGACAGGTTCCACATACGCTTCTTTCCCCGCCTTGGTCGAAAGCATAAAGGTCGAAGCCAGCGGCACATCAACATGGGAAAAAGCCGGATTGGGGCTTTTAACCGTTCGCGCCCATAGCCAGGCAATCACAGTGAGTTTCTGCCCTGCCTGCAATCCCACCAGTCCTTTATTCCTGAAATGTTGACCATCATTTTGGCCTGTAACGCCCGTCCCTATTGCGTTGTTAGCTAGCATTTCAGGAGTAATTTCAATCTGCGGATAAAGGTGTCCAATGCGCTTGAAAGCCTCGTCGCGCATCCATTGGCCGTAATAGCGAACATCTTCAGCCAAGCCTTGCGCTCCACGCCACGAACCCGAATGCGCTTGGCCCGTGCGACTTTGAGGATTGACCGGTGGCTTGGCTGCAAACTTTGGCGGAATTTCAATCATGGCTTTGTTAATCAACACCGCCACTGGGTTCAGGTCTGATGCATAACTTTCCAACCCCAACCGCTGCGCCTCCAAAGGCAGGGCACCTCCACCTGCAAAGGGGTCATGAAAAGCAGGCAATTTGTAGCGGTCAAACAATTCCGCAGCACGGGGATGGTCGGCATTTTCAGCGCAGGTGTAACGCCAGCTTTGCCAGATTTCATCACGCGCCTGCTGCAACACCGTTTCATTGGTGGTGTTTTCCCACTTCACCAGGTCTTCGATGATTCTGAACAGCCGCTGACGCTCTTTCTCTTGTTGCTTCTCGGTCGGAAAGATGTCAGGATGCGATGAGGGGTCATCAACCATCTGCGCAAAAATCACCGCCCGCGCGGCAGCCAGTGGCCGACGTGCCCACCACAAGTGCAGTGTGCTGGGGTGACCATGCCGAATGGATTTTTCGCGGGCACTGGCGATGTTGATGGCTTCAAGTGGCAATGCGACTTCGATGAGTTTTTTCTTGGGGGTCATGACCACAGTCTCGAAACAGGATATTGAACAAAGGCACTATCCGCACTGACCAGGGTGTAACCGAGTGAAATAGCCTGCGCGATCAGCAACCGATCGAAAGGATCACGGTGATGAAGCGGCAAGTCTTGCAAAACAGTTAATGCGGCGATATCAATAGGCAACCAGTGAAAAAAGTTTTTCAGCCGATGATCTTCAACAAATCGTGCTGCTCGGTCAGGCAAGATCAATTTGCCTAAACTGGCTTTGATCGTGATCTCCCATACGCTGGCAGCACTCAACCAAACAGCATTTTCAGGATGTCGAATGGCATCCAATGTTGGAGAAGGCATTGGCGTACCGTCAATCCACCACAAAAATACATGGGTATCAATTAACAAGTTCATTGATAGTCCCTGAAATCTTCAAGTGGTGCATCAAAGTCATCAGCAATCCAGATTTGCCCTTTGGCGCTACCGGGCTGCCGCAGCGGCAGTGTTTCTGCAATGACTTGCTTTTGCTCTAATAATAAAACAAAATCAAACACTTGGGCAGATACAGACTCAGGTAATTTTTGAAGATGTGACAAGACAAGTTCTGAATAGGTCATTGTGGTTCTTTCAATTGCAAGACATTGCTGCCTCATCATTGTGTGGTGTGGGTGTGCTTCTGACTACATGGTTTTGATCGATCCCATCCAACACTGTGATGTGACGAATGAGAAGGTCGGCTCGGCGTAAACCAGGGTCACTCTTGCCCATGGCCGATTCCAGTTCGGTACGCAAGGAACGTGCAGTGGGGGTATCGTGCTGTCGAGATTCAATCAAGCCAAGGTATTGGTTCAATTTTTCAACGCTATCGATACAGCGTGGCCGCGAATCGGCACCCAACACTTCGGCTAAAACGTGTGAGCTTTCTGCGCCGTAGGTACCGACATCATCCGGAATATGTTCGAACTGGTGGTTGGCTCCCAACAGATGAATATGCTCTCGCCGCACCGTGGTCAGTACCGCAGGACTGTGGGTGGTCACGATGATTTGGGTGTTTGGAAAGGCTTTTCGCAGTGACGGAACGACCGTCTGTTGCCAACACGGATGCAGATGCAGCTCAATTTCGTCAATCAGCAAAATCCCTGGCGCTTCCAGCGGGTTATTGAAGTTGGGGTTGGTTTGTGCCAGTCGGCGGGCAAAATCCAGCATCAAGGCAATCAGGTTGCGATACCCATCACTGAGCTGCTCCAGTTCCAGACTGCGTAAACTGCCATCGCGCTCGCGCACATCAACCAGCAGCTTGGGTGGGCTGCCATCAAAGTAAATACGCTCTACGCCCTCAATGGCATGACGCAGTGCCATGCGCACCGCATTCAAATCGTGAAACTGTGTTTTAGCTCTCAGCTCGGCATTTTCCAGAAGATAAAACCATTGGCACATGGCCGTGAAGTTGCTGGCAGCATCCAGTGCATTGGCGTAAGCCTTGTCTTGTGACAGGTCGAGTTTGAAAATGTCTCCCAGTTCTGGCATGGCACCAATGCGTCGAGTGGCGCGGTAATAGGCCACAACAGGCAAAGGAATCAAGGCCTTGGGACTGGTGCGAATTTCTTGCCAAAGACTTTGGATATACCCATACAGGTCGGACAGGCGATCCGATGTACGGGCAGCGTAAGTAAAACGGGCGGGTGCCTGGTAGCTGATGTACTGGTTCCACTCCAGTGCGGCGCTTTGCCCATCCAGGGTCGGCCTTGGAAAGTCACCAGCAGGGTAGAAGTCATTGGCGGTGGCACGCACCTGAACAAATGCCTTGCGCCCTTCGATGGCGCTGCTGGCATTGGGATCAAGGTAAATATCAGAGGCCTTGAGCGATGCACCTTGCATGGTTCTGTGGCGTTTGTTGTCATCGCTAAGGGAAGCCACCAATTCATACAACGCAATGGCGATGGCATCCAGAATGCTGGTTTTACCGGCACCATTGATACCCACGATGACATTGACATCTGGTTGCAGCGCAATAGACAGCGATTCAAAACATCGAAAGTGGGTGATGTCGATTTTGGATAGTTTCATGGGGGGTTGTAAGGGGAAAAATCGTTTTGGCCAGGCATTCAAGAGGGTTCACCGTAACGTTCAATCAATTCCGCAAAGTCGTAATTCACACTGGTGACCCCAAAATCTGGTTCGCGCTTGAAGGGCTGGCGTAGATAGTGGAGTCGGTGTTTTTCATCGCCCATAAATTCAACGATGGCCAGAATGAAGTCATCGGGTTTGTTGAGCGAGTACAAAATTTCATTGCGGGTCACGGTGATGGTAGGCGCACCGCTAATGCGGCCTTTGACCTCAATAAACCGCAGCTTGCCAGTGCCCGGGATGCGGCTTTCAATGTCGTAACCCAGTTTTTCAAACTCACGGTCTGTGGGGTCAAAGCCAAGGCTGCGTTCCATGTCCATCACAACGGCACGGGCACGCGCTGCACTGATTTGGGTATCTGCCGGATGGGTTTGGCTGTCGGTTGCAACATCTGATGATTGCACCATGGCATTGATCAGGCCTTTGGGGACGACCAATAGGCCACCTAAAACAACGGGTGGCAGTGCAGAAAGCTGTGCCTCTTGTTTAAGGTCTGCCAGACGTTTTTGTAATCTGCCTTGTAGCAAATCAGCCCTTTTGCGCGCTTCGCCAGAGTTGAGTTTGGCGTTGATCTTGCCGGATTGTTCTTGCAGCTTGAGTTCTTCGGCACGGTGATCCCAATAGGTGATTTCCTTGGTGAGACGATCTTTCACTGCCGCTTCGGTCTTGGCGATCAGTTCCAGCTTATGGCTGCGAACTTCAGCCAGATGTTTTGGTACCACGTTCGCAACCGCGTAGCCCTGAACTTTTTGCTCCAGTTCACGGCTGATCCATTGACACTCGGGTCTGTCCAGAATGGCATCAATGCCTGGTTCGCCCGAAGCCAAGGGGAGGTAGTCAAGGTAGGGAGCGTAATGGACGTGTCGAACCTCGCCTGTGCTGTTTTGTTCCACATAGAGCATTTGCTTCGATACGATGCGGCGCTCGCCTGAGCGGTTCAGGCTGGCATCCTGAATGGCGTGTTCAAGGTAAAACAGGATGCGTACCTGTGTGCCGCTGTCCTGTTCGTCTATCAAAACTGTGCCACGCTTGAGCAAATCCCGATGGCGCTCAAGAGTCAGGTCAATGACGGCATCAAGCAGCGGATGACCCGGGCAAACAAAGGCGGCCAAAGCTTGCCCCTGGGGCGCAACCAGTGACTTCTCGAAAGCAATACGTTCATAGCGCGGTAATACGGGTTCACCCATCCCTACCAAGCGGTCTCGGTTGCGTACCAGCGCTGGAACATGGGTGATTTCAAAGCGTCTTGGTTCGCGTAATTTGGCGGTGCCTCCGAGCCGCTTGAAGGCTTCATGAAAGAATGACTCAATGTAGTGGGGCTGTAGGCGGCGTGCATCGGCTCGTTCCATGTCTTCACGAATGCGACGTACCTGGCTGATGTCCATGGCATCGCACACCAGTGCATCGTTATCAAGTAACTCTTCAAGGTGCTTTTTGTCCAGTGACGCATCCAATACCGTGAATAAATAAGCCTTGACTTCTGGCCGCTCACCATGGCGAATGGCCTCAATCAGCAGGTCACGCAGAGATTTGCCCTCAAACTGCAATTTGCCCAAAACGTCAAACACCTGACCGCCCAAGGCTTGTCGGGCCAGTTCAAGTTTTTCCAGAAGTTTGCGATAGACATCCCCTTCACGGGTGTCATCAGCGACCAGATTCCACAAATGACACACCTCGGTTTGACCGATGCGATGGATACGACCGAAGCGCTGTTCCAGTCGGTTGGGGTTCCATGGGAGGTCGTAATTGACCATCAGATGGGCACGTTGCAGGTTAATGCCTTCACCTGCCGCGTCGGTCGCCAAGAGAACTTGCACCCTGGGGTCGTGCCGAAAAGACTCTTGTACTTTCAGGCGTTCTTCCCTGCCAATACCTCCATGGATGGTTACAACCGCATCTTTGCGCCCCAGCAAAGTGCTGATGCGTTGCTCCAGATAGTTGAGTGTGTCACGGTGCTCTGTAAAGATGACGAGCTTTTGATGGGGTGACGGGGTGTGCGGCGGAATTGGCCCTGCACCGTAGGGAGCCACAGGCTCTGAAACTTTGTTGACCATGGTGCCATCGGTGAATATCTCGCCAAGCAGTCCCGCCAATTCACGCCATTTGGTATCGGTACCACTGCGGCGGACACCCATGGCCTGAACCTCAAGAGACTTGAGCGTTTCGATTTCGAGCCGCAATTCTGCAATAGAACGGGCAGCGGTGGCTTCGTCCAGAAACTCTTCTTCTGCACACGCTACTTCGTTCTCAGGGGCATCGTCCAGGTCATCAACATCTTCGCTGTCCAACGATGGAACACTTGAAGATAGGATGGCGATGGCTTCACCACCCCGTTGCATCACTTCAAGTTCACGCAGGCGACTCTCAAGACGTTCACGCCTGCGTCGCAGCGATTGGTAAATGGCCTCTGGTGATGAGGCAAGGCGGCGCTGAAGGATGGTCAGCGCAAAGCCTACGGTGCCAGCGCGTTTGTCATTTTGCAAAGCATCAGCGCGGTTGAACTCTTGCCGGACGTATTCGGTGACTGCGGCGTACAAGGCAGCCTCTTCGACCGACAGCCGATAGGGGACGGTGTGGGCAATGCGTTGTGGAAACAGCGGTGTGCCGTCAAATTTCAGCAAATTTTCCTTGACCATCCTGCGCATCATGTCGGATGCATCCACCTGATGGACGCCATCACGAAAACGCCCCTCGAACCTGTCACCGTCAAGCAGTGCCATGAAGAGTTGAAAGTCAGCTTCCTTACCGTTGTGCGGCGTGGCGGTCATCAGCAGGAAGTGCCGAGTGAGGGTGGATAGCAGTTGGCCAAGACGGTAACGCTTGGTGTATTTGGTCTCTCCACCAAACACCGTGGCCGACATTTTGTGTGCCTCGTCACACACCACCAAGTCCCAACGGCAGTCTGGCGCTTGCAGCTTGTTCTGAATATCCTCGTTGCGAGACAGTTTGTCCAATCTGGCAATGACCAGATGCGTTTCCATAAACCAGTTTCCGGTGCGAGCTGCGTCCACCTTGTCGTTGGTCAGAATTTCAAAGTTCAGGTGGAATCGTCGGTAGAGTTCGTCCTGCCATTGTTCAGCCAGGCTGCCAGGGCACACAATCAGACAGCGCTGCAAATCGCCCCTGGCCACCAGTTCCTTGATAAGCAAACCCGCCATGATGGTCTTGCCAGCACCAGGGTCATCAGCCAACAAAAACCGTAAAGGCTGACGTGGCAACATGGCTTCATAGACCGCTGTAATCTGGTGTGGCAAGGGGTCAACCACCGATGTATGTACCGCCAGAACGGGGTCAAACAAGTGTGCCAGCCGAATGCGCTGGGCTTCGGACACCAAGCGAAACAGGCCGCCATCTCCATCAAAACTCCATGGCCTGCCCTGTTCCACCAGTTCGAGACGTGCCTCGTCATGGCGATAAAGCAGCTCATTGGCCACTTTCCCTAAGGGGGTTTTGTAAGTGATTTCCAAGGCTTCCGTGCCGAACCATTGGACACTGACGACGGTCACACAAGCATCAGGAATGATGCCGCGAATACTGGCTTGAACTTGGAGTTGTTCGAGTTTCATAAAAGATTTCAGGGGGACTACAAAATCACATTGTCATGCTAAATGATTGGTTTTAATAGATTATTTAAAAAGTTACCGTTCTGCTCATGCTAAACGATCCCAGTCCTTTTTGGAAGATTATGCGTAGTCTGTCGCTCACTTAACACGGTCTTCCGTTCCACTACACCTCAGACCCATACACATCTGATTAGATAAGACTATAGACTTTCAGATAAATAACTTCCATTTTGAACGAAAAAATGTCTTTAAGAACATCCGGTTACTTGAGCCTACTTGGAAACTATTTATCTGAAAGTCTATAGTACGGTGCGCCGCAAGTCCCTTTGGTAATCCGAAACCCTTGGCACCACTTGGTTAGAGCTACGGGAACTTGCAATGCGTTTTACTGGCTATTGTCATGGCCGCAAGGAACTGAGCGGGCGCACCGACCTGGAGGTGGCCATCAGCAACCAGTGCGGTCGCTTGCTTGCCAATATTGTGATTGTCTACAACTCGATTCTGCTGTCGGGGATGGTGAACAGGTTTCTCGCCGAAGGCTTGCGGTAGCTTTTGCAATCAATCTATGAAACAGAGTTGAAAAATTACCTTTTCAGGTAACATTGTGCATGTTCACAAAAAACAAACCGCTTACTTGGATCGGTAGCAGTAAAAAAGACCTGATGGCCTTGCCTGTGGATGTGCGCAAATTCTTTGGACATGCGCTGGACTTTGCGCAGCGGGGTGACAAGCACGATGCGGCAAAGGTACTCAAGGGTTTTGGCGGCGCTGGTGTGTTGGAGTTGGTAGAAAACGATCAGGACGGCACATACAGGGCTGTGTACACCGTCAAGTTTTCCAAGGCGGTATTCGTGCTGCATTGCTTCAGCAAAAAGATCAAGCGTGGCATCGAGACACCAAAAGAGGATATGGACACCATTCGTGCTTGGCTTAAAGTGGCCGAGGCACTTGCAAAGGAGTTGTGAGATGACAATGAAAACCGCTGTTCGCACCATCGATGGCATCGAAGTGGAAATAGGTTCTGGCAATGTTTTTGCCGACTTGGGCCTGCCTGATGCCGACAAACTCAAGATTAAATCCGGTTTGGTCATTCAAATTACCAAGGCCATACGTAACCTCAATCTGACCCAAAAGGCGGCTGCCGAGCGCATGGGTATTCCTCAGCCAAAGATGTCGGCCATGATGCGTGGTGACTTCAGTAATTTGTCCGAGCGCAAACTGATGGATTGCCTGAACCGTTTGGGCTATGACATCGAGATCAAGGTGCGGCCAGCGA
>SESE01000403.1_pt1 | contig 18217 bp, 19 predicted proteins | sample 3171371 | NCBI WGS metagenome assembly SESE01 (sample SAMN06051881, study PRJNA518727) | freshwater metagenome | biome: subpolar coniferous forest; feature: holomictic lake; material: water; isolation source: holomictic Lake 442, 13 m depth | place: Canada: near Kenora, Ontario | collected... | reverse complement strand
CAGCCGGTTCGTGACGGGCTGCTACATCCCGGTCTCGGGAGGGATGCTGATGCTGTGACACTACGTATGCGGCTCGTTCAGGAACTATGCCCGGCACGGTTCCTGAACATCGGAGTTTTCTTAAGGGCAAACCTGACGGTCATACCTTGATCGGTAAAATGATAAAGGGAATGCCATGAAGATAGAGGTTCTGCTGTATGGCAAAAACCGTGTAGTTGTGCAGCCAGCGATCCATCAGCGACTCTTTGGAAAAGACGAGCTGTCCCCCAAAAAAGACGATATCCGGAAATTTTTCGGTAATAACCGGAACAAGTTTGTTGACTTCATCAACCACATCGGTACCGATAGAAAAGTATGCATCGGCATAGTGGCCATGATCTTTCATATAGTCCATATATTTTGAGGTCTCATTGCGAACAAAGCTGCCGAGATTGTCAATTTCATCTGCCCCCTTGAAGTTTCCGGCATCAATAGAGCCGATTTCAACGAAAACATAATTTTTGTAGTTGTTTCCGAAAAGACGGAACACACTGAACAGCGTATGCAGGCCGAGTCCGTTAAAGCCGTTCACCAGTATCGCTGCGGTTTTGCCTTTCGGGTCATACACCGGGGCCGGACTGGATTGATCACTCTCCCGGTCGTGAACATCCGACCCGCTCAGCACCGCTGCTTCAACAATAACATCAAGCCGTTTCAGGGTATGTTCGGTCTTGTCATAATGATTCTTGATGTAAAAAGCACCCGTGACCAGAAGGCCGGTAATCAGAATGGTCATCCACCCCCCTTCATTAAACTTGAGAATCAGCACTGAAATCAAAATAAAGGTCGTCAGTATCAGTCCGATTCCATTGATCATCAGCTTGCGTAGCCACCTCTTTTCCGTATTCCTTTTCTCCCACCAGTGCTTGACCATGCCGAGCTGTGAGAGTGTAAAGGTGATAAACACATTGATACTGTAAAGAACAATCAGAAAATCAACAGATCCATGCGATGCGAGCATCATGATGAGGGAGGCGAAACCCATCACCAAAATCCCTTTTTCTGTCACCAGCCGGTCACTCAGCATGGCAAAGCGTGTGGGCAGCCATTTGTCAAGCGCCATATTCGCCAGTACCCTCGGTCCATCAAGAAAGCCGGTCTGTGCGGCAATAAAGAGCAGAACCGCTTCGGAAAAAAGAGTGACCCAGACAAACGCGACACCGCTATAACCACCCCATGACGAGGTTATACCCTCGAATAAAATGGCATTCATGGTCTTGCCCGGTGTATCCCGAACATCAAACAGAATGTATGCAAGCATCAGACCCATAACCGTGACGGAGAGAGAGATCGCCATGTATTTCATGGTTTTTTTCGCCGTCTCAACTTTCGGGTCACGCAAAACAGGAAGACCGTTACTGACCGCTTCAATACCGGTAAAGGTACCAGCGCCGAGACTGTAGGCTTTCAGAACCAAAAAAAGCACCCCGAAAACTCCAAGGGTGTTAAATGAACTGGTAAGCTCCCGACCGGTCTCATGATAAATTATGCCAAAATTTGCAAAATGGGTGATGACCGCATAAACAATAACAATGAGGTGCGTCGCCACGAAAAGCAGGAAAACAGGAACAAGGGGCATAACTGCCTCCTTGATTCCACGAAGGTTCAAAAGAAGCAGCACACCAACCCCGAACACGGCAAACCAGATTTTATAATCGATAAGGCTGATGGGCAGAAAGCTGAAAATGGCATCCGCACCGCTGGCAATTGAGATGGTAATGGTCAGGATGTAATCGATCAGTAAAGCGCTGCCTGAAATAACTCCCATTTCAGGAGAAAGGAGTTTGCTGGCCACGAGATAACCCCCGCCGCCATGAGGAAAGAGCTCGATGATATGAGAATAACTGGCCGCGATAATCAGAATGGTGATTCCTGTTCCTATTGCGACAAAAATGCCAAGTGTCGGATGTCCCTGAAGAGCCTTGAAGGCTTCAGCAGGTCCATAACAGGATGAGGATAGTCCATCTGAACCGAGTCCCACCCATGCAAGAAAGGCGGAGAGTGCAAGTTGGTGAAAAATGTTGCGCTCATTAAAATCTCTCGCACCGCCAAGAAAAAATGTTTTAACCTGTTTGGATGCCTTATTGATAGCCATAATGAGAAAATAGATTAAAGCCGGGAATATGATGTGATTCTCTACATGCCGAGATCATAATCCTGTAAAAAACGGGACACGGAGACAGCTTAAACCGCCATCAACTGAAAAAAATAACGAATACGCACAAAAGAACATCTTGCAAAACACAAGGGCATAGTAAAAAAAGTATTGAATTTTACAAGGCTGTATTTTTGTTCAGATGCTGTATTACTTTTTTTCTCCACCATGCTACCTGATCAATACCGAGAATATCGTCGGCTTCCTGAAGAGATTTTGAAGAGGCGAGAATTCTGGGGATATGATTTTAATAGTTCAGCTTTATCGGATGGGGTCATCTGCGCTAAATTTTTAGCGATTCACCAAAAATATTTGCAGTTTTTTAGGGCTTTAAGCTTAATTGTATCCTTGATGGTGTTGTTCATGGGCTTGCAGGGCTTATTTAATTTTCTTCTGGATACCAATAAGGAGTACTTCGTAGAACAATGAAAAAGATTTTCACTATTGTAATTTTAAGCACCTTCATTCTCCTTCGCTACGTTTCCGCTGGCGCCGAACTTCTTGCAGGAAATATTGGGTCCAGCGGGGGGAACATTTCTCTTGCTGGTAACCTGTGGTATTCCAGCTTTATGGACTTTAAACACACCTCGTGACTTTAAGAAGGGAAATGAAATAAGAATTAAACTGTTGGACAGGGCCGAGTGGGTATGTGTCAGATTGCTTCCAAAAGGTGTAGCTTCTACCGGTTCAACAGGAATGATGGAGAATAAAATTCATGTTCCTCGAGGAGGAGTGATCACCATAAGACTTCATTGTGATTACCCGCACATCCAGCAAATATCTGTCCACTCTGGATTCGAAGTGTTTGATAAATTCCTGAACATTTTCAATGGCCATGCCGACATTGCCAGTATAGATGTTTCGACGGAAAAATAGACCCATACCGAAGCAATTACACCAAAAAGAGGTCACGCTCGCTTTCACGTCGCGCCGTTAACCCGGCAAGCGGCTTCCCTTTCGCTTTGTTCCATTTAAGAAACTCGGCGGCAGCACCCTGCTTGTCATCTGCATTAAGTTTTTTAAGCAACGTCGAACTCTGCAGGGAACCGGCCCCAAGATTGTATGAAAAGCTGACCAGAGCATCAAACATTCCCTGAGTCATTGGTACCATAACCAGATCATTGACTGATTTCTCGAATCGCTGGACATCCTCCTTCAGCAGTTCTGTCGCTTTTGCTTCATCTATTTGCAAGCCTGGCTTGACATCAGGCCCTGTATGACCGTATCCGATAGTAAGTTTGCCCCCCGGACAATCGTATGTCTTGAGACGCAACCCCTCAAACTTGCGGATAAGATCAAAACCAGCTTCACTCATTTGCATCATTGTATTGAAAAGTTAAATCATTGACCCAATACTTACTGAAAAAAGTTATGCACTATCGAACATAACCATATCTTCACCCAGCGCTTGTTTACACTCTTGACTCCCAGTCATCCTGGCAGGAAAGAGCGCCATCTTCATAAGTCCACTCAATCTTCTGATAGGTAAATGACACCTGCTCTCGCTCATTCTGACGTACGTTTTCAGCGTACATATTGTTCAGCATCTCCATTCTGATATCGGAAATATTTGCATTCCAAAGTTTTATGGTGAAAAACTGCTTCTCCATACCAGATGATGATGGCCTCCAAAACCGCAATTCAAATTTTTTCAGGTTCTCATTAGTGACAAGAACATTCATCAACAACGGTGTTGCCCTGTCAATTTCCTTGGTAATGGTAAGTGCTTTGTGCTGTCGTCTACCTGTCGGCAAGCCACTTGCTGCGTCCCTGGGAGATAACACTTCGTGATTGAATGCAATCACCATAATTGAATCCTCACGACCCTTCTGGACTACAGAGCCTTTGATAACTCCGGATTTTTGAGCCTCCAACCTCAGATAAGCATTCAATGCCATAAAAAGCCCCTTTAATCAATTACACGTTAAAGAAATCATGATCACTCATCATTCCAAAACTACCTTACGGTTAAAAGTAAGAAATCGGTATAATTAATTGATATTTTTTTTCAAAATGATTTCAGTGAAGTGCGGACATTGACATCAAAAAATTTACCAGTGCCATTTGAACATCTAACTTTTGTTGTTGTGAAAAACCAGAAAATGTCTTATAATGGACTAATTTAGTCCAGTTAATATCATTACCTTTTTAATCTAATAACAGGAAAATACCATGAGTGTGCTTGTAGGCCGCAAGGCGCCGGATTTTGATGTTGCTGCCGTTGTCAACGGCTCGCAGTTTGTTGATTCATGCAAGCTTTCTGATTTCAGGGGGAAGTATGTCGTGCTGTTTTTTTATCCACTTGATTTCACTTTTGTCTGCCCGACAGAGCTTCATGCGTTTCAGGAAAAGCTTGAAGAGTTCCGCAGCAGAAATGTTGAGTTGATTGGCTGTTCGGTGGATTCAAAGTTTTCTCATTACGCATGGCTTAATACTCCGAAAAACCAGGGTGGTATTGAGGGTGTTACCTATACCCTTCTATCGGATCTCAACAAGACTGTTTCTGCTGATTATGATGTGTTGATTGAGGGTGCGGGGATTGCGCTGAGAGGATTGTTTCTGATTGATAAAGAGGGTATTGTACAGCACCAGGTGGTCAACAATCTTCCCCTTGGCAGGAATGTGGATGAGGTGCTTCGCCTGGTTGATGCTCTTCAGTTTACCGAGGAGTGCGGTGAGGTCTGTCCTGCAAACTGGCACAAGGGCGATAAAACGATGAGGCCGGATGAAGAGGGGTTGAAAGAATTTTTCAAAGAGAGCTGATCTGCCAACATGTCGTTCCTCTGAAGCTCAAAGCAGTGGATGATGTTGATCGTCCAGAGAGTTAAGCGGGCGATCATATTGTAACTCGGAATCATGGAATCACGAAGCCGCCCCCCTTCTCATTTTTCAGTGAGGGGGGGGCAGAGTTCGGTCAGTAGGCTTTGGCAAACACAACTTTGCGGGCTGCAGGTTTTCCTGAATAGATACAGGTGCCGGGCTCATTAATTCGGTACTTTGCGATATAGTCGGCCTCTTCAGGGATAACCCTTATTGTGGCTTTTGTCTCCTCCTTGATTTTCGCTTCCGTTTCTGCTGTGCCATCCCAGTGAGCGATCACAAATCCCTTTTCAACAACCTTCTTGAACTCCCCATAACTTTGTACTTCATAAGTGTTGTCATTGCGGAACTGCAACGCCTTGTCGAACATGCTCTGCTGAATGGTGTTCAGAATTTCGCTGATACGCACGGCCAGCGTATCGTCAAGAGCAACTTCAGTTTTTTCAAGCGTATCGCGACGTGCGGCAATACAGATATTCTTCTCAATATCTCTTGGCCCAAGCTCAATACGGATTGGAATTCCCTGCAGTTCATATTCGGCAAACTTCCATCCGGGGGAGTTCTGTTCGCTGCTGTCGACAAAGGCTGAAATGCCGCTTTTATTCAGGGTATCGGCAAGGGCATTGGAGCGTTCAATGACAGCCGCTTTGTCGCCCTTGAGAATCGGGACAATCACCACCTGACGAGTTGCAAGTTTCGGAGGCAGTACCAGACCACGATCGTCCGAGTGGGCCATGATGAGGGCTCCAATCAACCTTGTTGAAACGCCCCAGCTTGTGGCCCAGACGTAATCAAGAGTGCTCTCCTTTGTCTGAAACTGGCAGTCAAACGCTTTGGCGAAATTCTGTCCGAGGTTGTGCGAGGTGCCTGCCTGAAGCGCTTTGGTATCCTGCATCATCGCTTCTATGCAGTAGGTTTCAACAGCTCCGGCAAATTTTTCACTGTCGCTCTTTTTGCCCATGATCACCGGCATTGCCATATACTTTTCAGCAAAGGTCTTGTAGACATTGATCATTCGAAGCACCTCCTCCTGAGACTCTTCAGGGGTTTCATGGGCCGTATGACCCTCCTGCCAGAGAAATTCCGTGGTTCTCAGAAAAAGGCGGGTTCTCATCTCCCAGCGCACCACATTGGCCCACTGGTTGATCAGTATCGGAAGGTCGCGATAGGACTGAATCCACTTTTTATAGGAAGACCAAATGATGGTTTCAGAGGTAGGACGAACATAAAGCTTTTCGGCAAGCTCCTGGCCTCCGCCGTGGGTGACCACAGCACACTCCGGCGCAAACCCCTCAATATGTGCCGCCTCTTTTGCAATAAAGCTTTCGGGAATAAAGAGCGGAAAGTAGGCGTTGACATGGCCGGTTTCCTTGAACATGCGGTCGAGGGCGGCCTGCATTTTTTCCCATATTGCATAGCCGTTTGGACGTATGACCATACACCCCTTGACATCAGCGTAATCGGCCAGTTTTGCCGAACGCACAAGGTCAATGTACCATTGGGAATAGTCCTCGCTTCGTGAAGTTATTTTGTCTGCCACGTTGTTTCGTTAAATGATTGTTATTAGTACTATATAATTATAACAGGTCATGGCTAACCAGCCACAATAAATCTTTAGAAAAAGCCTGAACTTTCAGTGTTGAAACATACAAAAAAGTCGGTTCATGGATGCAAAAAAGCCTGCGATCCATTCGGAAGAAATTATTCAAACTTTTTCATCTTCTCCATAAGGCTTTTCAAATGCTCTTTCTGCTGGCTTCCCAGAGGTTTCTGAGTGTCTGTAATTTTCTGGTAGCCTGCTGGCACGGTGAAGAGTGATGGTGAAACTGCTTTCTCCGAAATGCGGGTAAGCTGCACGATGTATGGTCCATTATCGTTATGCTGCATAATCTTGACGGGGAACCCCTCAATACCGGCAGCGCTGAGGGTTTTGGAAAGTTTGGTGTTGGAGAGGCGCGGATTCTGTGTCTGCAAAATTCTGAACGTCGAGAAATCGCCAAGGCTGCGCGTTACCCAGAGTTCCAGTTTTTCAGTGGTGCTGGTCAGGATGATGTGTTCGCAGTTGTAGCCTTTAATGATTTGTTTGCCAGCCCTGGCCAGGGTATAGTTGCTGTCGAAATCGAGCAGCATGGCATTTTCGGCAGCGGTTCGGAGGTTGACGATGCTGTAATTTCTGGCCTGGTGGTTGATGATGTAAGCAACATCTGGTTGGGCCGCTTTCGTGATGACAGTTGTTTTGAGCTGGTCAGGTATTTTGTCCATCTGCATCACCATATCCATCCGTTGCGTATTCTGTCCAAAAAGATAGGTGACCGTAGCGGTACCATTTGGCATGGTAAGAGCCATATCCATGGTGCCGATAAATTTTGAAACCCCTGAGGCACTGTTGCTGTTAATAGAAGCAATGAGAAGGAGAAGAACTGTGAGCAGAACTTTGTTCATCGTAAAGTTGTATCGGTTGTATTGGCCACTGTTTTGCAAGCGATAAAGAATAGTGCTTACAGTTGCAATGTACTATTTGCAAAGTTACTCAACCATCATCTTTTTAAAACGATTCATCGGGTGTATATTCGTGCTTCTTGTTTGCTCAATCAGAGCTTGCGGAAAGCGCCTGGATTAATATTTGGTTTAAATGGGAGTAATGGACGAGCTGAAAGAGTGGCGTGTTGTAGAACTGCTCAAGACAACTGCCGATTTTTTTACGACAAAAAATGTTGATGAGCCTCGAACAAGCTCGGAACTTCTTCTGGGACATGTTCTCTCCCTGAGTCGGCTTCAGCTCTATCTGCATCACGACAGGCCTGTTTATCAAGAAGAGCTTGACCGCTTCCGGAAGCTTTGCCGCCAGCGGCTTGACGGCCGCCCGGTGCAGTATATCATTGGAGAGCAGTACTTTTACGGGTTGCGGTTCACGGTTGATGAACGGGTTCTTATCCCCCGTCCAGAAACTGAACTGCTTGTGGAATATGCTTTAGCATCTCTCGGTATCCCGGATCGAGGCAGCCCGGCAGAGGCGAAGGTTCTTGATATTGGTACAGGAAGCGGCTGTATTGCCGTAACCATGGCGAAGCTCTGCCCTGCGTTCAAGGTTACCGCTGTTGATTGCTCACCCGATGCACTTGCCGTTGCTCGCGAGAATGCTGCAAGGCATGGTGTGGAATCGCAGGTAACTTTCGCTCTCGCCGATATGTTTGATGAACTCTTTGCTGCCAGGCTGCCGGAGAGCCGTTATGACCTGATTGTCTCCAATCCGCCCTATATTCCCCGTGCAGAATGGGAAGAGCTTCAGCGAGAGGTGCGGCAATACGAACCGGAAACCGCATTGACCACCCCTGAGGGTGTAGAGTGTTACAAGGCGATTGCTGCACTGGCGCCGTCACTTCTTGTTCCTGGAGGAAGGCTCTGTTTGGAACTGCATGCCGATGGAGCTGCCGCAGTCTCAGAACTTATGGCTCTTCATGATTTTACCGAGATAACAGTCTCGAAGGATTATTCCGGATTTGACAGGATTATTTCGGGAAGTCATGGCTGAAGAGCACTCGCTGTTTTTTTTGTTAAATCACCGTTGCTGCGCTATAATAATAATGCTTATTATCGTAGCATCCGCTGGGTGCAGAAACGATTAGATTTTTTAAATTCACCTGTTTGGTGACCACTTAAATACTATGATGGACGTTGATGGATTCTCGTGAACTCAATGTAAGGGAACGGCAGGTACTGGGTATCATTATCCAGGCTTATGTGGTTACCGCAGCTCCGGTGGGTTCGAGATATATTGCCAAAAATTACAATCTTGGTTTTTCCGATGCTACGATACGCAATGTCATGGCCGAGCTTGAAGATGCAGGGTACATCAGTCAGCCGCATACCTCGGCGGGAAGAATCCCGACCGACAAGGGATATCGCTACTACGTTGATCTCATTATGACCTTTCAGTGTCTTGATGAGAGGGAGAAAAAGAGAATGGAGGCGAATATCGGCCAAATCAGCATTGATCGCAAAGGAACCTCTTCCGATGTTCTCCTGTCGGCAGTCAAAGTGCTCGGCACGATTTCACGGCAACTGAGTGTTGTTTTGTCGCCAACGCTTTCAAATGCGATTTTTGAAAAACTTGATCTGGTGTTGCTGAGTTCAACACGAATGATGGTTATCCTCTCCATTCAGTCTCTGTTTGTCAAGACCATTGTCATGGAACTCGATTTTGAGCTCTCCCGGCAAACCGTCAATGAGGTTGTCGAGGTACTCAACCAGCGGCTTTCGGGGCTGACACTCGCCGAAATTCGTCGTTCGATTACCCAGCGTCTTTCAAACTGCAGTTGCGACAGTGCACTGAAAAATCTTATTCTACGCTCTGCGGGAACTCTTTTTGATGAATCACCTGTTTTTGAGAGACTTTACATATCGGGTACCGAATACATTGTGGATCAGCCCGAATTCAAGCAGCCCGAAAAGGTTCGGGAGCTGATCACCATGATTGATGATAAGTTCAGTATGGCAAAGCTTGTTGAAAATAACGGGCCTTCACGTATGGATATTACCATCACGATTGGAAAGGAAAACGGTGAACGACAGGCTGAAAATCTGACCATTGTTTCAGCTCCCTATTATGTTGGAAATATGGTTGGTAAACTGGGAATTCTTGGACCGAAAAGAATGGATTACGAGCACGCCGTACGCGTTCTCAACTATATGGCTGACAGCCTTTCAACGACGCTGTCCAGCGTTAACTAAAAAAGTAATGTATCTATGACAACATATGTAGCTGAAGAATCCGAGAGCTATAAAGAGCATTCGGAGAACAATCTGAATATGGCGAGTGAAGGCGATGGCTCCCTGGAACAGCCTTCTAAGGAAACTGATCCTTCTCTGGCAAGAATTGCTGAACTTGAAACTGAACTGAACAAGCAGAAGGAGCAGTCCGACAAATACCGTGACGAGTTATTGCGCAAAGCCGCAGATTTTGAAAATTTCCGTAAACAGAAAGAGCGCGAGGCTATGATGGCCTCTTCAAGGGCTCTGGAAAATATCATCAGAGAACTGCTTCCTGTTGTTGATGATGTCAAACGGCTTCTTCAGTATGCTCCGCTGAGCTCTGAAATCTCAAACGAAGCACGACCCTATATTGAGGGTGTGGATCTGGTGAAAAAAAATCTTGAAAAGTGGCTCACTGAAAAGGGAGTTAACCCCATTGAATCAAAAGGAATGATGCTTGATGTGAACTTCCATGAAGCCATTTCACAGGTTGATCATCCCGAAGCAGAACCAGACACCATCATTGAAGAGTACCAGACCGGTTACCTGCTTGGTGAGAAGGTCATCAGGCATGCGAAGGTTATTGTCGCCAGGTAGCAGAGAGTTTTTTTACACTGAATCGAAATGCAATTATGAAGAGAGAGTATTATGAAGTTCTTGGGGTGAGCAAATCGGCTACCAAGGACGAGATAAAAAAGGCATACAGGAAGCTGGCCTTGCAGTTTCATCCCGATAAAAATCCTGATAACAAGGATGCGGAGGAGCACTTCAAGGAGGTGAATGAAGCTTATGAAGTGCTGAGCAATGATGACAAGCGACGTCGTTACGATCAGTTTGGCCATGCAGGTGTCGGCTCTTCGGCGGCTTCGGGTGGCGGCGCTCAGTATGGAGGGGGTGGTGCGGATATCAATGATATTTTCAGTGCCTTCAACGACATGTTCACGGGCGGAAAAGGCCGAGGTGGAGGTTCTCCTTTCGGCTTTGAAGAGGCTTTCGGCGGAGGTAATGCCAGAAGAGGGCGCTCGCCAGGCGGCATTCACGGAACTGACCTGAAAATCCGTCTCAAACTGACGCTTGAAGAGATTGCCAAAGGCGTTGAAAAGACCCTGAAAATCAAAAAACAGGTTACCTGCAAAGAGTGCAACGGCAGCGGCTCAAAATCTGGAGCTACAGAGGTCTGTCAGACCTGCCACGGCAGCGGTGAGGTGCGGCAGATATCCAAAACCATGTTCGGCCAGTTTGTCAACATTGCTGCTTGTCCCACCTGCGGAGGTGAAGGCCGGATTATCAAGGAGCGCTGTCCATCCTGTTACGGTGAAGGGATCAAGCTCGGAGAGGTGACCGTCAAGGTGACCGTTCCTTCAGGTGTCGAGAATGGGAACTACCTGACCATGCGCGGTCAGGGCAATGCAGGCCCGAGAGGTGGAACTGCCGGAGATCTGATTGTTGTCCTTGAAGAGATTCCGCATGAGCTCTTTTCCCGTCAGGGCAACGATGTTATCTATACCCTTGCCGTCAGTTTTCCTGATCTTGTGCTTGGCACGAAAGTTGATGTCCCGACCCTCGACGGAGCAGTCAAGCTGACTATCCCTCCCTCCACACAGCCTGAAACCATGCTCCGCATTCCAGGTCATGGCATCGGCCATATAAAAGGATCAGGCCGTGGCGACCAGTATGTCAAAGTCAATGTCTTTGTCCCGAAAGATCTTTCGCACCAGGACAAGGAGCTTTTGAAGGAGATGAAGAAATCGTCAGGGATTTCTCCCTCCGCCCATAATGACAAAGATGCCAAAAGTTTTTTTGAAAAAGCTCGCGATATCTTCAGTTAACGCTTGCTCGTATACATGAATGCACATGAAAAGGCCTGTTTAATGCAGGCCTTTTCGCGTTAAGAGTTTTCAGTTGAGCAACAAACCATGGCTCTGACTTGTTAAGGTGGCCTTCATTTTCCCCACGAATATCAGCGCTTTAGTTCGTTTTAATTGCGTTTTAATTGAAATTAATTTATACATTGTTACATATACAGTGGTAGGTATAAACTGCTGAATGATGTATTTCGTACGAGTTCTCGGCGATAGAGGTAGTGTTGGTGGTTGAGAAATTTCAAGTGAAGAACGAGTATGCGGAACGTATTTTTGTGATAACGAGGAGCAAATATAAAAGAGGTGGTTAAAACCAAATTCGGAACATCAACATTCATCTTGCTTCTTAATAATTGTTTATACCCCTTTTATTTTGGAGAATTAATTATGAAACAAAAACTTATACGTCAAGCTATTGGGCCTCTCTTGTATGTTATTGTGGCTACATGCTTCAGCATCTCGACATCGTTTGCACAGAATCCAAATGATCAAGAGAACTATTATACGTGACCATATAAAGTTTATGGTTGATATTAATGCCACTGAAACCAATTCGGTCCCAGTAGATGAAGGAAAATTAAAACTTGAAGTGGACCCAAAGAGCCAAGCGCTTGCTGAGGCCATGAAGGCTCTAAAACAGGCAACGACTGACAAAGACATAAAAGACGCAAAAAAGACTGTTCAGAGCGCAAAGAAGAAATTACAAGATGCTACAAACAAATTGACAAATCTCGAAAATGGCCACCAAATCTTCTCCATCAGTGCTGATACGAATATGGTTGTTATCGGACAAGATGATGAACATCTAATGGTCAAGCTTGAACTTCCGAAAAGAGGTTATTACGATGATAAGCTCAACCCCAATGTCTCCTACTCGATACTCAAAAAAAACGTGGATAATAGCGGGCTTGTGCGAACTGGCGCTACGTTTGGTGCCCTCGTTGTGCCTTTTAAATACCAATTATCGGGTAAAAGACTTGACTGGAGAGTCATCCATAGGATCCTATATAGGCTATCGAATTGAGTCTATCGATCTGTTAGGGTTAGGGTTTACTCTAACCCCAATTGCTTTCGGAGGAGTATCCAGTATCTCAGTGCGTGGAACCAGCGCAACCGATTCTAATGTCTTTGGCGTCTCCTATGGATTTGGATTAATTTCAACTCTGAAGCACGCATTCCAAGTGGGAGCGATAATCGGATGGGACCATGTTGGCTCCAGCAACAATTACCAGTACAATGGAAAGCCATGCCTTTTCAATCCCAGTTTACAAGAAACCTATGACTATCAAAGTGCCAGACACCTTAATTGGTGAATGAAATCGATTCTGAAGGAGCAGGATGGAGCCCTAATGGCTCAATTCAGGCCAGAATACATTTGAATTGCTCTTCAGAAAGATGTTTCTATTTCAAATTCGGCAGATAAGTCTCAACAATGTCAAGTGTACTAAGGAATAATGAACATTGATGATGTATTGAAAAAAAACGAAACCATGCTGAGGGATTTGCCTAATGTCACAGGTGTTGGTATTGGCGAAAAAAACGGCAAGGAGGTGATTATTGTTTTCGTGACACACAAAGTCCCTGAATCTGAACTGGATAGCTCAGATATTGTTCCAAAATATCTTGAAGGACAGAAAACCGATATCCGACCGGAAATAAAAGTCGGAGAAATATAACAAAAGGGGAATAACAATGACCACGCAATACAAACCTGAAAACGTCGGTGTTATCAATCCGTATGCGCTGGCTGAAGTCATCCTGAAGAAGCGCGTCAACTGGAAGCGGCTCAGCAATCCCCAGAAATTGCTCGCCGACACCCTGGGCCATCCTTATGAAAAGCTGTTTGACCCTATACATGGATCACCGTTATATGCAGGCCTGGAACTTAACCAGAAAACCAAAGCCATGACGCGCATGGAACCAAGCGTAAAAGTGGCGGGGGCGGTCCATGCATCCGTTGAGGTTGGGGCAACAGCCTGGATCGATCCTGGTGACTTTTTCGAGGAAGCCGCCGAACTGACAGACCCGGTACAGGGTGCGTTGGGCGATTGCTATTTTATCGCCGCACTCGCCTCTGTCGCCTGGGCGCGGCCTTATGTCATTGCTGATCGCACGCGGGCAACGGGTACGGGACAACAACAGTTTGTGGACATGATCGAGTTTTTTTCTGGAGGAAAATCGGTCAAGGTCGAAGTCACCGAGTTGCTCCCGCTGGTTTCGCCGGGAAACACCTTCATTTATGCACGCTCGTCCGAGGCTGGGGAAATCTGGCCTGCAATTTATGAGAAAGCCTACGCCAAGTGGCGCACCAATGCCGCTGGCGACCAGCCGAATTACGACCCAATCGCCGGAGGCGACCCGGTAGCAGCCCTTCAGCAACTAACCGGCCTGACACCTTATTATATCGGGAATTCATCTCTGACGGCAGACGGCATTTGGCAGAAGATTCGGGCAAGTTGCATCAGTTGTAAAACCTTCAACCCGATGGTTGCCTGGACGTACGGCACCGCACCCTCCCCGAGCGTGAATTACAACAGTGCGCACCTCGTTGCGAACCATGCTTATTCCATCCTCGGCTGGTCATACGTCAACAACCAGGAATACGTCATCCTGCGAAACCCATGGGGATCTTACGAGGCCACATTGAACGTAACTGGCGGCACATGGACGGCTTGGGACCAACCTTACTATGGTGGTGCTGGCTGGTGGCGACCAATTTCGATGTCGACCAATGACGGCATCTTCGCGTTGCGCGCTGACACGTTTAAGGATTATTTCGCGGGCTTTGGCTGGGTGAAAACGCCAGAAGCACCCTGAGTAGGGTAGATAAGGTTACGGTTCTATCGCAACCCAAACAAACATAAGCCTAACCCGCTGTTCCATTGCACCCGCGCCACAAAGCGACTTGTTATTTTCATGTTTCGTGGAGTGACGCGGGGTGCCGAACGCGTGGGTTCGGCCTCAAAACCAGGAACGGAGGAGCGAGTCACAACAACAAACGAGGAACGCAGTGTTAAGACGAGCAAAATATAACCATAAGGGGTTATATCGTAATAAGATACGCAGGTTACTGGTAATAGTCCTTGTTTTTTACAGATAAAAAGAGCGATAATTATAACATAAGAATGAGTAAATTTTTTTGTATAAAAAGGGCATCCTGTCTTCTGTAACTGCTTGGATTTTATTCGAATAGTATATGAAGTAGCAAAAAATTGAGGCCGAGCAAGGCAGTCAACCCGACGGCGGACAGGAACGGTTGTTTCACGAACACGGCCCCCGATCCGCCGCTCGGGTTTCTTTGATCGCTGGCAACACGGAAGAGAGCAAGGAGGTGATACATATGATTGCATAGTAAAGGTTGCTATTGCTTGAGCTTCAAAACAACCATTATTGTAAAATACACGGTAGTTTTCACTTACTCACTTATTTCAGGAGACTAAAATGTCAAACCGTAGAGCGCTTTGCGTTGGGATCAATCTTTTCAAGAACTATCCCGGTAGCACCTTGCATGGATGTGTCAATGATGCCAAGCAGATGGTCGGTATTCTTGAGAAATATCTTGGTTTTACCGCAGCAGACATCAAGGTATTGGCCGATGCCCAAGCCACCAAGCTGGCTATAATGGCTGAGTTGACTGCCATGGTCAATGGAGCCAAGACCGGCAAGTACAGCTATCTGGTGTTCAGCCTTTCGAGCCATGGCACCCAGGTGCCCGACAAGAACGGTGATGAGGCCGATCATTATGACGAGGCTTTTTGCCCCCATGACCTGGCGGCAAAGAGCGGCCAATGGGATCCAAATCACGTCATCCTTGACGATGAACTGCACGATCTCTTTGCGCAGGTGCCGGACAACGTTCTCGTAGAAGTGTATCTGGACACCTGTCACTCGGGAACTGGTCTCAAGGCCATGGACCTCATGCCAGATCGCCGTCCCCGTTATATCGCGCCGCCATCCATAGCCGCATGCGAGAAGGTAGCGCCCCTTATGGCTCGCGGTATGCGTCGGCGTGTGGTGGAAAAGGCCGCCAAGAACGTCATACTCTGGGGCGCCTGTCGAGACAACCAGACCAGCGCCGATGCCTATATCGGCGGCAGCTATCATGGCGCCTTCACTTATTACTGGGCCACGGAAACAGACGCTGCAAAAAACAAGATCTCGCGGAACGATCTGCTCAAAAAGGTTAATACAGATCTCTTAGCCAATCATTATTCACAGGTTGCACAGCTTGAGTGCCCGGCCACTCAGCGGGAAATTTCCCCCAAATAGCCAAGTCTGTCGGGCAACGGCCCTAGCGTTGCCCGACAGTTTCTTATGCATAGGTTTTGGTATCTTCCTGTTGTTTTCTCAGCTTTCCTGTCAGTTGACCAGTCCAGCCAGAAGCTCTTCCAGCTCACATTCATCCCCGGTGCAGCCAGACTCCCCTTCCGTTTGTGCAATAACGTTGACAATATTGCGCACAACATCTTTATTAAAGGTGGTAGGCATCAGGTGATCGTGTGTCGGTTCGATGGAGTAGGCAATTGACGTCGCCACAGCCATTTTGATTTCAGGAGTAACTTTTTTTATGCCGCTTGTAAAGAGGCCCCGGAACAATCCGGGAAACACAAGCGCATTATTCACCTGGTTTGGCATATCGGACCGGCCCGTTCCCACAATGCTTGCTCCTGCCTTGTAGGCAAGCTCAGGCATGATTTCAGGTTCCGGATTAGCCATGGCAAAAATAAACGGCGAACTGTTCATTCCCTCAATCATTGCTGGAGTCACAATATTGCCGATAGAGACGCCCACAAAGACATCTGCGCCAATCAGCGTACTTTGCAAATCACCACTGTGCTTCGCCTTGTTACTGATTTCAGCGATGTTCTGTTTCATCGCATTCATACCAGGACGGCCAGCGTAAATTGCTCCCTGTGTATCGACAAGAACCACCTCTTTGACCTTCGCATGAATCAAGAGCCTTGCGATGGCAATACCAGCAGCTCCGGCACCATTAATGACAACGGATAACTCATTCAGCTTCCGTCCGGTAACACGACAGGCATTGATGATGGCCGCCAGAGTAACAATAGCTGTTCCATCCTGATCATCATGAAAAACGGGAATTGATAACTCTTTTTCAAGGCGCTCGAAAATTTCAAAACAGCGCGGGGCTGAAATATCTTCAAGGTTTATGCCTGCAAAACTTGGTTCAATAAGTTTGCAGAACTTCACAATATCTTCAACATCTGTAGAGTTAATGCAGAGCGGAATTGCATCTATATCAGCAAACTCCTTAAAAATTATGGATTTGCCTTCCATGACCGGCATCGCGGCTTCCGGGCCAAGGTCACCAAGACCCAAAATAGCCGTTCCGTCAGAAACAATCGCAACCTGGTTGGCCCGATTGGTCAAGGTATAGGATTTTTGCTTGTCCAGCCCAATTTCCATGCAAACGGCAGCCACACCAGGCGTATACGCCAACGACATGTCGTTTTTGGTCATTAAATCAACCTTCGACTTTATTTCAATTTTTCCCCGTGTTTTGAGATGTAACTCTATTGATTTTTTAGAATAATCCTTATTCGTCAACACTGACTCCCTTGTCGTGATCTGATCACTTGATCTGATCGTGATATAAAATTAACTTGTCGCACTGAACTCTTCCTGTGAACATTTACATCATTCAAAAAGCTGCAAGCAGACAAGGTATTGGAAAACGACTCAATATAGACTTTTTCACCTTTTTACAGCACGAAGTATATAATTTATGGCATTTTCCTCAAGAGAGCATTTTTATTATACCAAAAGGGGCATCAGAATTAAATTATGAGGTTAATCACTATCTTTTTTATAGGCCATGTTCAGCTCATCGACATATTTTGCTACAACGGCAAGATCTGAAATCTGATCCGGAGCAAAGATTTTTTCGGCAAGAATGGTGCTGCCGATCAGGTTAAGTTTCAACTGTGGAAGATAAAGTAGGTTTGCCATCAGCTCCGGACTGCCGCAGGAAAGGAAAAGTGCAATTTTTTTACCTTGAAGACAGCTTTTCAGATTGCTTTGCATGAGAGCGCCCAGAAGCTCGGACGATACGACAAGATAGTAAATCGGGGCGCCCATGATAACGACATCAAAATCCTTGACAAAACTGTAATCGCCGGTACTCTTGCATTTCGCCTTTTCCACATAGGCTCCTGATTCCGCAAGCTTCTGACCAATAGCATCAATAAGTCTGTCGGTTGATCCACCTGAAGTTTTACTGTCGAAGAGGATTATGGCGCGCATGGGTTTATTGTCAGTGTGTGTCATAGAAAAAAAAGATAGTTGCGTTGAAACACAGAACTGGAATTGTAGAGAAGTAAAGTATAAAAAAAAGGCGCCCAGTCAGAGCGCCTTTTTTTTATACTTTACTTCTCCGAAGAGTGGCTTTTATACAAACTTCGAATATATGTCAAGAAGATCAGTTACTCGTGTTGAGTAGCCAAGCTCGTTGTCATACCAGCCGACAACCTTTACCATGTTGCCTGAGCTCATCGTCAAGAGTGAATCGAAAATACAGGAGTGAGGGTTACCGACGATATCCTGTGAAACGATAGGATCTTCACAA
>SESE01000402.1_pt1 | contig 18271 bp, 18 predicted proteins | sample 3171371 | NCBI WGS metagenome assembly SESE01 (sample SAMN06051881, study PRJNA518727) | freshwater metagenome | biome: subpolar coniferous forest; feature: holomictic lake; material: water; isolation source: holomictic Lake 442, 13 m depth | place: Canada: near Kenora, Ontario | collected... | reverse complement strand
AATGGTCGAGCAAGGTCATCACCATCTTGGCCAAGGCCCCCCGGTCCTGTGATGCACTAGTCTGACGCTCAAGTACAGCATCCATGATTTTTCTCCTGGGAATGCTTTTGCTCTGTCCCGTGACAGTGTAGCGCTTTGTATTTATAAATACAACTAATGTATGATTAATACAAAATTGGTAGACGACGGTTCTTAAGAATTGTCAGATACAAGTTCAGCATCAGTCCGGTGGTTCCGGCGAACCCTGGCGCGCCTGACTTCCGTCTTGGCAAGACGCTTGGTGCCGCAAACACGAATTGGCGGCGCGTCAAGAAGGGTATCCCTCGGGGTTGCCGCTCTGCCAGCGCCAGGCGTCGGCACACATGGCTTCCAGCCCGCGCTCGGCGCGCCAGCCCAGCAGTGCCAGGGCTTGTGCCGGGTCGGCGTAACAGGCGGCAATATCACCGGCGCGGCGTGGCGCCACCTTGTATGGCACCGGCTTGCCGCTGGCTTGCTCGAAAGCCCGCACCATGTCCAGCACGCTGTAGCCCACACCCGTGCCCAGGTTGATGGCTCGGCATTCTTCGTGCTGCTGCAGGCGCTCCAGCGCCTTGAGGTGCCCCAGCGCCAGGTCCACAACGTGGATGTAGTCGCGCACGCCGGTTCCGTCGGGCGTTGAGTAGTCGTTGCCCCACACATTCAAGAACTCACGGCGCCCCACGGCCACCTGGGCCACAAACGGCAGCAGGTTGTTGGGCGTTCCTTGTGGGTCCTCGCCGATCAGGCCACTGGTGTGGGCGCCCACCGGGTTGAAGTAGCGCAGGATACTCAGGCGCCATCTTGGGTCGCTGCGGTGCAGGTCGCGCAACATTTGTTCAATCACCAGCTTGGTCTGGCCATACGGGTTGGTGGTTGACAGCGGATGGTCTTCGGTCAGCGGCAGATAGTGTGGGTCGCCATAGACTGTGGCGGATGAACTGAAGACCAGCGTTTTGACGTTGCACGCCGCCATCGCCTCCAGCAGCCGCACTGTGCCCACCACATTGTTGTCGTAATAGGCCAGCGGGTTTTGCACCGACTCGCCCACCGCCTTGAGCCCGGCGAAGTGGATGACGGCGCTGGCACCGCTGCTGCGCAAGGCCGCTTCCAGTGCCGCCGAATCGCGAATGTCGCCCTGCACCAGCTTCGGCCGTCTGCTGGTGATGCGCTGCACGCGCGCCAGAGCTTCGGGCTGGCTGTTGCAAAAGTTGTCGAACACGGTGACATCAAACCCTGCATTGAGCAACTCGACACAAGTGTGGGTGCCGATATAACCGGCGCCGCCAGTGACAAAAATCATGGCTGGAAAGTCTCTTGTTGAAGTCAGATGAGTTTAGTCGGCGCAGGCTGTAGTGATCGCTGGGGACGGATCAGCAGCAAACTCAATGCCAGTAATCCGGCGGCTGAAACCCCACCCACCCACCAGGCATGCGCTGCAACGGCCAGTGGATAGCCCAGTGCCAGCGGCGCGCACAGCACAAAAAGTTGCAGCGCATCAAAACCGATAGCGGCATAAGAAAACATGCTGGCCCGGCCGCGCTGAAACGGCAAGTGACTGCAGGCCGCCAACAAACACGCGCCCGCTTGCCACAGCACCAAAGGCAGCACAATGGGCAGCAACCCAGCCCACGACGGGGCCAGCCACTGCATATGCACAGCGACCACACAGGCCAGACCCAATAACCCTGTCGCCGTGGCACCGGCCAGTCCAACCCAAAGTGGTGAAGCATGGCGGCGCGTTCCCTGCGCCAGTAGCACCTGCGCCCAGGCGGCGTGAATCATGGTCGGCACGAACCCCAACACCCGCAGCAACACCGCCAGATAGCCGGCCTCGGCGGCGCCATGGCTGCGCTGCCAGACCAGCACGATGGCGACGCCAGTCAGCGCGTCGGCCGTGGTGTGGGCCAAGCGCAGCGCCGTGCTGCGCGTGTCGGCTTGTGCCGGTGTGAATGTTGCAGCGACCGCTTCTGCGGTACCTTGGACGCCCTCCCTGCGAGCCTGAAACAGCCACAACGCACCCACGGCATAGCCCGACGCGGCGGCCAGCAGTAAGCTGGTGCTGCCGGCTTGCGGCCACAGGCCACCAACCAGGCCCGCCACCGCCAACGCAACCATCGGTGGCACGGCGCGCCCCAGAGCGGCGGATCGCGAGGATGCCATCCGCAAGGTCAGCGGCTGGGCCAGATACCAACCCAGTTGCATCAGCGCCAGCACCGCAGCCCAAGCCATTACCTGACCGGTCTGGGTCAGCCCGCTGAACTGCACCCCCAGCCAGGCCAGAGGCAGCAGCAGCCCCAAGCGCAGCAGACTGCTCTTCAGGGCAGCACGAAGGACCTGCACGGGCGGCTGGTGCACGTCGGCCAGCAGCTGGAGCGGGCTTTGCGCCAGTGCCAGCGTCATCCAGAAAAACGCAATCTGGCTGATGACAGAAAACTCGCCCACCGCCTGCGGTGCAAAGAGCCGCAACATCACCAGGCTGAACAGCACTTGAGCCGTCAGCGATACCGCGCTGGCCAGCGCAATGGGAACAGAAGCGCGGGGCAGCCTCATGCCTGAATGCCCAGTTGGTGCCAGATCTGCAAGCCGGCCAGCAAGCGGGGCCATGCCAATGAACGCACATCGGGCACCTGCAGCAGTTGTTGGTCCAGTGCCGGGCCAAGATGGGCGAGGTAGGCCGCAACACTCGCTTGACACGGCAGGTAGGCAAAGCGGGCCGGGTACTGCTGCTCAAATTCACGCACCCAGGCATAGTCGGTCGACAGCACGCGCAACCCGGCGGCGCAATACTCCAGCAACTTGGTCGACGTCTGCTGGGTGTAGGGTAACTGGTTGGGAACCAGGTTCAGGCCGTAGCGAGCGCGGCGCAACTGGGCAGGCACCTGGTTGTGGGGCACGCGCCCGGTGACGCTCAAGTTGGTATGACGCTGCAAACGTGGCCTCAGATCATCCGGCATCTGACCAATCAGCAACACGCGCCGTCCAGTCTGCGCAAGTGCATCAAAGAGTGGCAAAAAATGCCGCAGGCGACGCATCTCACCCAGATAGACAAAGTCAAACTCGGGCTCCACTGCCGCAGGCGACGCATCAAAAAAATCGGACGCAATACCCATGTCGCGCAACTCAGCTGGCACCGCATCGTTAAAGCCCATGCGCCGGCGCACCCAGTCATTTTGGAAGATGCGGTAGTTCGGCGTTGCCTGGTGCCAGCGCTTGACACGGTCTTTCAGCCAGGCCAATGGCGGCACTGACGCCGAGGCGTATTCGTGAATGTGAAAGGCCGCCGGATAGCGCTGTGCCAGCTCGGGGCTGACCTGGCCGCACAGCCACCACAGCACGGCCGCATCGCTTGGCACGGTATCAATTTGGTAGTGCAGCTGGGCCTGATGGCCGGCAGCCCGCACAAACTCAACATAGGCCTGCAACTCGGGCAAGTAGGCATCGCCGGTATGCACAAAGTGGATCAGCATGGCCGCGCCACCTGTTGCAGCACAGTCTGCCAGCGTTGCACAAAATCATTCACGCTATGGCGCAACAGCACACGCGCCATGTCGGCCTGCAGCTGGTTCCGTGGCATGGCGTAAACAGCTTGCACGGCATCGGCCAAGGCCTGCGCCGAGTGATCACGCGCCAGCAGGTAAGGCGCGTCTTCAGCCACAACTTCTCGCAAGGCCGGGACTGGCAAGCCGACGCAGGGAACGCCCGCGGCAAACGACTCCAGCAAGGTCATCGGGCAGCCCTCATAGCGCGAGGCGAGTAGCGTCAAATTCCAGGGCGCATACAAGCCTGGGCCATGCGCTTGCGGGCCAGCCAGCGTCAGGCGATCACTGGCCAGCAAGTCGGCCCCACTCTCACGCAGTGCATTGCGCAGGGGGCCATCACCTACCAGCGTCAACCGAAACTGAGGCGGAAGCAAACGCAGCATGTCCAGCAACAAGCCGGGTTGTTTTTCTTCCGAGAGACGGCCGATGTAAGCCAGCCGTGGATCAGCCACCAGTGCGTGGTCCGGTTGTTCCGGGTCCAACTTCTTGGGTGGCTGTGCGACGGCGTTGGGGATGACATCACGATGCTGATGCGATGCCACAGACTCCTGCATGAATCGTTCAAACGAATCGCGCGAAGCGTGCGAGACAAACACGAACTGTGGCACGCGCAGGTACAACCAGCGCAGCCAGGCGCGCTTGATGGCTGAAGCATTGGCCTGCGTCAGCACCTCTTGCAGCGGGCCATGCACCCATACCACCACCGGCTTGCGCGCCAGCTTGCCCAGTGCCCAGGCCACGTAGGCCGGTTTGAAATTGTGGCTGGCCAACATCACGTCGCACTGCCCGGCCATCGTCAGTCGCTCCCGCCAGCCACACCGGTTGAGGGCCAGTTCGGTGACCGGCCAGCCCTGTTGGCGCAGTGACTGGCTTAGCGTATTGGTGATCGTGCTCACGCCACCGATGCCCTGGTCTTCTTGCAGCAGCAGGACGCGCGGTGTCACTTGGGGGGCGGTGTTGGTGTCGATAATGGCGGGATGAAGCAGATCGAAAGTTATTTGTCGGGCCAGTCTTTCAGTGACGACCTGCCCTACCGACCTCAAATTATCAGTCATTCCCAGCCACGTGGCGATGTGCTGACACAGTGGGTGGCGGGCCGGCGGGTGCTGCATGTGGGCTTTGCCGACCATGTGCCCTTGATTGCCAGCCGCATTGCCGACGGCAGTTGGCTGCATGCGCGCCTGAGCCGCAGTGCCAGCGAGTGCATCGGCATCGACATCAACCCGCAGGCTGTGGCGACGGCGCGCAGTCTGGGTTTTGACAACGTGCATGCGCTGGACATTTTTGCGCCTGATGCCGGTGCCACACTGGTCGCCTGGCAACTTGACCTGGTGCTGGTGCCCGATGTGATCGAACACTTGCCAGACCCGGCGGCTTTCCTGCGGCGCCTGGCGCAGTGCCTGCCAACGGCCGAGTTCATCGTCACGGTACCCAACGCGCTGTCGCTGCGCAACGCAGTGCAGGCACTGGGCGGCGTGGAGCGCATCAACACCGATCACCGTGCGTGGTTCTCGCCCTTCACGGTGTTGAAGGTGCTGGCGGATGCCGGGTTGCAGCCTAAAAGTCTGCACGGTTGTGCGGTCTCGGCTTCGGGCTCAATCAATGGGCGGTTGTTGCGCACCCTCACGCAGTGGCGACCGATCTGGTCGGATGTGTTGTTGGTGCAGGCCCGGGTCGAGGGCGCGTGACAGCATGCTGCCGATGATCTTGTAGGCAATCGATGCTAGGCGGCTGCCAAGAGGCTTTCGTATGGAATATGCAACCCATCATGCAACCTCTTTACCATTTGTAAACTTAACCGGCGCTTGCGGTTCAGCACTTCGGAAACACGACCACTTGAGCCGATATAGAGCTCCAGGTCTTTTGGGGTGAGCCCTTGTTGTTCCATCCTGAATTTAATGGCGTCAACCGGATCGGCAGCATTGATCGGGTAATGCTTGTGTTCATAAGCTTCGATGAGTGTTACAAGAATTTCCATCTCGTCCGCCTCTGGCGTTCCGTCTTGGGCCTGATACACCAGTTCCAGCCGCTTGAATGCAGCATGCAAGTCGTCGTCGTTTCGGATTGGCATAATATTCATTCACGGTCTCCACGTTAATTTGGTCATACCGGGCATGGGTTCCAACGAACTTCACCCAAACGATCCCGGCTCTGTATTGCATCTCTGACCTTTCAGCGCGCGCCAAAACCGTTCAGCACGGTGCGGATGGTCTTGTAGGCGATCAACAGGTCCAGCGCCATGGAGTAGTGCGCCACGTAGTAAAGGTCGTAGCTGAGCTTGACCACGGTTTCTTCTTCGCTATCGGCATAGCCTTGCTGCATCTGGGCCCAACCGGTGAGGCCGGGGCGCACCAGGTGGCGGTAGGTGTAGGCCGGAATACGGGTGGCAAAGGCCTCGACGAACTGCGTCTGCTCCGGTCGCGGGCCAATCAGGCTCATGTGCCCCAGCAACACGTTCCACAACTGCGGTAGTTCGTCCAGACGCCAGCGGCGAATGGTGCGACCCACGCGAGTGATGCGCTCATCCTGCACTTGAGCAAAGCGAGCCGACTGCGGCTGGCTTTGATGGCGCATGCTGCGAAATTTCCAGAGCCGAAAACTGCGGCCGTCGCGCCCGACCCGGCTCTGGCTGAAAAGCGCAGGTCCGTCCGAATCCAGCTTGACCGCAAGGGTCACCAGCAGACACAGCGGCAGCCACAGCGGCAGCAGAAGCAGCACCAGCGCCACATCCAGGCTGCGCTTGGCAACGTCGTAGGCGGGGTTGCCATCCAGTTGCCAAAGTTCGTCCTGATCGGAGGGCAGCATCTTGCGCCCGCTCAACAGTTCTGCCACGGCCTCCACGCCGTACAACCGCACGTGACTGAGTTTGAGTCGACTCAGGAGTTGGCTTCGCGCGTCGCTGCTGGGCACCTGCCGGTCCAGCACCACCCCTTCACAAGCTGGGATTTCCCCTGATTCGACGGCCCGCAAAGGCCACGGCACCAGGCGCAATGACTGACCACTGATGTCGTCTTGACCGAGCATGGCACGCAGTTGCGCGGGAACACCTTCGTCGAAATAAGCCAGTCGCTGAATATGTCTGCGCTGGTGCAGCCAGTTGCCGAACGCGAACCAGGCGGTGGACAAGACATACACCAACAACACCGCACCCCGTGAATAGGGAAGCTGCAGAACGGCAAAGCCCAAAGGCGTGAGCAAAAACGGTGTGGCAGTCGTGACCAGCAGCAGGCCCGCCCGCTCCGCGGCAGGCACACTAATGCCACGGTATAGCCAATCTGCGGCCAGCATGTAGGGCACGCTACACCACAGCACCGTCTGACCAAACTGATAAGTCACGATGTTGGCCTGGTGCAAGCCGGTGGCAATCAGGTAGCTCACCAACAACACCGTCATTCCCTTGAGCGACCAACGAAGTTGCGTTGCTTTCTGCCGGGCCGTGGTCGATGCCAGCGTGCTGTAGGATTCAAGATCGGTGATCAGCCGGGGGGCTGGATAAGCCAACTGCGCGTAACGCGCCGCCACCGGTTCGACCATCCGATCTGGACTGAACTGATCTTCAACCCGCTGATGCGCCGCCTGTCCAAGACGCTGTCGCAAATCGGGATCACTTGCCAGTAAGAACAGACTGTCTGCGAGCGCCACGGCTTGGTTCGGAACCAGCAAGCCGTGTGTTCCCGTATCGATCAATTCACGCAGACCGGGCAGATCGCTGGACACCACGGCAAGACCGGCATGCATCGCCTCGATTACCGAGATCGGCAGACCCTCATGATCAGACATCAGGACAAAGATCGCGTGCTGCGCCAGACGCTGCGCCACGTCGTTAACGTTGGCGGTGAAAGTCACATCCTGCAACCCCAATTGCTGACACAGCGCCTGATGAACCTTGATGTCTGGTCCATCGCCAATCAACGTAGCCGGCACTTCGTGGCCAAGTCGATCACGTAGTAGCGCCAAAGCTTGCAGCAGCAGGTCAGGTCGTTTCGGGCTGGCCATGCGCGCCACCATCACCACGCGTACCGGATCCTGTACCGGGCGGTGCCGGGTCGCGGCGTCGGTCACGGCGTTGAAAATCACGCTCACCCGTTCTGAGCGAATCGGCAAGCGTGCCGCCAACCGGCGCTCGTATTCCGACACACACACCATGTGGCTCGTGAACGGTGCCAATGCAAATTCAGTCGCCCAGGCAGCCCAGCGCTGCAAGCGCGGCACCTCGGGCTTAAAGCCAAAGCCGTGCACGGTATAGATCACCGGAATGTTGGCGATGCGACCAGCGATCCGGGTAACCACTCCCGCCATCGCGCTGTGCGCATGAATGACATCAGGCTGATGCTGGCGCAGCAGTCGCAGCAGCGCGCGCACCGCAGCAAGCACCCGCAGAGGCGAAAGAGAATTGCCCAGTTGTGGCATTTGGACCACCGGCACACCCAGCGCAGTCAGCCCTTGCCCCAGCACCGTCACGGCTTCGTTTCCGCCAATGGCCGCAACAAATTGCACTCGATGGGCTAGTTCCTGGCACAGCGCCAGCACATGCGTTTGCGCGCCTCCGGTCTCGCCCTTGGTGATAAGGAGCATTACTTTCACAGCGTGCAACCCATGGGAAACAATTGAAACTAGCAATTATCGGGGGCTTTTTTGCTTCAGCGGAAGAACTTCCTGCTGTACCGGCAGCGCACTAAATTCAGGGTCTTTATGCATCAACACGGCACCCTGCTCCAGGGCGCAAGCAGCAATCCAGGCATTGGCTAACGACAAGGGATAAAGCGCCTTCAGCTCGGCGGCCTTCAGCAGCAATGCATCAGTGTCACGCACCCACTCGATGGGCAAGGCCAGGCACTGCTGGTATGTCAACCGCCCCCTGGTTTCGTCCTCGTCGCGCCAAACCCGGTACAGCACCTCCATCAACGTGATAAAGCAGCCATAGCAACGCGCCTTGCCAGCAGCGCAAAGTTGCAAAACCTCAGCCACACGATCAGCACCGGGTTCGTCATCGCGCAACGTCAGCAAGGCCGAGGCATCGAGCACATAACGCTTCATTCGTTCGCCAATTCTTGTCGGCGGGCGCTCAGCAAACGGCCGGTTGAGCCGCCCAGCCCCTGGCCCCGAAACGCATCCACCGGGTTGGCACGCACGGGCACCACGCGGATGGTGCCGTTGTCTAACACCCACTCCAGCCGATCAGCCGGGCTTAAATGAAACTGGCGGCGAATTGCAGCCGGAATCACCGTCTGCCCGCGCTCGGTTATCGTGCTTCTCATGGCGTTCTCCAACAATGAATTACAAAACACATATTATTGTAATTCGAATTGATCTGATCGCTGGGCGATAAAGGCTTGCGGTGAGATGACGCGCAGCTGCATTGCCGCATCTTGCTGCAGCAATTTTTCGCCGGTGACCAATAGCAGATCCGCGTGGGCGGCCAGCAGATCCCACAAAAACTGATCGCCCGTGTCCTGGGCAAGCGGGGCAACCGTCGTGCCAACCGGGTTCATCACGTTGGCATGACGGGCCAAATCCGTCAGGGGCACCGAACTGCCGGGCACCGTCGTCGGCTTCAGGCGTGTGCGCTGGCGTATTCTCTTGCCGTGGGGAGCCGGCGGGGAAGGATGTGCGTGCTCGGTCGTGTCGCCTCCCAACCCAAGCACGCAAGCCATATTGACCGGGGGATCGCTTTGTGCGCCGTGCGGTAATAGCTCACCATGCGACGGCTGATGCCCAGTGCATCAGCAGCACCAGAAAGCGAAAGCTTGTTGCGGTGCATCCAGCCCCCGAACATTTCATGACTGACCTCACCCGCTTGTTCTTTCGCCCAGGCATAAACATTGTCCGGCCCAAGCTCTGTATCAAACCACTCGATGCTTGATCCGTCGGTGTGCACCTTGCGAAACACTTCAGGCTTTCGGATATCGGCAAAGGCCGATCCGCGCATCACATGCGACACGTCGACCTCCAGCACTTCACCCGTGCTCCAGGTGGTTCTCAATCGGTAGGGTTTCAATGCAGTTACCGATTGGAGTTTTGGATGGAAAAATTCGCTCATGAGTTGTACCTCTGCCACTCGTTCAAAAGAAACGCCTTCTGGGCTGCTATCCAATTCAGTGCGTCGCGAATTTCGCGCGCGGCCAGTTTGCCAATGACCAACAACGTTTCAATTTCAACTATAGCGTCGCGACCGTCACGCAGAACAACATGAACGTGTGGCGGCGGATGATCTCCAAGATACATCAGGACGCGGCAATCGGGGAATCGTTGCAAAGTCGGCATAGACGCAAGTATAGAGCAACTATTGCACTACTGCGCAAGTGAAAGAACATGAATATTTCGGGCAACTATGCGGGTCCAGACGAACGGCTGCTTCAGAGTAGTCTGATTGCTAAATTTCGAACCACCAGGTTTCCGCCTTTATTGGCAGCCACTCACACCAAAAGGTGTAGTCGATCAGAACTTGAATCAAAGTCTCATCAATTTTTCGCTTGACGGTAGCCTTCAGCTACTGGGACTGCTTTATGCCGATTGCTCAATTGAATGCACAGGAGCCCGGGCCACCCGGGTTCATACAGTTGCTGCAGGGGCTTGGCATGGCGGGCGCATTTGATTCGGTCAGAGCAGCGGTTGAAAACACCGACAGCAACTTGTCAAGCTTGGGTGAATGACAGGTTGGACACTCCGGAACAGTTCCAGAGCGGACCAGGGTTTCAAACTTGTGCCCGCAGTCATTGCAGGCGTATTCATAGATTGGCATCAGAACTCCAGATCAATGTTGAATTATCGATCTACACAGGCTTCAAACTGGATCCATCAACCCCACATCACGGAGCGCATGGAAATCGAAGCGCTCTGAAAGCCTTCATTGAAAAACCGTGGCATTTCAGCCGGTTTCACAGCGCCAGCCGCATAGAGCAGTGGCAGGTAATGTTCATGGCTTGGGTGGGCTTGCTGTGCCACGGCGCCTAGCGCCTGGAAGTTTTGCAGTGCATCGAGCTGTCCATTCTTGATCTGCGTCTGCACCACGCCATCGAACTCCCTGGCCCAGTCGTAAGCCTCATTGGCGGCGGTTCCTTGTCGCGTCGAGCGCAAGTTGTGAACGATGTTGCCGCTGCCGATAATCAGAACGCCACGCTGGCGCAGGTGATAAAGCTGCTGTCCCAGCGCAAAGTGTTCTGATGGCGGGCGGCTGTAGTCCATGCTCAATTGCAGCACCGGAATATTTGCTTTGGGAAACATGGGTTTGAGAACCGACCAGGTGCCATGGTCCAGACCCCACTCGGTCTGGTCGACGCCGAGCGGGATTCCGGATACAGGTGTCTTGAGTTCCTGTGCAAGGCTATCCATCGTCGTCGCCAAGCACTTTGAGTATCAACCAAGACCCACGCAGCGTCGATGCCAACATTCAGAAGTTAGATCGGCGCCGACGTTACGCTGATCTTATTTCTCTTGGCCCAGTTGCGTGCTTCCTGCAAGTGGATTTCACCGCAAAGTATTTGCACGTAAACAATTGCGCGCTTTTCGCGTAGCTTGCGCGCCTCCTTTAGCCCGATGGCGTAATACCCAATCTGGTGAAAGTAGAAGACGCGGGCGCGTACGGCTGCCTCCGTTGCATTGCAGCCCAACGCCGCAAAGTAGCCGGTGATGGTGGAGATGCGGGATTTGTCCGAACGCTCAACCGCTTTCGTAACTCGAAGATCCGAATGCGACCAGGCCCGAACCGCCATGTCAAACAGCGGGTCATATCCATCTTCCCTGATCAGTCGAGTCACCAAAGAGTCAATTGCCCAAAGTGCCTCAGCAGGATTACTGGGCATAGGCGACTGACAGGGGACGAATATCACCGTTTGATGCCATTCGCGTAGCAGGCGTTCAAGCAAGTCATCTCGGTCGACAAAGTGGTGGTAGAAACCGCCCCTGGACACGCCAAGTTCCCGGGCCAATCTATCGATCTTTAGGGCCGCAATGCCTTCCAGGATCAAAGTCTTCCGAGCGGTCTCAAGCCACTTCTGGGCGGACACTTTGGGTATAAGGTTTGCCATACGGAAACTATAAGCGTTCCAATCGAGGCCGGATTCTCGGGGAGAGCTTGAAGGGCATATCTAAGTGCAAACACCTAGTTGATTTGACAGAATTTTCATGTCAAATAATACAAACCTGTATGTTTTAATGTCAAAAAATGCAAAATACCGTTTACTTGTTGACGTAAATCCGCGGGTGTGTAGCAAAAGGTTTTGGGTGAATGCAAATTGAGAAACCGATATTCAGCGTGGCAACTTATTGCCGCTTCGCGCCGCGCTCATGGTGACTGGGCTCCTGCTTGGCGCGAGGCTGAGCCCAAAGCACGTTACGATGTAATCGTCATCGGCGGCGGTGGTCATGGGCTGGCCACAGCCTACTACCTTGCCAAGAACCACGGCGTCACAAATGTTGCCGTGCTGGAGAGAAACTGGATCGGCGGCGGCAACACGGGGCGCAACACCACCATTGTTCGTTCCAACTATCTGTACCCGCAAAGCGCACGCCTGTACGACTTTTCGCTCAAGCTGTTCGAGGGTCTCTCAAACGATCTCAACTTCAACATCATGTTCAGCCAGCGCGGCCTGATTACCCTGGCCCATTCACGTCATGATCTGGACAACCTCTCGCGCTGGGCCAACGCAATGAACTTCAATGGCATCGCCGCCGAGATACTCACGGGCGAACAGGTGCGAGAACTCGCCCCGCGACTGAACTTCACCAAGGAGGCACGCTTTCCCATCCTCGGTGGCTTCATACAGCGCCGCGCCGGCACTGCGCGCCACGACGCAGTGGCCTGGGGTTACGCTCGCGGCGCATCGATGCTGGGAGTCGATATCGTGCAGAACTGCGGCGTCACCGGCTTTATCAAACAGGGGGAGCGAGTGGTCGGTGTTCAGACCACTCGCGGCGAGATACGCGCAGACAAGGTGGCGGTTGCGGTGGCCGGTCACTCCAGCCAAATTGCCGAGATGGCCGGCTTTCGACTGCCGGTGAGCAGCTACTCTTTGCAGGCCATGGTGTCGGAGTCGGTCAAGCCGCTGCTGGATACCGTAGTTCTGTCACCGGCGGTTGGCGCCTACTGGAGCCAGTCGGATAAGGGTGAGGTTGTGATCGGCGGCGCGCTTGATCTATTCGCGTCTTATGCGCAGCGTGGCAGCTTCGCCATCGCGCAGCAGGTACTGGCTGCCACGGCAGAGATGTTTCCATCTTTTGGTCGCCTGCGCTTATTGCGCCAGTGGTCCGGCACCGTCGATGTGGTACAGGATTCGAGCCCCATCATTGGTGCGACTGGAGTGCCCGGCCTCTACATCAACTGCGGTTGGGGCACCGGCGGTTTCAAAACAATTCCGGTCGGCGGTTGGACCCTTGCACATCTTCTGGCCACCGGCAAAGACCACGAACTGGCCGAGCCCTTTCAACTTGAACGTTTCCACACGGGACGCCTGATAGACGAGGCCGGCGCGGCCGGCATCGCGCACTGAGCACAGGATCGACGCCATGATGACCATCACCTGCCCCTGGTGCGGGGCCAGACCCGAGAACGAGTTCCACTACGGCGGTACCTCGCACATCCAGCGTCCACCGCTGGACTGCAGCGACCAGACCTGGGGTGACTACATGTTCAGCCGCGCCAACCCGCGTGGCCCGCACTCTGAACGCTGGCGCCACACCTTTGGCTGCAGTCAGTGGTTCAATGTGCTGCGTGACACTGTGACGCACGAGGTTTATGCGGTGTACCGCATGACGGAACCCATGCCGGACCTGCCTCAAGAGGCAAGTTCATGAGCGGCTATCGCCTGCCCGCACCCCTCGGGGCTTGGATCGATCGATCCAAGCCGTTGTCGTTTGCCTTCAACGGCCAGGCGGTGGCAGGCTTTGCTGGCGATACGCTGGCTTCCGCCATGCTGGCGCAGGGCATTGTGCAGGTCGGGCGCAGCTACAAACTGCACCGGCCGCGCGGTATCTTCTCCTGCGGCGTGGAAGAACCCAGCGGCCTGGTCGACGTTGGCAGCGGCGCGCGGCGCAAGCCCAACACCCGTGTCACTGACATGTTGGCGCGAGAGGGCCTGAGCACCGCCAGCGGCAACGGCTGGCCCAGCCTTGAATTCGACCTGGCGGCGTTCACTGAAAAACTGGCCGCGCTCATGCCAGCCGGTTTCTATTACAAAACATTCATGTGGCCGCACTGGCACCTGTTTGAACCCACCATTCGGCGCATGGCAGGACTTGGAACGGCTGGCAATGGTCCCGACCCCGAGCGCTACGACGAGGTCTCGGTCAATACCGAAGTGCTGGTGGTTGGTGCCGGTCTGGCCGGTATGCAGGCAGCGCTATCGGCAGCACGCGCCGGACGCCAGGTGCTGCTGCTCGAAGCCGATGCACAGCCCGGCGGATGGGCGCTGAGCCAGACACTGCACAGAGGCAGCCCGACATCGGTCCGACCGGCGGCCGCCGTGAGAGAACTGACGCAGGCCGGCGTTCGTTTGCTGACCCACAGCACCGTGATTGCCCTGTACGACCACCAACTGGCGACAGCGATCGAATCCCTTGAAGGTGCTGATGCGTTGGGCGCGGTCCGGGAGCGGCTCTGGAAGATCCGGGCCAAACAGATCATCCTGGCATGCGGATGCTTCGAGCGCCCCATGCTGTTTCCCGACAACGACAGACCCGGCGTGATGCTGGCCGGTGCGGTGGAGCGCTACGTCACGCACTACGGCGTCGCCTGCGGCAGGCGTGTGGTCATCACCGCGGCCTGCGACAGCGCTTACGGCGTGGCCAGTTCCTTGCTGACAGCGGGCGTTGAAGTGAGTGCCATCATCGACCGTCGCCCGGCGCAAGCTTTGGGCAGGGCAGTGCAGGTGCCCAAGGGTGTGCAGGTACTGCACAGCAGCGTGGTTGTAGGCGTCAAGGGAAAACTCGCCGTGCAAGGCGTTCAGGTGGCGCCGATTGCGGGGGGTGCATTGCAGTCCTTTGTCGCCGACGTGGTGGCCAGCGCGGGAGGCTTCACGCCCAACGTCAATCTCTATTCGCAGGCCGGTGGCAGTCTGAAATGGTTGGACGAATCGGCCATGTTCGTCCCCGATCGTTTGCTGCCAGGTATCGCAGTGGTTGGCGCTTGTGCCGGTGCCTTTGATCTGGATGCTGCGCTCGCGCATGCCGACCATGTGGGACGCATACCGCCGGGCAGTACGATGACGTTTGCTCCCTGGGGGGGCGTTGGCAGTGTGCCGGCTGATAACCAGCCGACGGCAGCGGCATTAGCATCGCTCGGGGCCAGAGCGGGCAAACAGTTTGTCGATCTGCAAAGCGACGTCGCGATCAGTGATATCGAGCTGGCGGCGCGCGAGAACTATCGCTCGGTGGAGCACCTGAAACGCTACACCGCCACCGGCATGGCGACCGATCAGGGCAAGACCAGCAACGTTAACGCGCTGGTGCTGATGGGCAAGGCGACGGGTCGTCAGCCCGAGCAGGTGGGCACCACCCGCTTTCGTCCGCCTTTCAAACCGGTAACCATCAACGCCGTGGGTGGGGGACGCAGCGGTGCGCGCTATCGACCGCTCAAACTCCTGACAGCCCGCAAGTTCCATGAAGCACGCGGCGCATTGTTTGAGGAATTTGGTGGCTGGGAACGCCCGGCCGCCTACCCGAAACCGGGTGAGGAACTGATCACAGCGGCAGAACGTGAAGCAGCAGAGGTCAGGCGAGGCGTTGGCCTGTTTGACGGTGCGCCGCTGGGCAAGATCGAAGTCTACGGACCGGACGCCGCAGCCTTTCTCGATCTGATGTACGTCGGCAACTTGTCCAATCTGGCGCTGGGCAGCGCCCGCTATGGCGCCTTGCTCAACGAGAATGGCATCGTGATTGACGACGGCATCGTCGCACGACTGGCGCCCAATCACTTCTGGGTCAACACCACCTCGGGCGGTGTCGAACGCACTGCGTTGGCGTTTGAGGAATGGCTGCAGTGCGAGTTCGTGGACTTGCGAGCCTTCGTTGTGCCGGTGACCTCGCAGTGGGGCAACGTCACGGTCTCGGGTCCCAAATCCTGGCAACTGCTGGAGAGACTCGGCTTCGACGCTGCCCTGTCGCCAACCCAGATGAAACACATGACCCTGCGCGACTCCCACTACCAGGCAAACCCGATTCGCGTGCTGCGCGCCAGCTTCAATGGCGAGTTGGGCTATGAGATCAACATCGCACCGTCGCAAACCGAAGCCTTGCTGAGCGCGCTTTGGGAGGCGGGACAAGCACTTGGCGTATGCGCGTACGGCGTGGAAGCGCTGATGATCATGCGCCTCGAGAAGGGTTTCATCCACGTGGGCGCCGATACCGACGGAACCACATTGCCGGGGGATGTGGGTCTGGCGCGCGGAATCGACAAGAAGGCTGCCAATTTTGTGGGTCGACGCTCGCTGACTCGCGCCGCTGGCACAGACGCGGACCGAATGCAACTGGTAGGCTTGCAACCAGTGGACAGGCGCAGCCTGCTGCCAGTGGGTTCACACCTCTCATTGATGCCACCGCCAACGCTGGCCGAGGGTTTTATCACCAGTAGTTGCTTCAGTCCGGCGCTGCAGCAGCCGATTGCGTTGGCCATGCTCAAGCGCGGCACGCAGCGCATTGGCGAGCAAATCAAAGCCTGGCATCTTGGCAAATCGATTGCTGTCGAAGTCGTCAGGACGCCCTTCTTTGACCCGGCTGGGGAGCGTCTGCATGCTTGAGCTGATCAACACCACACCGAGTCACCCGGGCTGCCGGCAACTGACTGGCATCACGGCTGTGACGATCCGGCACTTCGCAGGTGACAGCAGCGCACGCCAGGCGGCGCAGGCCCTTGGAATGAACTGGTCCGACCTGCCCGGCAGTCTGACCGGACGGGACCCCTACATGGCTTGGCGCGGACCCCAGGAGACTCTCGCGCTGGGTTTTCAGTCGGAGTCAATTTACGCTCTGCTGAACGCGCTGACGCCTGGCCGCAGTGAATCAGCTGTTGCCGTCGATCTATCCGAGTCGCTGGTGGTCTTTGAGTTGCACGGAGCGTTGCTCGATGACTGGCTGTCGCACTTGGTAGACGCCATGGCCATTCCGCATCAAGCAGGGCACATTACCCGCTGCCGACTTGTCGATATACCGGCTCTGCTCTTGCGGCTGGACCCAGAACGCGTGTGGCTGGTCGCTGATCGACCCGTCACGCCGTACCTCAGCAACTGGTTGTCGTATTCGCACCAAGGTGCGTTTGACACCGAGCGCTGATTCTCTGCCCTCGAACGTTCAACACACTATGGAGTCAAACAGCATGAAACCTTATCTGCATCATTTCCGGCCGCTCGCATGGGCCTTGGGTCTTGGCTTGGCCTTGGGCGCCGTCTGTTCACCTGCCTTGGCGCAAAAGGTGGTGAAGATAGGCGTTGTCGGCCCTTATACAGGGGGCGCTGCGGCCTATGGCAAGGATTTTGAGTCGGCGGTGAAACTGGCCATTGAAGACGCCAATGCGGCCGGCGTCAAACTTGGCGGTGACGCCGTGCGCTTTGAATTGGTCTCGGAAGATGATGCGGGTGATCCTAAGCAGGCCGTCAGCGTGGCCACCCGTCTGGTTGACATGCGCGTCGCCGGCGTAGTGGGGCACCTGCAATCTGGCGCCACAATACCGGCGTCCAAGCTCTACAGCGACGCCGGAATTCCACAAGTCGCGCCTGCGGCGACGAACCCCACGCTGACGCGCCAGGGCTACAAGACGGCGTTTCGCGTGATCGGAGATGACCTGCAGGTTGGCGCAGCAATGGCAAGCTACATGGTCACCAAACTCGGTTTCAAGTCGGTTGCGGTAATTGACGACCGTACCGCCTTCGGCCAAGGTCTGGCTGACGTCGTTGCCAAGACGGTTCCTACGTTGGGTGGCAAAGTCGATGCCCGCGAATTTACCACTGACAAGGCCAGTGATTTCAAGGCCATTCTCACTTCCATAAAGGGTAAAAACGTGCAGGCCATTTTTTACGGTGGCCTGAACGCCCAGGCTGGTCCACTGAAGCGCCAGATGCTTGATCTAGGCATCACCGCACCGCTGTTTGGATCCTCTATTTCATCGGATGACTTCATTTCGTTCGCCGGAAAGGACGCTGCTGAAGGCACCTATTCAGCCGACTCCGGCCAAGCCATTGAAAATATGCCAGGCGGGCCTGATTTCGTCAAGAAGTTCACTGCCAAGTTTGGCCCAGTTGTGATGTACGCGCCCTATGGCTACGACGCCACCAACGTGCTGATCAACGCGATGAAGGCTGCCAACTCTGCCGACCCCAAGAAATATTTGCCTGAGATTAGCAAACTGAACTTTAAGGGCGTCACCGGCCCGATTGCGTTCGATAGTAAGGGCGACCTGCGCTCAGCTGCTGTGAGCTTCTTCCGTGTCAAAGCCGGCAAATGGGAAAACTTGGAAACCGTATCCACCAAGTAAGTGGGTTGACAGACTGATCACCCGCGTTGTGGTCGGCGCAACATGCCTGTTGCGTCGACTTTGCACAAGGTGGTGGCAAGTTCCGCATCATCGCATTCATGCAGCAGGTCAACGCGCAAGAATGTTCGGGTCAAAGGGGGCGCAGTCGCTGCATTGAAGCCGGACAACTCAGAAGTTGAACTGCAAATCCGAGCGACCGCTTTGGCTTTTGGGACTCTGATCCTGAACGGCCGGTCCTTATGTCAGCCACTGA
>SESE01000400.1_pt1 | contig 18358 bp, 20 predicted proteins | sample 3171371 | NCBI WGS metagenome assembly SESE01 (sample SAMN06051881, study PRJNA518727) | freshwater metagenome | biome: subpolar coniferous forest; feature: holomictic lake; material: water; isolation source: holomictic Lake 442, 13 m depth | place: Canada: near Kenora, Ontario | collected... | reverse complement strand
AATTGATCACGGGATAAGTAAACACCCGTGGACACGATATGGCCGTCCACCACCATGATGGGCAAACGGTCCATCCCGGCTTCCATTTCCTTGACCACAGCCGGGTTGGAGGCGAATGCCTGGGGTTCTTGCGACAGATTATGACGCGCTACTTCCACGCCTTGATCGGCCAACCATTGTAAGTCGCCGACGAATTGGACGAGGACGGGATCGACATCGACACCGCAAACGCCCGTGGAGCAACACATGGCCGGTTCGTAAATTTCAAGTTTTTTCATATGAAACCTTCTGATGGAATTAGTGGTAAAGCGCCAGATTCCTCGCTTTGTAGCCCGTCGGTCGGACACGCGACGGGGACGTTCAAACGGGCGGCATCCTCCATGAACATCGCTTGGCCCGAAAGACCCTCTGCGGCACTGGTTAAAACAGCCAAAGCCCAATCCGGCAAAACCGGATGCAAGCGGTAATAGACCCACGCCCCTTGCCTACGGTCTTGCAACAAGCGGCAAGTGCGCAACAATGCCAAGTGACGGGATATTTTTGGCTGCGACATTTGCAAAGCTTGGGTCAACTCGCACACACACAATTCCCCGCGCCGTTGCAATAAGATCAAGCAGCGCAGGCGCGTCTCGTCGGCTAGGCACTTGAAGAATTGGGCGGGTTGGAGCATGTTGTCTGGACTCCCGTATATATGGATATGCATATATTAGAGGATCGCCATGGAAATGCAAGATCAAACTGCAATGTCCCCTTTGATATGGGGATGGGCCTGATACCCTATCACCTCGAAATCCTCGAACTGGTAGTGGTCGATGGCGGGCGGTTTGCGGTTGATCCGCAACGTCGGCAATGGGTAAGGTTCCCTGGAAATCTGCAAGCGCACTTGGTCCAAGTGGTTCTTATAAATGTGGACATCGCCGCCCGTCCAGATGAATTCGCCCGGTTCCAGTCCGCATTGCTGGGCCAACATCGTCAGCAGCAATGCATAGCTGGCTATATTGAAGGGCAAACCGATGAACACATCGCAGGAGCGCTGATAAAGATGTAAATGCAATCTGCCGTTGCCCACCACTGTTTGGAACAGGCAATGGCAGGGAGCCAAGGCCATTTCTCCCAAGTCGCCGGGGTTCCAGGCGGTGACAATTTGCCTGCGGGAAGCGGGATGGCACTTGATTTCAGCGATCAGCGCGGCGATTTGGTCGATATGGCGACCATCCGCACTGACCCAGTCGCGCCATTGCTTGCCGTACACCGGGCCCAGATTGCCGTCCCCGTCGGCCCACTCGTCCCAAATGCTCACGTTGTTTTCCTTGAGGTAGGCGATATTGGTGTCGCCTTTGAGGAACCATAGCAATTCGTAGATGATGGAGCGCAGATGCAGCCTCTTGGTGGTCACCAAGGGGAAGCCGTGGCGCAGGTCAAAGCGCATCTGGTGGCCGAAAATCGCCAAAGTACCCACCCCGGTGCGGTCGGACTGTTCGACGCCCTCGGCCAAAATGCGGCGGATCAGGTCATGATAGTGTTGCATGGCTATGGATTAGTCATAGCTCGCCATGACCTTGTCGCGGTTGTAGGCCAAATAAATAACCCATCCGCCGATTAACATCATTGGCAGGGTCAAAACTTGGCCCATGGTCACCCAACCGAAGGCCAGATAGCCTATTTGTTCGTCGGGTAAACGGACGAACTCCACGGCGAAGCGGAATAGGCCATAAAACAGCATGAACATCCCCGAAGTCGCCATGCGCGGGCGGGGCTTGCGGATATACCAATTCAGGATGATATATAACACAGGCCCTTCCAGTATGGCCTCGTACAGCATGGAGGGATGCCGTGGCTCCGGGCCGGCATCGGGAAACACCATCGCCCAAGGCAGGTCGGTGGGTTTGCCCCACAGTTCCGCATTGATGAAATTGCCAATCCGCCCGGCACCCAAACCGATGGGCACCAACGGGCCAATGAAGTCGGACAAGTAGAAAAACCCCGTTTTCAATTTGCGCCCATACCACCACATGGCGGTGAACACGCCCAACATGCCGCCGTGATAGGACATGCCCCCTTCCCAAATGCGAAATATGATCAAGGGCTGGTGGATAAAGGCAGGCAAGTTGTAAAAAAGCGTATAGCCTAGGCGACCGCCCAATATCACGCCCAAGGCACAATAAAAAATCAGATCCTCGACTTGGCCGGCCGTCAGGTCAACCTGGCCTTTTTCCGCCCGTTTGCGGGCCATCCACCAAGCGCCGCCAATGCCGACCACGTACATCAGACCATACCAATGCACATGCAGCGGGCCTAAGCTGAAGGCGACAGGATCAATGTTGGGATAAGCAAGCATGAGATATTTCCATGTGAGGCAGTTTGAAATACCGACAATGGTAGCGTAAGCAAGGCTAAAAAGGGGAGACGTCTGACTATGGATGGTCTCTTTCTGCAGAAGCTTTGGTTTACATGCCATGATCAGAAATTCAACCATTGCAACGGCCTTAAAACGCCGCCCAATAGCGATTCTTGTCGATGCACACCGGCTCGTCCACATGGGCGAAGCAGGCTTGCAACATCAGAAATCAGATCGGTTTTCTTGAGCTGCCCGGACTGGTTCCGATCCATGGCGCGACGCAGCTTACATGTCCGAATGAGGTGTTCCAACTAGGCAACAGTCCATGTCGTTGATCTTTCCCATGACGATTGTTATTATTCTTCAGAATTGTTGAGGGGGGCGGTATTTCAGTGGGCCTGTTTAAATTGGTCAGGAGAGTGCTCCAGTTGCAAATGCTGACGATCCTTCTGGTTTTTGCCTGTGCTTGGGCACTGGGCGGAAAAGACCAAGGTGTGTCTGCATTGCTGGGCGGGCTGGTCGGATTTTTGCCAAACACCGTATTTGCCCTCTTATTTGGGCGCAAAGACCCCGGCAAATCAGCGAATCAAGTGGTTAGGGCTTTCTATTTCGGCGAAACGATAAAACTAGCATTAACCGCCCTGCTGTTCGTCGTCGTATTCCATCTGCCAGGCATTTCGGCTTTGCCTGTGTTCATTGCCTTCGCCGCAGTGATGACGGTTTTTTGGTTTTCTCTTCTGTTAAGCAACTATCAGAGTTTAGAGTGATATAAAATGGCAAGCGAAGTACATGAAGCAAGCGGCCCAACTGCGTATATCGTCCACCATTTGACCGACTTGAAGGTGGGCGAGGGTTTTTGGACCTTTAACATCGACACGCTTTTTTTCTCAGCGCTGACGGGCTTCATCTTCATTTATGTTTTCAAAAAAGTGGCCGATACGGCGACCAGCGATGTACCCGGCCCGTTGCAGAATTTTGTCGAGATGATCGTCGAATTCGTCGATGCCCAGGTTAAAGACAGCTTCCATGGCCGGAGTGCATTGATCGCACCGCTGGCGCTGACGATTTTCTGTTGGGTGTTCCTGATGAATGCCATGGACTTGTTGCCGGTCGATTTGCTGCCCGGAATAGCTTCACTATTTGGCATCCCGAATTTGCGCGTAGTCCCGACGACCGACCTGAATGAAACTTTCGCGATGTCGATTTCAGTGTTCTGCCTGATTATTTTTTATAGTATCAAGGTCAAAGGCCCCATCGGTTTCGCCAAGGAAATGCTGCTGACACCGTTCGGTCCGTGGCTAATGCCTTTCAACTTGCTGTTAAAGCTCGTTGAGGAACTGGCCAAGCCCATTTCGCTCGGCCTTCGTTTATTCGGCAACATGTATGCCGGCGAGTTGATCTTCATCTTGATCGCCTTGCTGCCGTGGTGGGTCCAGCCCGCGCTGAGTTTTCCTTGGGCCGTGTTCCACATTCTCATCATCACCTTGCAAGCGTTCATCTTCATGGTCTTGACCATCGTCTACTTGAGCTTGGCTCACGAAGACCACTAGAATCTGTTTTTTTTAACTTAACTCAATCTGTAAATTTGGAGGAAAAATGGAAATCGCAACGATACAAGGCATGACCGCCATCGCCGTCGGCATCATTCTGGGGCTAGGCGCACTGGGTACCGCCATTGGTTTTGGATTACTCGGTGGAAAATTCCTGGAAGGCGCGGCGCGTCAGCCGGAATTGGTCCCCATGTTGCAGGTCAAGATGTTCATCGTGGCCGGCCTGTTGGACGCAGTCACCATGATCGGCGTGGGCTTGGCCCTGTTCTTCACCTTCGCAAACCCGTTCCTGCCCAAGTAATTCGGGGCAGACGATGGCCATCATCGTCAATTTGTATAAAGCTATGAGGAAAGCGCTGTGAGTATAATCGCCACTCTAATCGGGCAGATGATCACCTTCGGGCTTCTGGTGTGGTTTACCATGAAATTCGTCTGGCCGCCTTTGATGCAAGCCCTCGAAGAGCGCAAGAAGAAAATCGCCGACGGCCTCGCCGCAGGCGAAAAGGGCAAGCAGTCTTTGGATCTGGCCGATAAGAAGGCCAAATCCTTCCTGAAGGATGCCAAAAACCAAGCAGCCGAAATTATCAACCTGGCCCAAAAGCGTGCCAATGACTTGGCCGAGGAAAAAAAGGAAGCCGCCAAGCAGGAAGGCGAGCGCATCATCTTGCAGGCTAGGTCGGAAATCGACAGGGAAATCCATCAGGCGAAGGAAGCATTGCGCCAACAGGTGGGTGCCTTGGCGGTTTCCGCAGCCGAGCAAATATTGAGAAGGGAAGTCGATATTAACAAGCACAAGGAAATCATTGACAACCTTGGCAATCAACTGGGTCAAGCCTGATGACTGAATTAGCGACGTTGGCTAGGCCTTACGCGACGGCTGTTTTCAAGCGGGCAAAGGAGGCGGGGACAACCAAGCAATGGTCGGATACCCTTGCCTTTTTAGCCGCCGTCATTGAAGACCGGCATATTGCCCGTGCGGCGGCGAACCCTGATGCCAACAAGGAAAACTTTACTTCGGCATTGTTGGATCTATGCCGTGGCAATGTGGTGGAAGGCGAAGGTGAAAACTTCGTCCGTCTGTTGGTTGCCAACCGGCGTTTGGAACTTATCAATATCATCAGCGAACAATTCAAGCAGTTTCGTGCCGACGATGAAGGTTATATTGTGGCGGATGTCAGCACGGCTTACCCTCTTGACGATGCGGAACGCGACAAAATAACCCTAGTATTGCAACAAGCACTGGGCAAACAGCCACGTTTGAACGTACGGGTGGACGACACCTTGATTGGCGGCGTTTTGATCAAAGCCGGGGATCGTGTGATTGACGCATCCATCCATGGACAAATCCAGCGCTTGGCAAAGCGACTCTACAACTAGAGCGAGATAAAGAATCATGCAATTAAACCCCTCTGAAATCAGCGACCTCATTAAAAGTAAAATCGAAAACTTCGATCTAGGCGTTGAGTCACGCACCGAAGGAACCATCGTCAGCTTGTCCGACGGCATTGCCCGCGTCCATGGATTGAGCGATGTGATGCAAGGCGAAATGTTGGAATTTCCCGGCAATACCTTCGGCCTAGCCCTTAACTTGGAAAGAGATTCGGTGGGTGTCGTGCTGCTAGGCTCTTACGACCACTTGGCGGAAGGCGACACCGTAAAATGCACCGGCAGAATTCTCGAAGTGCCCGTCGGTGAACAACTGCTGGGCCGCGTCGTGGATGCCTTGGGCAACCCAATCGACGGCAAGGGTCCGATCAACGCCACCGAAACCTCGCCTATCGAAAAAATCGCACCCGGTGTCATCGCCCGCCAGTCGGTGAGCCAACCGTTGCAAACCGGGTTGAAAGCCATCGACTCGATGATCCCAATCGGACGAGGCCAGCGCGAGTTGATCATCGGCGACCGCCAGACCGGCAAGACCGCCATCGCCATTGACACGATCATCAACCAGAAAGGCACTGGCGTTAAGTGCATTTATGTCGCCATTGGACAAAAGCAGTCTTCCATCGCCAATCTTGTCCACAAACTGGAAGAACACGGCGCATTGGCGCATACCATCATTGTTGTGGCTTCCGCCTCGGAATCCGCCGCGATGCTATTCATTGCCCCGTACAGCGGTTGCTCCATCGGCGAATATTTCCGCGACCGGGGCGAAGACGCGCTGATCATTTATGACGATTTGACCAAGCAGGCTTGGGCCTACCGCCAAATTTCGCTGCTGCTGCGCCGTCCACCGGGCCGCGAAGCCTATCCCGGCGACGTATTCTACTTGCATTCCCGCTTGCTGGAGCGCGCTTCCCGCATCAACGCCGAAGAAGTTGAAAAACTGACCGGTGGCAAAGTCACCGGCAAGACCGGTTCGTTGACTGCGCTGCCTATTATTGAAACCCAGGCAGGCGACGTATCGGCTTTCGTTCCGACCAACGTGATCTCCATCACCGACGGTCAGATTTTCTTGGAAACCAGCTTGTTCAACTCCGGCATTCGCCCGGCGGTGAACGCCGGCCTCTCGGTATCCCGGGTGGGTGGCGCGGCACAGACCAAGATCATCAAAAAACTGGGGGGCGGCATTCGACTCGACTTGGCGCAATACCGGGAGCTGGCGGCTTTTGCACAGTTTGCATCGGACTTGGACGAAGGAACTCGCAAGCAGATTGAACGGGGTCAGCGGGTTACCGAACTCATGAAGCAGAACCAGTATGCGCCGTACAGTGTGGCGCAGATGGCGGTTTCCTTGTATGCCGCCAACGAGGGGCTACTTGACGACGTTGAAGTCGGCAAGATACGCGAATTTGAGGACGCACTGCAGAACTATGTCAAAACCGAACATGCAGATTTGCTTGAATCAATCAACGCATCGGGTGATTATAACAATGACATCCAGTCCGCAATTGACGCGGCAATCAAGAAGTTCAAAGCAACGCATGCCTGGTAAAGGTTAAAATCATGGCCATAGGTAAAGAAATTCGAGTGAAGATTGCGAGTATCAAAAATACTCAGAAAATCACCCGTGCGATGGAAAAGATGGCAACCAGCAAGATGCGAAAAACGCAGACAAGGATGCAGGCGACTCGCCCCTACTCCAGTAAAATAGCGCAGATCATCCGCCATTTGTCCCATGCCAAACCGGAATATACCCATCCGTTCATGGTGGAGAGGCCAGTTAAGCGCGTGGGCGTGGTAATCCTCACCTCCGACCGCGGACTTTGCGGCGGGCTTAACTCCAACCTGTTCCGGCTGGCACTGCGCCAGTTCCGCAGTTGGGGCAAAGAACAAATCGAAGTGCAGATTGCTGTCATTGGACAGAAGGGTTGCTCCTTCTTTAATGGGATAGGTGCAAGGATCATTGCACAGGCCACAAAATTGGGCGACAGCCCGCACTTGGAAGATATTATTGGCGTGATAAAAGTCATGTTGGACGACTATCGCGAAGGCAATATTGACGAGCTGTATGTGGCCTACAGCGAATTCGTCAATACCATGACGCAAAAGCCAAAGCTTGAGCAGTTGCTACCAATCAAGAGCGATGAACTGGTGCCGGAACTCGCGGGGCACTGGGATTATCTTTACGAGCCTGATGCCAAAGAAGTGTTGGACGACTTGTTAGTCCGTTATGTCGAATCTTTGGTGTTCCAAGGCTTAGTGGAGAACAATGCCTGTGAACAGGCTTCACGCATGGTCGCCATGAAGAGCGCGTCGGACAACGCGGGCAAGCTCATCGACGAATTGCAGTTGATTTACAACAAAGCCCGCCAAGCGGCCATTACCCAGGAAATTTCTGAAATTGTCGGTGGCGCGGCTGCAGTTTAATGCAGGGCGACCTTGTGGCAGCCTGAAGGCTGCCCTACAGACTTTGTGGCGGCCTGAAGGCCACCCTACAGTATGATTAAAATATAAGAGGACGAAACATGAGTTCGGGCAAAATCGTTCAAATCATCGGTGCCGTTGTCGACGTGGAATTTCCACGCGAGTCGTTGCCAAAAATTTACGAGGCGCTGAGAGTCGAGAGTGCTAATTTGGTTCTTGAAGTACAGCAACAATTGGGCGACGGTGTGGTCAGAACCATCGCCATGGGTACAACGGATGGATTGCAACGGGGCTTGCCGGTTGAAAAAACCGGTGCAGCCATTTCCGTTCCTGTAGGCAGGGAAACTCTGGGGCGTATCATGAACGTACTTGGCGAACCCATCGACGAAAAAGGCCCGGTAGGCGAAAAGGAGCGTTGGGCCATCCATCGCAAGGCACCTTCCTTCGAAGAGCAGGCGGGAAGCAACGAATTGCTGGAAACGGGCATCAAGGTCATTGATTTGGTTTGCCCTTTTGCAAAAGGTGGCAAGGTTGGCTTGTTCGGCGGTGCCGGTGTGGGCAAAACCGTCAACATGATGGAATTGATCAACAACATTGCCAAGGCTCATAGCGGCCTGTCGGTGTTCGCCGGCGTGGGTGAGCGCACCCGCGAAGGCAATGATTTCTACCACGAAATGAAGGATTCCAACGTGTTGGACAAGGTGGCCATGGTTTACGGCCAGATGAACGAACCGCCAGGAAACCGTCTGCGCGTCGCCCTGACCGGGCTGACAATCGCTGAGTTCTTCCGCGAAGAGGGGATGGATGTGTTGCTGTTCATCGACAACATATATCGCTATACGCTGGCTGGAACCGAAGTGTCGGCGCTATTGGGCCGCATGCCTTCAGCCGTGGGCTACCAACCCAACTTGGCTGAGGAAATGGGTGTGTTGCAAGAACGCATCACCTCGACCAAGACCGGTTCAATCACCTCCATCCAAGCCGTCTATGTGCCTGCGGACGACTTGACTGACCCGTCTCCGGCAACAACATTCGCGCATTTGGATGCCACCGTGGTGTTGTCTCGCCAAATTGCCGAGTTGGGCATTTACCCGGCGGTGGATCCATTGGACTCCACCAGTCGCCAGTTAGACCCACTCGTCATTGGATCCGATCACTACGACATTACCCGCAAGGTTCAGGGAATTTTGCAGCGATATAAGGAGTTGCGAGACATCATTGCGATTTTGGGGATGGATGAATTGTCCGAAGAAGACAAACTTGTCGTATCCCGTGCGCGCAAGGTGCAGCGCTTTCTGTCACAGCCTTTCCATGTCGCCGAGGTGTTCACCGGGTCGCCGGGTAAGTATGTTTCGCTGAAGGACACCATTGCGGGCTTTAAGGGAATCGTAGCGGGCGAGTATGACGATATCCCTGAACAGGCTTTCTACATGGTGGGAACCATTGACGAAGTTTTGGAAAAAGCACAGCGTCTAGCCGTTTAATTTTACCTGTTCGGAGAACCCCACCTATGGCCATGACAATCCGTGTCGATATTGTCAGCGCGGAGGAAAAAATTTACTCCGGACTCGCGGAGTTGGTTATCGTCCCGGCTGCGGAAGGCGATGTGGGCATTGCCGCACGTCACGCACCCTTGCTGACCCGACTCAGGGCCGGCGAAGTAAGGGTGAAGGTGGATAATAACGAAACCCTGCCTTTTTTCGTTTCAGGCGGTATTTTGGAAGTCCAGCCGCATGTAGTCTCCGTGTTGGCCGACAGGGCGGTCAGGGCAAAGGACATAGACGAGGTTGCCGCCGCTGAGGCCAAACGGCGAGCCGAGGAAACACTAAGCGACCGTTCTGGAAAACTGGATTATGCCAAGGCGCAATTGGAACTGATCGAAGCAGTGGCGCAGTTGCGAACACTAGAACGCTATAGGAAGAACCGCTAAACTGTTTTTTTTCAAGCAACCCAGTGCGCCGTGGTAATATGACTTATTCCATGGCGCGCTGGGTTTTTTATTTAGGGCGAATTCTGGTATCTTTATGACATTGCAAACCATCATTTTGGCGGCGGGACAGGGTACCCGCATGCGCTCCTCCTTGCCTAAAGTATTGCACAAGATTGGCGGAAAATCGCTGTTGGCGCATGCCTATGATTTGGCCATGCAATTGGGGGACAATTCTGTCAACGTAATTTATGGCCATGGCGGAAACCAAGTCTTGGCTGCTTTAGGTGAATTAAAAACCGAGTGGACCGAACAAAAGGAACAACTCGGCACGGGCCATGCCGTGATGCAAGTGGCTGGCTGGATCGATGACGCCAGCACCGTGTTGATTCTCTACGGGGACGTGCCATTGTTGAAACTGGAAACAGTCAACAAACTGGTTGGGTACGCCGACAAAAAAGGCATGGGGCTACTAACCGTTGACCTGCATGACCCGACTGGGTATGGGCGCATCGTGCGCAATGAAAGCGGTAATGTCGTCAGTATCGTTGAAGAAAAAGATGCCACCCAAGGCCAGCGTAAGATTCGCGAGGCCAATACCGGAATTCTTGCAGTCAATGGCGAGTTGCTCAAAGGCTGGCTAAACCGCCTGACCAATCTCAATGCCCAAAGCGAATATTATTTGACTGATATTATCGCCCTGGCCGTGGCGGACGGTGTCTATGTCCATACCACTCAGCCCGCTGATGAAACCGAGGTGATGGGCATCAATAACCGTATGCAACTCGCACAGATCGAACGCGCATACCAAATGCGCCATGCCTTGGCATTGATGGAGCGGGGCATAAGCTTGCTGGATCCTGCCCGCTTCGATCTGCGTGGGGAAATCGAGTCAAATGGACAGGATGTCGAAATTGATGTGAATGTAATCCTTGAAGGCAAAATCAAGTTGGGGAACCGGGTGAAAATCGGCCCGAATGTGGTTATTAAAGATAGTCAAATCCATGATGACACTGAGATTTTTGCCAACACTGTCATCGAAAGCGCGATCATCGGCCAAGGATGCCGCATAGGCCCATTTGCGCGCATCCGCCCGGAAAGCAACCTAGGGGAAAACGCGCATATCGGAAACTTCGTCGAAATAAAGAAAACCAGCGTAGGCCGTGGTTCTAAAATCAACCACTTGAGCTATATTGGTGATGCCATTGTCGGAACCGGGGTCAATGTTGGGGCTGGGACGATAACCTGCAACTATGACGGTGCCAACAAACATCTGACGATTATTGAAGATGGTGCTTTCATCGGTTCGGACACTCAATTAGTGGCACCTGTCAAAGTGGGGAGGAACGCCACCATCGGGGCAGGATCGACCATTACCAAAGATGCACCCCAAGGTGAGTTGACCTTGAGCCGGTGCAAACAAATCACAATACCGGGATGGCAACGTCCCGTTAAAAAGAGGGTTTAAAGCCATGTGTGGAATTGTCGGGGCAACCGCCCACCGAATGATTACGCCAATACTGTTGGAGGGATTGCGCCGACTTGAATACCGGGGCTACGATTCCGCCGGGATTGCAGTGTTAGATGAAAAAAACGAGATCCATCGCGCCCGAAGCTTGGGCAAGATCAAAGAGCTGGAAAGCCTATTGGAAAAATTCCCGGTGGAAGGCAAGATCGGCATTGCCCATACCCGTTGGGCAACCCATGGCGTCCCTGCGGAGCGCAACGCCCATCCCCACATGTCTCGTGATGCCGTTGCCGTGGTGCATAACGGCATCATCGAAAATCACGGTGAATTGAGGAAGTCCTTGCAGCAGGAAGGCTATGAGTTTACCTCGGAAACCGACACTGAGGTCATCGCCCATCAAATCCAATATTTCATGGAACAAGGGGCTTCGCTGCCGGAAGCCGTGCGCAAGACGACCGAGATTCTTGAAGGTGCCTACGCAATCGGTGCAATCTGCATCAAGGAACCGCAAATTTTGGTAGCGGCCCGCCATGGCAGCCCTTTAGTCGTTGGCCTAGGCGACAGTGAAAATTTCATTGCATCCGATATCTTCGCGCTGGTGGGGGAAACCCAGCGATTCATCTTCCTTGAAGACGGAGACATTGCAGTTCTGAGCACGGAGGAAGTGGTCGTGTACAACAAAGCAGACGACCAAGTGGAACGCTCCGTCAATGAGACCAAATTGTCGGTGGATGCAGTCGACCGCGGCCATTACCGCCATTACATGCAAAAGGAAATTCACGAACAGCCAGTGGCCATCGAAAAATGCCTAGACGGGCGAATTCATGCTGGCAGGCTGTTGGAAGCTACGTTCGGATTGCAAGCCGAGAAGGCTTTCGATGGCATTAAGGCGGTGCAAATCGTCGCCTGCGGCACCAGTTTCCATGCTGGCTTGGTTGCCCGTTATTGGATGGAGGATATTGCTGGCATCCCATGCAATGTGGAAGTCGCCAGTGAATTCCGCTACAGGAAGCATTTCGTCGCCCCCGACACGCTGTTCGTGACGATTTCACAATCGGGGGAAACCGCCGACACGCTGGCTGCATTAAAGGAAGCCAAAAAACTGGGGTATGTCCATTCCCTGGCTATCTGCAATGTTCCTGAAAGTTCCATCGTGCGAGAATCGGACTCCAATTTGATGACTCGTGCCGGCCCTGAAATCGGCGTTGCCTCAACCAAGGCATTCACAACTCAATTGACTGCCTTGCTCCTGCTGGTGGTTGCACTCGGCCGGCGTAACGCACTTTCATCCGAAGAAGAGGGGAAAATCGTAGATGAATTAGGACGGCTTCCTAACCAAATCAGGCGGGCGCTTGAATTGGAAGGTGAAATCGAACAGTGGGCTGAACTTTTTGGGGATAAGGAGCATGCGCTTTTCTTAGGGCGTGGAGCCCAATACCCAGTGGCGATGGAAGGAGCGCTAAAGCTGAAGGAAATATCCTACATACACGCCGAGGCCTATCCGGCAGGAGAGTTGAAGCATGGCCCGCTGGCTTTGATTGATAGCGAGATGCCGGTCATATCCGTGGCCCCCAACAACGATCTGCTGGAAAAGTTAAAATCCAATCTACAGGAAGTCCACGCCAGGGGCGGGCAACTCTTCGTCTTCGCCGATGCCGAAGCATCCATGGAAAGCGTACCTAATGTCAAACTCTTGCGCGTGGCCGCGACCAAAGAAGTCGTTGCGCCCATCGTCTACACCATCCCACTGCAACTTCTTGCTTATCATGTTGCCCTAATCAAGGGAACGGACGTCGACCAGCCCAGAAATCTGGCCAAATCGGTTACAGTGGAATAAGTGGATTAGGCTTTTGAGCAAGTTCATTTGCCTAAGATCCGATGCCAGTGCCGGTTTCAAGGGAACGGCTTGTTGAAGGTGGCAGTGGTCAATGAATTTTCTTAAAGACTTATTCGGCATAGACACTGATTTAGAAGAATCCTACAAGCCAGAAGAGTTATCGTACAAGGCGGATGGGTTTTCCTACAAGCCGATGCCAATCACGCCGGAAATTCTCCGGCGTCTTATTCCCATCAGAAGTTTTCCAAACGAGGAATTACACTCTTTTGCTTGGAGCCGTACCGCCGAGGTGTTTTGTCCTGGAAGCGTGTTGTTCAAGCGGGATCAATTGGCAAGATACCTTTTTTACTTGCTTGAAGGCGTGGTGCGCATCGAAGTGGATGAACATAATTCCTATGAAATTTCCGCCAACAGCGAGTTGACCAAGTTTCCGATATGCGGGGGGGTTAGCTACAGTGCCACCTGCATCGCTGCGACAAAAATCCAAGTACTTCGCATTTCCCATAAAGTTTTGGGTTGGCAAGGCTATAACTCTGTCTTGCCGCCAACAAGTTACGTCGAAATAGACGAGGAAACGATTCCTAAGCAGACTCGCTCCACCCAGTTTTACCAAGTATTCTATCAAGACTTTCGCAGTGAAAACTTAAGGATTCGGACCATCCCGGCTGTCGTACAAAAGTTAAAGTTGCTGTTGTCACGCGAGGTGGGCTTTAAAAAAGCCATACAAGCCATGCAGGTGGAGCCAACCATTGCCCTGAAGCTAGTGCAATTGTCCAACAGTGGCCTGTACTTGCCTGGCCATCCGATAAACAATTGTCATAATGCCGTCTATCGGCTGGGTTTGTCGGCAACGAAAAATCTGGTGATTGACTATTGCTTGAACGAAACATTTTCAATGCATGACGATTTTTTTAAGCGCATCATTAACGAGGAATGGGTAAACTGCCTTTATCTTTCCAAAATCTGCCGAGTGATGGCAGAGCATATTTCTGGCATCAACCCGAAAAGCGCCCAACTTGCAGGACTGATTGCAAACATTGGAAAAATTCCCATCCTAGCGTTTGCCGAAAATTTCCCCCATGAATTTTGGACGCCAGAAGACCTCGTCAATGTACTAGACTCGTTACAGGGAAGAGTCGGCGCCTATGTATTGGCTCATGCAGGTTTTCCCCAGGAACTGGTTGAAATTCCATTGCTCGCAGAAAATTGGAAACACGATAGCGGTCAACAGATGGCGCTGAGCGATGTGGTCATACTGTCCAAGCTGCATTTCCTGTGGAGTGCAAAAACAAGCCGGCATCTTCCCCCTATGCATTCTTTGCCCGCTTTCGCCAAACTGAACCAAGGCTTGTTGTCCCCGGAAAGTTCCCTCCATATATTGAATTTTGCCAAGGCGAAATCAACAAGTGTCCTGAAAATTTTCCGCGAATAGAATTTGCAGCGACTTCATTCACCGTTTCCGGTAACATTTCACAGATATTTTTCAGTCAGTCCAGTAATGTGACAATCACGGCTGATCTTCAGACTATTTCATGCCATCTTTCCAGGTAAATCATCATGCTGCTTGATATTCTGACCTGCCTCAAAACCATATCCACATTCTCGGATGTGCCAGAACCCGCTTTGTCGGCGCTGGCAGAATGCGCAACGAAGAAAAGTTTCGGGAAAAACTGCCTCATCATCAACGAAGGGGACACGGCCGGCCCCTTATTCATCATTCTGACGGGTAAAGTCCGCGTCTTTCTGGACAGCGAATCGGGCAAGAGCGTAACATTATCAATTCAGAGAAGCGGTTCATATTTTGGCGAACTCTCTTTGCTTGACGACCAGCCACGTTCGGCCTCGATAGTCACGCTTGAACCTACCCTCTGCGCCATCATACCCAAAAGTGCTTTCGTGGCTTGGTTGCGGGACAATCAGGTAGACGCGAGCCTAGGTGTCATGCGCGGTTTGACGCGGCGAATCCGCAGACTTACCGACAATGTGCGGGGACTTGCCTTGTGCGATGTCTATACGCGGCTGTCGAAGACACTCCACGAGTTGGCTGTGGTTCAAAACGACGAATTGGTGATTATCGAAAAAATTAGCCACCAAGAACTGGCGAATCAAATTGGGTCATCCCGCGAGATGGTAAGTAAAATAATGAAGGACTTGATCACGGGCGGTTATCTGTCAATCCAAGGTAAAATCATACACATTCTAAAACCACTTCCTGCCGCTTGGTAGCAGGGGGCAATGTAGGTTGGAGGAGGTGAAAAAACTTTTGCCCAAATTCAGGGCTGTCATTTTCGATATGGACGGTCTGGCGATAGATTCCGAACCGAGTTTCATCTTTGCCTGGAGGAAAGCGGCATCCGAATTTGGAGCCCAACTGGAAGACGAACTTGTGCGGAGTTTATTGGGTCTACATGCGGAAGATGTTGAATTGGCCTTGAAAGAAGCCATAGGCGTAAACTTTAATGCCAGCCAATTCCGCCTTCTTGCCTCCCAATACTGGCGTGATCATGTGGAACGGAAAGGAATGACACCCATGCCTGGGCTGCACACGCTGCTCGGATTGCTTGCCCAAGCGAGCATCCCCTTTGCGCTTGCGACCAACAGCGACGGAGCCAACGCTGCGGAGAGCCTACGCCGGAGTGGGCTGGAAACACGTTTTTCCGTATTGGTGACCCGCGACCAAGTTTCCGCTGGCAAGCCGGAACCCGATTTGTTTCTTGCTGCCGCACTTCGCTTGGGGGTTTCCGCCAGTGAATGCCTCGTTCTTGAGGACTCAGCCGTCGGCCTGTTGGCTGCATCAAGGGCCGGCGCGATACCCGTGCTGGTTAACCTTAGGCCTACCGGGGAATCGAAACAACTGGCGGCATTGTCATTCCAGTCCCTAGACGAAGTGGCTGCGGCGATCAGTCTGTCAACATCGCAATAATCATACAGGCAATGCAAAAAGCACGGCTTGCTATTGGGTATTGCCATGGATTTCACCGCAGTGTTGGCTGATGCCGCCCTGTTCAGCGATCAACACCACAACACTTCGGTCATTGACGCGATAAGCATGTTGATTGGCGAGTTGTGGCATGCGGCTGCTTTCTAGGATCGCTTCATCACCATCAAGCGAGGTATCCACAAAACGTTTCCATTGCCGGTTATCCAGCCAAGGCAGTTCAAATTCATGGGGTTCACTATGGCTATTTGCGATAAGGTAAATATCATCCGCAGGGCCATTCGGCGCAGTCCCCGCAAGATGCATGGCCACACAGCGCGATTGCCCGCCCCAGTCGGGCTGGCCTATTTTGAAACCATGCCAGGTGAACCTAGGACCGAAACCGTTTTCCATCAAAAAACTGTCGTATCGCAATAAATCATGGTTCTTTCGGAATGCTATCAAAAGACGGAAAAAACGTTGCAACCCTTGTTTTTTATTCCGATTATCCCAATCCAACCAACTGATGGCATTATCTTGGCAATACGCATTATTATTGCCATTTTGGCTACGCCCGATTTCGTCACCCGCAAGAATCATTGGGACGCCCCGGGACAATATTAGCAGCGTTGCAAAATTACGGACTTGGCGATCGCGGAGTGCCAGAATGGCCTGGTCTTCCGTGACTCCCTCGATGCCACAATTCCAAGAATGGTTATTGTTGTCGCCGTCGGCATTGTTTTCCCCATTGGCCAGGTTATGCTTGCCGCTATAGCTGACCAAATCATTCAGGGTAAAACCGTCATGGCAGGTAATGAAGTTGATGCCATGACTGGGTTCCCGGCCAAGCTGATAAAGATCGGAACTACCCGCAAGCCTTGTCGCCATATTTCCAGCCATACCCGGATCACCCCGGACAAAACACCGGATGTCGTCGCGGAATCGACCGTTCCATTCCGCCCAGCGCCCCCAGTTGGGGAAACTTCCCACTTGATACAATCCGGCTGCGTCCCAAGCCTCTGCAATCAATTTGGTATTGGCCAGAACTGGGTCCCCGGCAATCTGCTCCAGCAATGGAGGGTTGGCCAGCACATGGCCGCTTTGGTCACGGCCCAGAATTGAAGCCAGATCGAAGCGAAAACCATCGACATGCATTTCCATGACAAAGTAACGAAGGCTTTCCAGGATAAAACTGCGTACAAAGGGATGGTTGCAGTTGACAGTGTTCCCGCAACCGGAAAAATTCATATAGCTACCGTCATCGCCTAGCATGTAGTAAACCTTGTTATCTATCCCTTTCAAAGAATAAGCCGGGCCCCGGTGGTCTCCCTCGCCAGTATGGTTGTAGACGACATCAAGTATGACCTCGATCCCCGCACTGTGCAGTGCTTTGACCATGTCCTTAAACTCATTAACCTCGCCGCCCGGTATTTTGTCGGCTGCATAGGCCGCTTTAAGCGCAAAAAACGACAGCGGATGATACCCCCAGAAATTATAAAGGGGCGTCCCACCCTCGGGATTGACCCGGTCGCTCTCCAATTCATCGAATTCGGTTACCGGCAACAGCTCAACCGCAGTCACCCCTAAGTCTTTCAAGTAAGGAATCTTTTCAATGATGCCACGGAATGTGCCGGGATAGGCCGAAATCGAAGACGGGTGCATGGTGAAACCGCGGACATGCAACTCATAGATGATCGAGTCGCCAAGCGGGCGGTTAATGGGCTGGTCAAATTCCCAGTCATAATCATGATTCACCAGCAGGGCATGACGAAAGCAATCTGAACGCTGATTCGCCTTGTCACCCCAATGCCTACGGCCAATAAGAGCTGTGGCATAAGGGTCGGACAAAACCAATGTGGGGTCGAAGTGGTTAGGGGACGGCCTAGGCCCGTCTATTCGGTAAGCATAAGCGACTCCGGGGTCAAGCCCGGATATGAAGGCGTGCCACACATCCCCCGTGCGGTTATACTTATTATCAAACGGAAACGCGACGATTTCGGTTTCCACGCCTGGCTGGAAAAGCAAAAGGGTGACTGACGTGGCATGGCGGGAGAATATGGAAAAGTTTATCCCCCCACGCTGAACACTTGCGCCAAAAGGCAAAGGATGACCGCGCGCAAAGCTGAAATCCTCTGTTATGAAGGAAAGAAGGCCATATTTTGAGTTTAATTCCATTATTATATAGTTATTTCGATGGTTATTTATTTTCGGTTTCCTGAGAAATGGGGGTTAGGGATAGCCCATCAGTTTTTTCTTTTTTTAGACTCGGATGGACGGGCTGACTAGGGTCATCTTCGGTTGTCCGGGTTTCGCTCAGGCTGACTCTCAGTTTAAGGTTATTGGGGGAGTCCGCATTACGCAAAGCTTCCTCAAGGGTTATCTTATCCTGTTGGAATAAATGGAATAAATGGGCATCGAAGGTTTGCATCCCCAATTCTTCGGATTTTTCCATCACCTCTTTAATCAAATGGACATCCCCTTTCCTGATTAAATCGGTGACCAGCGGTGTCCCTA
>SESE01000398.1_pt1 | contig 18404 bp, 16 predicted proteins | sample 3171371 | NCBI WGS metagenome assembly SESE01 (sample SAMN06051881, study PRJNA518727) | freshwater metagenome | biome: subpolar coniferous forest; feature: holomictic lake; material: water; isolation source: holomictic Lake 442, 13 m depth | place: Canada: near Kenora, Ontario | collected... | reverse complement strand
TGCCAGCCGCCTCAACGCGAACCCCTGCCAAAGATTTGCCATCCTTGCCAAGCACCTTGCCGACGATGGCACCCGACTGCTGCGCTACAACGGGGAGGGCGACCAGCATCAGCGCCAAGGAACCCCAATTTCTTCTGTGCATGAGCCTCTCCAATTGAGTGATACGGGAGAAGCCCAGGCTCCCCCGTGAAGAAAGTGGAAACGGATTACTACTTCCTTGTATACAGCAAAGCCCATTGAGATGAACAGTCCCCTTACTGCCTTCCCAAAACAAACTGTCGGGTCATCTAAAGCCAATTGGAGAAGCTTGCAGGGCCACCAATTCAGAAGATATGCAGGTATTGTTATCAATAAATTACCAGTTGCATCCACATAGTCCATAGCTGAGCCCGGTTGCTATTGGATATCCAAACTGGCTGCGGTCAGGTGACCGATGGGTTCTCAGGAAGGCGATGGCGTCCTCGCAGGAAGCAACTCATATTCCCCGCCAGGATGGTCACCGCACTGCCAAGGAAGGTGTGCCAAGTGAAATCAATCCTCGTGCAGAACAAGACCACGACCATGGAAAGCAGCCCGCTGGCAAAGCCGATGGTGGCATCCAGCTGCGTTGTCTTTTTGAAGAGGAGGCCAAGAAAGAAGGTCCCCAGCAGACCGCCGTATGTGAGCGATGCGATCTTCAGACCCAGTTCGACCACGGGATGCTTGGTGTTCGTGAACAGCATGGCCCCGCCGATGAGCAGCACACCCCACAGCAGGGTGAAGAGGCGGGACCAGCGGATCTCACCCTGCTCGTCCAGGGAGCGCCCCAGCGCCGTGAGCTTGAAAAGATCCAGGTAGGTCGAGGAGGCGAGGGAACTGATTGAGGAGGAGAGCGTTCCCATGGCCGAGGCTAGGACCCCAGCGACCACCAGACCCGCCAGTCCGGGCGGCAGGTTCTCCACGATGAACTTCGGAAAGACCTCGTCCGAACTGCTGAGCCCCAGCTGCTGGAAGGACACGCCACCATAAAAGGCATAGAGGCAGAGCCCCAGCACCAGGAAGAACGCGAACTGGAACAGGATGAAGGTCGCGTCAAGCATGAGGGCGCGCTGGCTGTCCCAGCGGGTTCGACAACCGAGTAAACGCTGCACGAGCAACTGATCGGTGCCGTGGGAGGCCATGGTCAGAAAGGTCCCACCCAGCAGTCCGCCAAGCAGGGTGTAGGGCGCCGCGAGAAAGGCTCCTAGCGAGGGACTGGTGTAGCCGTTGATGAAGGCGAACTTGTCCTGCCCATTCGCGGTGGCGAAGGCCACCACATCCGACCAGCCATGAGGGAGGCGGTGCAGGATGAGCGCCATGGAAGCCACAGCACCGCCCAGGTAGATGAACATCTGGACCACGTCCATGGCTACCACCGCCTTGAGCCCACCCAGATAGGTGTAGATCAGAGTAAAGCCGCCAATGAGCAGGATGCTGGTGGGATAGTCCAGGCCGGTGATGAGATGGACGGGGATCGCGGTGGCGAAGAGGCGGACACCGGAGGCCAGCACCCGGGTGACAATGAATACAGAGGACGTGAGCCGACGCAGTGACAGGCCGAAGCGCTTGCCGAGGAAGTCGTAGGCCGTTTCCAGGTCTCCGCGGTAGTAGGCCGGGATGAAGAGGACGCTGACGATCAGACGGCCGATGAAATAGCCCACCACTAGCTGCAGAAAGAACAGGTTCCCCTTGTAGGCCAGCCCCGGAATGCTGATGAAGGTCAGCGTGCTGGTCTCGCTGGCGACAATTGAAAAGCCCACGGACCACCAGGACATCTCCTTACCGCCCAGGAAGTAGTCCCGCGATGATCGCTGCCGACCGGAAATCAGAATCCCGGCGAGGGTCGCGCCCAGGAGATAGACAATGACAATGGCATGGTCCAGAGGCGTGAAACCCACGAGGCCGATCCTTGGTTGGAATGGCCAGGATGCCATGAAAGCGGGGTGCCAACAGCGCACAGTCCCCATCGCCAACTGCCGGATACACCGCTAAGGTCTTCTGTGGTGCTCCAATTTTCTGCCACCTATGCTTCGCAACCACCGGGGCCCCCAGCCATCGATGGAGCCAGGACTTTGTAACTGCCATGATCCCGCCGCGCACGGAACAGCCCCACCCCGGTCACGAGCACCTCGATGAATACGAGGTCCGCCAACTCGTCGATGTCCTGCTGGAGGATCAGGCCGCTGCCGCCAAGGCAGTGCAGGCAGCGGCGGCGCAGATCGCCTCGGCCGTGGCGGCGGCGGTGCCGCGCCTGGAGCAGGGCGGCCGGATCATCTATGTGGGGGCCGGGACCTCCGGACGGCTCGGACTGCTCGACAGCGTGGAACTGTATCCAACCTTCTCCTGGCCCCGGAACCGCGCCCTCGCCCTCCTCGCCGGGGGTCCCTCCGCCGCGCAGGAATCGGTAGAAGGCGCTGAGGACGACCAGGAGCAGGGTGCCCGAGACCTCGCCGCCCTGCAGCCGGGCGCCCTCGATGTGGTGCTGCTGCTGGCGGCCTCCGGGGCCACGCCCTACACCCTGGGGGCGCTCGCGGCGGCGCGAACCGCTGGTGCGCTCACCATCGGCATCGGCAACAACCCCGGGTCCCCCCTGGCCACGGGGGCTGAGGTGGGCATTATCCTCGACACCGGCTCCGAAGTCATTTCGGGAAGCACGCGCCTCAAGGCGGGAACGGCCCAGAAGATCACCCTGAACACCTTCTCCTCGGCCGTGATGGTACGGCTCCACAAGGTGTTCGGCAACCTCATGGTCGATCTGCGGCCCACCAACGCGAAGCTGGTGCGCCGCGCGCTCCGCCTGATCACCTTGGCCACGGGTTGCGAGGAAGCTCGCGCCCAGGCGGCCTTCGAGGCCTGCGAGGCCCAGGTGAAGCCAGCAATCGTGAGCATCCTGAAGGGCCTCGCTCCTGAGCAGGCACGGGCCAGGCTCGCCGCAAGCCACGGCAGCGTGCGCGCCGCCCTGCGGGACTGACTTTGCAGGGGGCACCAGGCACCCTCGCCGCCAGGGGGTCCTTGACGCCCTGGCCCTGGGTCCCTTCCCTCTACTTTGGCCAGGGCCTGCCCTATGTGGTCGTCATGGTCCTGTCGGTGGTCTTCTACAAGAATCTCGGCGTCTCCAACACCCACATCGCCCTCTACACAAGCTGGCTCTACCTGCCCTGGGTCATCAAGCCCCTCTGGTCCCCGATCGTGGAGCTGCTGGGGACCAAGCGGACCTGGGTCGTCCTCCTGCAGGGCGCCCTGGCGGTGGCGTTTGGACTGCTGGCACTTACGGTGCCCGCCGCGGACTTTTTCCGGCTCACCCTGGCCATGTTCTGGGTCATGGCCTTCGCCTCGGCCACCCACGACATCGCGGCGGATGGGTTCTACCTGCTGGCGCTCTCTGAAAAACAGCAGGCCGCCTTCGTGGGCATTCGTAGCGTCTTCTACCGCGCGGCCATGATCGCGGGTCAGGGTGGTCTGGTGCTGCTGGCCGGGACCCTGAGCGAGCGGACCGGCGATCCCCGGCGCGCCTGGATGGTGGTCTTTGCCCTGCTGGCGGGCCTCTTCCTGGGCCTTTTCGCCTGGCACCGCAGGGTCCTGCCCCGCCCGGAACAAGATGCCCCCGTGGCGAGCCCGGCCGGGTTCTGGCTTGGTTTCCTGGCCCCTTTCCGGACCTTCTTCGCCCGCCGGGACATCGCCCTGGTCCTGGGTTTTCTGCTTACCTTCCGCCTGGGCGAGGCGCAGGCCATCAAGCTGATCACCCCCTTCCTGCTGGATCCAGCTACCAGGGGCGGCCTCGGACTGACCACTCAGCGAGTGGGCCTCGCCTACGGCACCATCGGCATGCTCTGCCTCACCGCAGGCGGAATTGTGGGGGGCTTCGCCGTGTCGAGGATGGGGCTCCGGCGCTGGTTGTGGCCCATGACCGTGGCGGTCCATATTCCCAATCTGGCTTTTGTGTACCTGGCCGCCTTCCGCCCCGATGCCTTCGCCGTCATTGCCGCGGCCATCGCCATCGAGCAGTTTGGCTACGGCTTCGGCTTCACGGCCTACATCCTGTTCATGGTCATGATCTCGGAAGGCGCCCACAAGACCGCCCACTACGCCATCTGCACCGGCTTCATGGCCCTGGGCATGATGCTGCCGGGCATGGCCAGTGGCTGGATCCAGGAGCGGCTGGGCTATCTGAACTTCTTCATCTGGGTCTGTTGCGCGACCCTGCCATCCATCATCCTCACGGCCTTCCTGCGCATCGACCCCGCCTTCGGCCAGCGGGAACAGCCATGAGCAGCCCGCGCCTGGCCTCCCTGGATGCCATCCGGGGCTTCGCCATTGCGGGCATGGTGCTGGTGAACAACCCAGGCAGCTGGAAGCATATTCACGGCCCCCTGGCCCATGCCCGCTGGCACGGCTGCACCTTCACCGACCTGATCTTCCCCTGCTTCCTCTTCGCCGCTGGCCTGGCCCTGAGCATCTCACTGGAGAGGAAGCGGCAGGACGGCACCCTTCGCCTCGCCCTGCTCCGGGGTCTCCTGCGCCGCGCCGCGATCATCTTCCTCATCGGCCTCCTGCTGAACCTGATTCCGGCCTTTCAGCTGGCCTCCCTGCGCATTCCTGGGGTCCTGCAGCGGATCGCCCTCACCGTGGTGATCGCGGCACCGATCGTGATCTGGGGAAGGTGGCGGGCGGCCCTTGCGGCGATCCTGGGCCTGGTTACCCTCTACCTGGTGCTGATGCTGCTGGTACCGGTGTCAGGCAGTGATGGCCTCGTGGCCGCGGGTCGCCTGGAGCCAGGCCACGACTTCGGCGCCTGGCTGGACCGCCTGACCCTGGGCGGCCACCTGTGGTCCAGCTCCCGGACCTGGGATCCGGAAGGGATCGTCAGCACCCTGCCCGCCACCGCCAGCCTGCTGTTTGGTGTCCTGGCAGGTGCCTATCTCGCCACCCCCACCGGCCGCCTGCCCAAATCGCTGGCGCTCTTGCTGGGGGGCCTGCTGTGTCTGGGCCTCGGCCTCGGCCTGGGCGCTGTCCTCATCCCCATCAACAAGAACCTCTGGACCCCTTCCTATGCGGTGTTCACCACCGGCTGGTCCCTGGTAATCCTGGCGGCCTGCCACGCCCTGCTGGAGGAAGCGCCACCGCGGCTGCGCACCCTGGCCCGGCTGGCCTGCCTCCCCCTCACCATCTACGGCAGGAATGCCCTTTTCCTGTTCGTCTGTTCCGGCCTCATCGCCCGGTTGCTGCAGGGCATCCAGGTCGCCAGCGGTGGTGTCCCCATGCCCCTCAAGGCCTGGCTGTTCCAGGGCCTCGGCGCCCTGCCCCTCTCCCCGGAAAATGCCTCGCTGCTCTTCGCCCTGGTCTTCAACCTGGTCATGTTCACCATCGCCTGGGCGCTGTGGAGGAAACAGTGGTTCGTCAAAGTCTGAAGCCGCCGGTTCTCCTGTTCTGCCTAGCCCCGATGTTCCTGGCGGGTCTGCTGGCCTGCGCGAACCTCCAGTCACCGACCCGCATCCCAACCGCGCAGGAACCCCCAGTCCTGCCGCGGGAATTCCGCGCCGCCTGGGTGGCAACGGTCGCCAACATCGACTGGCCCAGCGCCCGCGGACTCCCGGTGGCCACCCAGCAGCGCGAGGCCCGGGAACTCATCGCCAGGGCCCGGGCCCTGGGCCTCAATGCCCTCATCCTCCAGGTGCGGCCCATGGCCGATGCCCTGTATGCCTCGGCCCTCGAGCCCTGGTCCGAATACCTCACGGGCGAGCAGGGGAAGCCCCCGGGCTACGATCCCCTGGCCTTTTGGATCGAGGAGACCCACCGCGCAGGCATCCAATTGCATGCCTGGTTCAATCCCTACCGGGCCCGGCACTCCACTGCCCGCTCGCCCCTCGCGGCCAGCCACGTGGGCAACAACCGCCCCGCACTGGTCCGCGCCTACGGGGATCAGCTCTGGCTGGATCCCGGCGACCCAGGGGCCGAAGCGCATGTGTTGGGCGTTCTCCTGGACGTGGTGCGCCGCTATGACGTGGACGGCGTCCACATCGATGACTACTTCTATCCCTACCCCATCCAGGACGCCGCTGGCCAGAGACTGGACTTCCCGGATGAGCCCTCGTGGCAAACCTTCCTGGCCGGCGGGGGCACCCTGACTCGCGCCGACTGGCGGCGGCGCAATGTGGACCGCTTCATCGAGCGCCTCTACCGGCAGGTTCACCTCGCCAAGCCCCATGTGCGAGTGGGGGTGAGCCCCTTTGGTATCGGCCGACCAGACCGGCGTCCTCCCGGTGTCACTGGCTTCAGCCAATACGACGAGCTCTACACCGATGTGGAACGCTGGCTGGAGCAGGGCTGGCTGGATTACCTGGCCCCCCAGCTCTACTGGAAGCGGGACTCCCCTGGCCAGCCCTTCGCCCCCCTGCTGGACTACTGGCGGGCTCAGAATCCCAAGGGCAGGCATGTCTGGCCCGGCCTGTTCACGAGTCGCACCGGCCCGCCCGAGCCGTGGCCCGCCGCCGAGATCACCGCCCAGATTCAGGCCACGCGCGAGCGCGGCGGCGCCACCGGCCATATCCACTTCAGCATGGTCGCCCTGAAGAAGGACTTCGGCGGCGTGGCGACCGAGCTGGCAGGCACCTACCGGGGCCCCGCCCTGGTGCCCCCAGCGCCCTGGCTGCAAGGCGCGGCCCCGCCTGCACCGCAGCTGCGGTTGCGGCGTCAGCCGGCCGAGAACGCCAACCTGCTGGTCGAAGTGAGCGCTGGCGATCCCTCCTGCCTGCTGGCCATCTGGGGGCGCTACGGTGCCACTTGGCGCCTGTTTACCCTCCCCGGCGGCGGCGGCACTCTGCCCGCTCGCCTGGATGGACAGCCCCTCGACCTCGCCTTTGCCGCCAGCGTGGGTCGGACGGGACGGGAAAGCCCCCGCGTGGCCCTGGGGGACGCGCGATGATGGGAGGTGGAGTCGCCATGCCGGAAGGTTCAGACCAACAGCCCGGATTCCTTGCCCTCGGCCTTGATGCCGGTGGCACCGAAACCCGCTGGGCCCTGGCCCAGGTATCCGGAGCGATCCTGGCGGAAGGCCGGGTGGCCGGCTTCAGCGCCTTCGACCTGCAGGGTGCCGGCCAGACCCGCATCGCAGGCCTCCTGGAAGACCTTGCCCAGGCTGTGCTGGCCATCGGTCAGCCCCTGCGGGTACACGCCGGTCTGACGGGCTTCGGGGGGGCGGGGCAGGCCATCGCCAATCTCCTCGGCCAAGCACTGGGCCTGCCCGCGGCTGCCATCACCCTGGGCAACGATTTCCAGACCGCCTACCTGGATCTCTTCGAACCCGCCGAAGGCTATATGGTCTACGCCGGCACGGGCTCCATTGCTGCCTTCATCGATGCCGCTGGCGTGCTCCAGCGCGCCGGGGGCCGGGGGAACCTCCTCGATGATGGTGGCGGCGGCTTCTGGATCGCCCGCGAGGCGCTGCGCCAAGTCTGGCGCAGCGAAGATGAGCGACCCGGAGCCTGGCGCGAATCTCCCCTGGCCCAGGAACTCCTGGCGCAGGTGGGTGGACCGGACTGGTCCCACACCCGACAGTTCGTCTACGGCGGCAGTCGCGGCGATGTGGGCCGACTGGCCCTGGCGGTGGCCGCCACCGCCGACTCGGACCCCGCCGCTCGCTCCATTCTCCGGGCCGCAGGCACCGAGCTGGCCCGCCTGGCCCTCGCCCTGATCAACCGCTACGGGCCCCGCCCCGTGGCACTCACCGGGCGCGCCGCGCACCTGCATCCACTCATCGCCACCGCCATGCGCGAAGCTCTGCCGGCCGCGACCCCGTTCGCGCTGCGCACCTGCCACGGGCACCATGCCGCCGCCCGCCTGGCGCTCCGGGCCACCAGCGTCGCCCACCACCCTTTCCTTCAGGAACCTGAATGATGAACCGTGCCCTCGCCTGCTGCCTGCTCCTCCTGACCGCCTTGGGCTGCGTCCACCGGGTTCCCATCGACCGTTCCTACCGCTCCAAGAGCCACAACAGCCGAGCCCAGTTCCTGATCCTGCACGATACCGAGGGCACCTGGGAGGGTTCCCTGAAGATTCTCACCGAGGGTCCGGTGAGCAGCCACTACCTCCTCCGCGATAACCCGGTGGTGATCTACCAACTGGTCGATGAGGACCGCCGGGCCTATCACGCGGGCAAGAGTTCGTGGAAGGGGCAGACCGAACTCAATGCGGCCTCCATCGGCATCGAGGTCCAGAACAGGGGCTATGTGAAGGGTCCCAATGGAACTGAATATTTCGACTACCCCAAGGAGCAGATCGATGCCCTCATCGCCCTGGTCAAGGAGATCGTGGCCCGCCATGAGATCCGCCCGGACCGCATCCTGGGCCACAGTGATATCGCGCCGCTACGCAAGGTGGATCCCGGTCCCAAGTTCCCCTGGAAGCGGCTCGCCGAGGCAGGCCTGATCCTTTGGCCCGATGCCGCCGCCGTGGCCACCAAGCGAGCGCACTACGAGACCGCCCTGCCCGATGTTCCGTGGTTCCAGGCCAAGCTCCAGCAGCATGGCTTTGCCCTTCCCCAGACGGGCCAGCTCGATGAGACCACCCAAATCATCCTGGTGGCCTTTCAGATGAAATACCGCCCCGAGCGCTTTGACGGCCAGCCCGACGCTGAAACAGCTGCGCTCCTGGAGGTGCTCACCACGCCGCCGGTCAAGGCTCCCTGATAGCTGGACGAAGCAAAGCGCTGGCCTGGTGTCAGTGGCTGCGGCTCTCCTGTAGTCGCTGGCCGAACCACTGCCAGATGGCCTGGTTGAACTCGATGCTGCGGGGCGTGCCAGCGAGGATGGCGTGGTAGCTGGTCAGGGGCTCCCCTGGCCGCTGCCGAACGCGGAGTTCCGTGTCCCAGAGCTGGGGATGCTCCGGATGGAACTGGACACCCAGCACATTGGGAAACCGACTGTGCTCGATGGCTTCGATGACCTTGCCATCCCGGGAGGTGGCCGTGCTGACCCATCCCTGCCCGAGCCGCCCAATGGACTGGTGATGGGAACTCAGCACCCGCGGGTGATCCCCAGGGCCGAAGCCCATGGCCTTGGTGATCTGCCCCTTCCCGTTCAGTTGCAGCGTGTGGAAGTTGTAGCCCATGAGCTTGTCCATGGGGAATAGCCGGCGGTAGGGATTGTTGTGCCACTGGTCAGGGTCCTGGGTGAGCACCGCCTCGAAGGAGGCCTTGCGATAAAGGCCCGTCGGGATGTCTTGGATCAGCGTGCCCCCGGTGCCCACATTGAGGCTCTGCAGTCCGAGGCAGATCCCGAGGACCGGGAAGGCGGGTCGCACCTCCAGTATCGCCTTGTGGCTTGGCGCTTTGGAGCTGCCCAGGAAGTGGCAGATGGCGGACAACTCCAGGTAGTGCCGGACCGGATCCTCGATCTCTGTGAGGAGGTTGTTCTTCTGACCAAAGATGGAGGCCGGGATATCGGGACCGCCGAAGAAGATGACGCCATCGGCCTTCTGGATGATGGCCTCGAACTCGGGCGTACAGGCATTCCGGATGAAGATGGCCGACTCGCTGATGTCCGCGGCCACTTCATGGAACTGGAACCAGGTAATGCCCTGCTCAAGCAGGTATTTCCGGGAGAGGGCGAAGTCCTCCTTCTGCCGCGCGTGAAAGACGCCCACCACCGTGAGGTTCGCGACGGAGAGGATGCCCTTCTCCTTCAGGGCGGCCAGGCCCCGGATGTTGTGCACGGTGGGGTTGAACACCACCAGGCGGACCCCATCGCCCGCCGGTCGGGGCGGGTCAAGGAAACGGCCCAGGCTCTCGGCAGAGGTGGTGAGACCCAGGGCCAAGGCCAGAACCAGACCCTTCACTCGGTTCAGCAAGTTCCCTACCGGCATAAGGCCTCCAGTGGTCCAGGGATGGGTGTTCATTTTCAGCCCTTTGCAGCGGGCACGGGCCGGACACCCAGTCCCGGCGCGGCGGAGAGAATGAGCTTGCCCTTGTCGACGCCCACACCCACGTAGGGATCGTTGGCAATGAGCAGGTGCCCATCCAGATCGGCGTAGTCCACCAGGGGCGACAGGTGCGCTGCGGCCGTGACGGTGCAGGAACTGGACACCATGCAGCCGATCATGGTCTTCATGCTCAGGGCCTTCGCCACGGTGATCATCCGGTGGGCCCCGAGCAGGCCCCCAGACTTGTCCAGCTTCACCACGACGCCATCGAAGGCTTCCCGCAGCTTCGGCAGGTCCTCGGGGGAGTGGCAGGCCTCGTCAGCGAAGATGGGAATGTGCACGCGGCTACGGATCCACCGGGTCTCTTCAACCATGTGGGCCGGGAGGGGCTGCTCAATGAACTGAACACCCTGGGACTCCAGCCAGTTGATCTTCCGGGCGGCCTCGGCCTTGTCCGTCCAGCCCTCGTTGGCATCCACCCGCAGAGGCTTCTTGGTGACACTGCGTACCGCGTCGATGGTGGCTTCGTCTGAAGCCAGGCCGACCTTGATCTTGAGGAAGGGAAAGGCCTCGGCCTCTCGCACCTTCTGGCGCGTGGCTTCGGGTGTATCGATGCCGATGGACATGGTGGTCACGGCGGCGTCCGCCGGATCCAGGCCGAAGTGCCGGTAGAGGGGCACGCCCAGCTTCTTGCCCAGCCAGTCCAGGAGCGCCAAGTCCACCGCGGCTACTGCCGCCCGCTGGCCCGGCAGGCGGCGGTCCAGTTCCTGAAGCAGCTTCTCGAAGTGCCAGGGGTCGGCGGCAGTGATCAAGGGCGTCAGCGCAGCGAGGGCCTGCTGATTCCCAAGGGCGCTCTGCTGGTAGCGCACGATGCCGGCACCTTCGCCGTAGCCCGTGATGCCGTCCCGGTAATACTCCGCGTGCAGGGTCTCGCGGTAGGCGCTGGAGGACATGGTGGTGGTCCAGGTGTGGCGCAGCTCCAGGCGCCGAATGCGGGTGGTGAAGGCGCACCCACCCTGGCCACGGGGGTCCGTGGGAGGTGGCACTGCGCGCTCCCGCCCCAGCAAGGCCGTCCCCACCGTGGCGGCGGCCAGCGCCTGGAAGAGCTCCCGTCGCTTCATTGCAGCCTCCGCATCGCTACCAGCAGCTTGGACCAATAGGGCTCGCCAAGCTCGGAAACCTGGATCCCGGGACGATCCTTCGGGGTGTCGTGGATGAATGTCCCCTGCCCGAGGAAGATGCCGGTATGGGAGACGTGGGCCAGATCCTTGCCGAAGTAGAGCAGGTCGCCGGGCTGCAACTGCCCCCGCTCTGCCACCACTGCCAATCCGGTCCAGGCGGCCTGCATATCCGCATCCCGGGGCAGGATGACCCCCCGGCTCCGGGCGATGATCTGGGTAAAGCCGGAGCAGTCGAAGCCAAGGGTGGAGCTGCCACCCCAGGTATAGGTGATGCCCAGGAAGCGCCGGGCCAGCGCAAGGGATGCCTCCAGGCTGCGGGGCTGGAGATCCGTGCGCACGTCACCTTGCTGGATCCAGGCCACGCGCCCATCCGGGAGGCGCACTTCGATCCAGCGCGCCGTGTCCTTGCCACCCTTGACCCGCTCCAGCCGCACGCCAAAGGGCGCCGCCAGGACCGGGGCATGCTTGGTCACATCGGGCTCACGGTAGAGGTTGGCCAACAGGGCATCCACCTCCACGGCCCGGCCGGGTTCCAGCGAAGCCGGATAGCGCTCGGTGTCCTTCAGGGTCCGCAACTGCGCCAGCTGGACCCAGCCGGGATAGTCGTCATCCCCCTTGACCCGCACCCAGCCTTCCTTCCGCTCCACTTCCACCAGCCGCGCCCCCAGCAGGGCCTGCGTGACCACATCGCTGTCCTCCAGGGGGCCAGAGTGGAAGTTGATCACCGGCCTGAGCACCACATGCGCCAGGACTTCCTTGGCCCAGCCAGACACACCGCAGAAAGCAATGAGCAGGCAGGCGGAGAGGGCACGAAAACGGACTGCACGCATGGGGCGACCTCGCAAGTGGCGTTCAGCTTCAGAATCGCTTCCATGGTCGCAGATGGGTCACCGCACTTGAAGCGGACTGAAGATCCGGCCCTCGGGCGAAGCCTCGCCCAGCACTTCGAACAAGGTGGCGGCCCGCAGGGCGATGCGGGCGATGGCCGCCTCGCCTTGCCGTTCGTCACGGAGGTGCGAGGCCATCACGGCGATCACGAAGGGGCGGCCCTTGACGAAGACGATGCCGACGTCGCTCCGCACACCGGGCAGGGTTCCGGGCTTGTTGGCGACCGGAAGAGACTCCGGCAGGAGGCGGGTCAGGAACCCATCCTTCGGGGTCAGCAAGAGCCGCATCAGGTTGGTCCTGGAGGCCTCGTTCAGGAGTGGCCCACCCTGGATGGCCGTCAGAAGCTCCGCCAGTTGGCGGGGGGTGGCGAGATTCTCCCGCCCAGCTCGCGCCGCCTGGACATCCATCATTTTCCGGCGGAGTCGGGTCTGACCCAGGCCCAGCTTGGTGAGGGTTTCGTTCACCTGGGCCATGCCCACCCGGTCGATGAGAATATTGGCGGCACTGTTATCACTCACCACCACCGTGAACAGCGCCAGGTCGTGCAGGGTCAGGCGAGTGCCCACCGCCAGGTGGCCAAGGATGCTGCTGTCCTCCACCCGATCCCCCAGCTGCAGGAGATGGGCCTCCGCAAGACCACCGAGCCCGCTGGCCCCGGCCCCACCCTGGGACTGCCGGAACAGCTCGAGCAGCACGGCCAGCTTGATGGTGCTGGCGGCGGGGAAGACCTCATCGCCGCGCAGGGTGAAGACCTCCCCCGAATCCAGTCCACGGATGAAGACCCCGACCCGCCCGTCCACTTCTTCGGCCATCCGGGTGATATCCCCGGTCATGCGGGACCAGAGCGCAGGTGGCACGGGGGCCAGGGCTGACGCGGGGAGGGCATTTGCAGCCTGAGCCTGGAGACAGGTGCAGCCGAGGGCGAATAGTCCCAGGATCGCCGTTCGAACGTGCTTCAGCATGGCCATCCTCTCCGGAGCGACCCGAGCTGTTGCCACGGGCCTCCGGCCATCATGGGCCTGCAGTCCCGCCTTCGGAAGGGGTCCTTTCGCTGGATTCCAGCAGGAATACTCCTTCGCTCCAGGGCTGAATCCGTTACCCTTGCGACATGTTTTCCGATGGCCTACATGAGGACTCGCCAGCCTGGTCTGCGCAGGAAGAGTCCACGCTGATTGCCCGAGTGGACCTGGACCAACTGGCACAGAACCTCACCGGACTCCGGCAGGTGGCCCCAGGCCTGGGACTGCTCGCCGTGGTGAAGGCCGATGCCTACGGCCATGGGGCGGTGCCCGTGGCCCAGGCCCTGGCGGCTGCGGGAATCGATGGCTTCTGTGTGGCGACGCTCCACGAAGCCCTGGAACTCCGCCGGGGTGGCGTGGCCCTCCCGATCCTGGTCTTCGGCACCCTGCGTGCCCAGGCCCTGCCCCTGGCCGCGGCGAACCAATTGGAGCTTACGGTGGTCTCCGCGGCGCACCTGGCCGAGCTGGCCCCCCATCTGCCGCAGCACCCTGTGGGCCTGCACCTAAAACTGGATACCGGCATGGGCCGTTCGGGCATCCTGCTCGGTGATCTGGGCGCCTGCTGTGAGCAGCTGCAGAGCCTGCGCCCTTTCCTGCGGGGCGTCATGGGGCACTTCTCGGCTTCCGAGGAGCCCACTGCCAACTCCGTGCGCCTCCAGCGGGATCGCTTTCAGGGCGCCTTGGCCCAGCTCGGTAACGCAGGCATCGCCCCGCCCATGATTCACCATGCCAATAGCGCCGGCTGTCTCCGGGGCTTCGTAGCTGGGGATACCCATGCGCGCTGCGGCATCGCCCTCTACGGCCTTGCCGAGGTCAGGGAGGCGACAGCGGCTGGTCTGCGCCCCATCCTCGAACTCACGGCCGAGGTGACGCGGGTCCAGGACATTCCAGCGGGCGCCACCGTGGGCTACGGCAGCACCTTTGTCGCGCCCCACCCTCTGCGGCTCGCCACCCTGAGTTGCGGCTATGCCGATGGGTATTCCAGGGCCCTTTCCAACCGGGCCCAAGCGGGCTTCCAGGGCCATACCTACCCGGTGGTGGGCAGGGTCTCCATGGACATGCTGACTGTGGCATTACCGGAGTCCGTTGCACTCCGCCCAGGCCAAAGCATGTCCCTCCTGAGCCGGAATCCCGAAGATCCCCACTCGGTTCAGCACACCGCCCGCCTCCTGGGCACCATCCCCTACGAGGTCACCTGCGCCCTGAACCGGCGGGTCGCCCGAACCTACTCCTGAGCAGAGGGAGCCCATGCCGAACCCCATTCTCAGACAGCTCTGCCTGGCCCTGGCAGCGGTCCTGCTCCCCTGGTCCGGGCAGGCAACAGCGCAGGTCACACCAGAGCTGCCACTCGCCCAGCTCATCGCCGAGGCCAGGGCGGCCTTGCCGCCAACTATGCCCCGCAGCCGCCGCGTCCCGGACCTGGTGGAAGTCACCACGCTCGATCCCTCCATCCGCCTCGACATCCGCTACGCGTCCAGTGACAACTTCCTGCACATGCCGGTCTACGGGGAAGCCCGGGCCTTCCTGCAGCGCCCCGTGGCCGAGTCCTTGGTGAAGGTGAACCGGGCCCTTCAGGCCGCCGGCTTCGCCCTGCGCATCCATGACGCCTATCGGCCCTGGTGGGTCACCAAGGTCTTCTGGGAAGCTACAGCTCCCGGAAACCGTGACTTTGTCGCCGATCCAGCGAAGGGCTCCGTGCATAACCGGGGCTGCGCTGTGGACCTGAGCCTGGTGCGCCTGGCTGATGGCAGTCCGGCCACCATGCCGAGTGACTATGACGAGATGACCCCCCGCTCTTATGCCGACTTCGGGGGCGGTGATACCACCGCCCGCCGGCATCGGGACCTGCTGCGCTCCGCCATGGAAGCAGAGGGCTTCAAGGTCCTGAAGGAAGAGTGGTGGCACTTTGACCATGCCTGCAGCGCCGACTACCCGCTCCTCAACCTGCCCTTCGAGGCAATCCGGGATCGCTCTGCGGAGCTTGCCACCGTCGGCCAGATCCTGCTGGTCACCACACCGGACTGGAACAGCATGAAGGGCCGTCTGCAGCGCTTCGAGCGCCGCCAGGGTCGCTTCGAACCGGTGGGAGCGCCACTCACCGCGTGGATCGGCAAAGCCGGCCTGGCCTGGCGCAGCGATGACGCTGCCCCACCACCACCCGCCCCCGGCCCCGTGAAGCGTGAAGGCGATGGCCGCGCCCCGGCGGGCCTCCTCACCTTGGGCCGCATGCGCGGCTATGCCCCCCAGGCTCCAGAAGGCGTACGGCTCCCCTATACCGCCACCACGGACTGCGATCGCTGCGTGGATGACGCCGACCACGCTGATTACAACCGCATCTTGCGCCTGGCTACCCCCAAGACGCCCGTGACCTGGCGCTCGGCGGAGGAGCTGCTGCTGCCGACCGAGCACTACCGCTACCTGGTGGAGATCAACTACAACGATCTGCGCCCCCGCAAGGGCTCCGGCAGCTGCATCTTCCTCCATGTCTCCCCCCCGCCCGGGGGCGGCACTGCCGGCTGCACGGCCCTGGCTGTCGATGATCTGCTGAGGCTGCTCCGGTGGCTGGATCCCGCCCGGAATCCCGTGCTCATCCAGGTGCCCGAGCCGGTGCTCGACTCGGCCCAGGCCGCCTGGAACCTGCCCGTGCAGCTCCTGCCAGCGGCGCGCTGAGTCGGCGCGCGACAGCCAGCTCTGCCCGCACTATCCTTGAGCCCTGCCCCTGTTCCTCCGGAGTTCCCCGTGTCCCTTCGCCACCATCTTCTGGCTCTGCTCTTGCTGGCCCCGGTCCTGCAGGCCCAGGATCCGAAGCCAACCCTGTCCGAGGCGCTCATGGCGGCCCGGGCGGACCGCGCCGGGGAACCCGCTGTCGCCGCAGCCTTCCAAAACCTGGCCAAGGCCCATGGCACCCCGCTCTACGTCTATGACCAGGCCCACATCAAGCGCCAGGCGACCGCCCTGCGCGCGGCCTTTGCTCCGCGCTTTCCCAAACTGCGGATTCTCTACGCCCTGAAGGCCAACACCAATCCCGCGGTCATTGGCCTGCTCAAGGCGGAAGGACTGGGGGCCGAAGTCGTCTCTGGTGGCGAGATCGAAACGGCCCTCCGCGTAGGCTACACCGGCACCGCGATCATGTTCACGTCCTCCTCCAAGGCGCCTGCCGAGCTGCGTCGGGCCATCGAACTGGGCACGGTGCTCAATGTAGACTCGCTCGACGAGCTGAATCAGGTCCAGGCCGAGGCCCACCGCCAGAAGAAGCAGGCCCGCATCTCCTTCCGCATCAACCCGGGCGTGGATCCTCACACCATCCACCAGATCAACACCGGCATCGCCGAATCCAAGTTCGGCCTGCACCTCCAGGACGGTATCGCCTTCCGCGCCTATGAGAAAGCCCTCGGCATGCCGGAGATCCGCATCGAAGGCGCCCACTGCCACATCGGGTCCCAGATCACCGAAACGGAAGGCTACCTCCTGGCCGCGCAGAAAATGCTGGGCTTCGTCAAGGACCTCAAGGACAAGCTGGGGCTACGCCTCGGCTTCCTGGATCTGGGCGGCGGCATCGGCATCCCCTACCGGGATGGCCAGGTGGTCATGTCCCCCGAGGAACTGGCCAAGGCCCTGGAACCAGTCTGGAAGGCGGGCGTCGCCGCCGCTGGCTACGAGCCGACCCTCTGGCTCGAGCCGGGACGCTTCTTCGTGGGTGGCGCAGGCTTCCTGGTGGTGCGCGTGAACACCGTCAAGACCACGCCGTTGAAGACCTTCGTGAATGTCGACGCCGGCTTCAATACCCTCATGCGCCCGGCCATGTACCAGGCCTATCACCGGGTGCGCGTCCTGGGCCGGACCGAGGCTCCCTGCCTCGTGGACATCGCTGGCGATGTCTGTGAAACCGGCGACATCCTCGCCGAAGGCCGCCTGCTGCCCAAGGCCCAGGCCGGCGATCTTCTCGTGATCCTCGACGCCGGCGCCTACGGCTTCTCCATGTCCAGCGAATACAACGCCCGCCCCCTGCCTGCGGAGGTGCTGGTGGACGGCAATACCGCCCGTGTCATCCGCCGCCGGGGCCGCCTACCCGAGCTATTCCGCAACGCCGCGCAGACTCCCACCCACAAGTAGCCCATGCCCTTGCCTTCCAGCCAGCCTCGCCCCTGCCGCGGTGCTCCAACCCTGGGGCTTGCCCTGCTCCTGACGCTGACCGCCTGCCATCCCCCTCGCAACCGCATGGCGGAATGGATCCCCTCTCCCAACTTCAATGCCCGACGCCCTCAAATGGTGGTGATCCACCACACCGCTGAGCCCTCCTTCGCTGTTTCCCTGCGGATTTTGCAGACCCAGAACAGCGGCGGACCCGTGAGCTCCCACTACCTCATCGGCCGGGACGGCCGCCTGGTCCAGCTCGTCTCGGACGCTCACCGGGCCTACCACGCCGGCGGGGGCACCTGGGGACCCTACCGAGACCTCAATTCCCTCTCCATTGGCATCGAGCTCGATAACAACGGCTTCGAACCCTTCGCTGAACCCCAGGTGGCTACCCTCCTCACGTTGCTCGAAGACCTGACCAAACGGTTCCCCATTCCCCGCACCCAGATCCTCGGTCACGCGGATGTGGACCCGGTCCGCAAGCAGGATCCCAGCGCCTTCTTCCCCTGGGAACAGCTCGCCCAGCACGGCTTCGGCCTCTGGCCCACGGAGCCCCTGGCCGAGCCTCCGGCAGGCTTCGACCCCTGGCTGGCCCTGCGGACCATCGGCTACTCCCTGAAGGATCCAGCAGCCTCAGTCAGGGCCTTCCACCGCCACTACCGGCGCAGCGAGACCACCGAACTGGACGAGCAGGATGGCCGCCTGCTCTTTAACCTCCTGTCCAAGCTAGCGCCAGAGGCCCGTCCTCGCTGACCAGAGGCCCGTCCTCGCTGACCTGCTGCGGATGCGACCGCGGTGCCTGGCCTAGATCCGGGCAACCCTCCGCTGGTCCGGAATTCTGCCAGTGAAGAAGCGCGCCATGCGGGAAGCAGAGCCACTCCTGCGGAGAATCTCTTCCGCAAGATCCTGTGGATCGTAGAAGGTGTTGCCCCGGTATTCCCACTCCCAGCAGTCCGGAGAGTAATGCACCCTGAAGGATGTGCTACCAATGGTGCAGATGCCTCCGCTGGGCGTTTGGGCAGTCAGATCCATGATGGTTTTCTCTAAATTCATCCCAGACCTCCTGTGTACGGGAAAGGAATCTCCCAGCCACGAGCCACCGCAGTAGGAACATCACCTCAGGTAGACCAGCATCGGGCTAGAAAGGGACCTGCGCCACTCTTTTTTTTTCGACCTAACTTCAATTAATTATAGAGATAGACACAATTGTCTAAGCCAAAATAGACCCAAAGGTAGGCTCTGGACA
>SESE01000397.1_pt1 | contig 18438 bp, 16 predicted proteins | sample 3171371 | NCBI WGS metagenome assembly SESE01 (sample SAMN06051881, study PRJNA518727) | freshwater metagenome | biome: subpolar coniferous forest; feature: holomictic lake; material: water; isolation source: holomictic Lake 442, 13 m depth | place: Canada: near Kenora, Ontario | collected... | reverse complement strand
TGGGGATGCCGTGGGCCCGGATCACCACCGTGCCGTCCTGCACCGCCTCGGGCGACTCAGCCACGGCCACGCCCCGCTTGCCGATGAGGTCCAGGGCCTGGGGGTTGTGGATCAGCGGCCCCAGCGTCTGCACCGGGCGCCCATCGTTGCGCACCGACGCCTCCAGCACCGCATCCATGGCGCGCTTTACGCCCCAGCAGAAGCCCGCGGTCTTGGCGACGATCACCTTCATGGAGTCCCCGGAATCCCGACCTGTTTGGTCAGGTAATCATCATAGCGGCTCCGGGGCCTGCACGGCGCTCCCTTCTCTGTGGCGACCGGGTGGCAACCGCTCCGCCTTCCGCTAGGCTGGCACAACCCCCGCTCGACCTGGAAGGATGTCACGCCATGGATGCTGCTTCGCCCGACAAGGACCTGCCGCTGAAGGAGGACATCCGCCTGCTGGGGCGGCTGCTGGGGGACACGGTGCGGGAGCAGGAGGGTGAGGCCACCTTCGACCTCATCGAGCGCATCCGCCGTTGTGCGGTTCGCTTCCGCCGGGGCGGGGACCCGGAAGCCGTGCAGGAGCTGAAGGGCATCCTGGCGGAGCTGACCCCGGGCCGCGCCATCCTGGTGATCCGCGCCTTCAGCTACTTCTCGCAGCTGGCCAACCTGGCGGAGGACCAGCACCACATCCGCCGCTCCCGGGCCCACCGAGCCACCACGGCTCCACCCCGCCCCAGCTCCCTGGGCCATGCGCTGGCCCGCAGCGCCGCCGCCGGCCTGGATGCCGCCGGGCTGCAGGAACTCTTTGCGGGAGCCCAGGTGCGCCCGGTGCTCACGGCCCACCCCACCGAGGTCCAGCGCAAGAGCATCCTGAACGCCCAGATGGAGATCGCCCGCCTGCTGGAAGAGCGCGACCGCATGGTGTCCACGCCCCGGGAGAATGCCCTGCGGGACGAGCACCTGCAGCGCCAGGTGCTGCTGCTCTGGCAGACCCGCATGCTGCGCGCCCACCGGCCCGCCGTGACGGACGAGGTGGCCAGCGCCCTGTCCTACTTCGAGCGCACCTTCCTGCGGGAGGTGCCGGCCCTCTACGCGGATCTGGAGGATCGCCTGGGCCTGGATCCGGCCTGGGGGGATGCGGAACTGCCGCCCTTCCTGCAGTTGGGCAGCTGGATCGGCGGGGACCGGGATGGCAACCCCTTCGTCACCGCCGAGGTGCTGACCCGCGCCCTGGAGATGCAGGCCCGCACCATCCTGGACTTCCTCCTGCGAGAGCTGGAGGCCCTGGGCACGGAGCTGTCCCTCAGCCTCCAGGTCTCCAAGGCCTCTCAAGAAGTCCTGAACCTGGCGGACAAGGCCCCCAACCGCACGCCCCAGCGGGCCGACGAGGCCTACCGGCTGGCCCAGGCCACCATCTCCGCCCGCCTGGAGGCCACCCGCCAGCGCCTGCTGCCCAAAGACCTGGCCGCCCCGGCCGAGGCCCTGCCCCCCTATGCCTCGGCTACCGAGCTAAAGTCCGACCTGGACACCCTGGACCGCTCCCTGCGGGCCCACGGCGGCCGCCGTTTGGCCCGGGGCCGCCTGCGGGACCTGCGCCGCGCCGTGTCGGTGTTCGGCTTCCATCTGGTGCCTCTGGACCTGCGCCAGACCTCCGAGGTCCACGGCCGGGTGGTGGCCGAGCTGCTGGCGGTGGTGCAGCCCGGGACCGGCTACCTGGCCCTGGATGAGGAGCAGCGCATCACCCTGCTGGCGGCAGAGCTGGAGAGCCCCCGCCCCCTGGCCGCACCCTTCCTGACCTACAGCGAGGAGACCCGCACCGAGCTGACGCTCTTCCATGCGGTGGCTGCGGCCCAGGGGCGCCTGGGCACCGAGGCCCTGCCCAGCTGCATCGTGAGCCACACCGAGGGCGTGTCGGACCTCCTGGAGGCCGCGGTGCTCCTTCGGGAGGCGGGCCTCCTGCGCCCCTCCGATGGGCGGCTGGACCTGAACCTGATCCCGCTCTTCGAGACCATCGAGGACCTGCAGCGCTGCGGCGCCATCATGGACCGCCTGCTGGCCCTGCCCCTCTACAAGCGCCTACTGGAGAGCCGCGGCGGCGTGCAGGAAGTCATGCTGGGCTACTCGGACAGCAACAAGGACGGCGGCTTCCTCACCTCCCGCTGGGAGCTCTACAAGGCCGAGGTGGCCCTGGTGGCCGTGGCCCGGCGCCACGGCGTGCGTCTGCGCCTCTTCCACGGCCGCGGTGGCTCTGTGGGCCGCGGTGGCGGACCCGCCTACGAGGCCATCCTGGCCCAGCCCGCCGGGGCCGTGAGCGGCCAGATCCGCCTCACGGAGCAGGGCGAGGTCATCGCCGCCAAGTACGGCCACCCCGCCGTGGGGCGCCGCAACCTGGAGGTGCTGGTGGCCGCCACCCTGGAGGCCAGCCTGCCGGAGGGGCCAGAGGACAGCGGCGCCCCCCGCTACTGCGAGGCCATGGATGCCCTGTCCCAGGAGGCCTGTGCGGCCTACCGCAACCTGGTCTTCGAGACCGAGGGCTTCGAGCGCTACTTCTGGGAGTCCACGCCCATCTCCGAGATCGCCCGCCTGAACATCGGCTCCCGGCCCGCCAGCCGGAAGGGCGGCCGGGCCATCACGGACCTGCGGGCCATCCCCTGGGTGTTCAGCTGGAGCCAGTGCCGCCTTATGCTGCCGGGCTGGTATGGCTTCGGCTCGGCGGTGCGGGCCTTCCGCACGGCCCGGGGCGAGGCGGGTCTGGACCTGCTGCGCGAGATGTACGCCCAGTGGCCCACCTTCCGGACCCTGCTCTCCAACCTGGACATGGTGCTGGCCAAGGTGGACCTGGCCATCGCCTCCCGCTATGCGGACCTGGTGGGTGACGCCGCCCTGCGGGACCGCATCTTCCGCCGCATCCAGACCGAGTGCGAGGCCACGACGGAGGCCCTGCGGGCCATCACCGGCGAGGCCGACCTGCTGGCGGACAACCCCTCCCTGCGGCGGTCCATCCAGCACCGCTTCCCCTACCTGGACCCCCTCAACCACCTGCAGGTAGAGCTGCTCAGCCGCTACCGCGCCGGGGCCCTGGACGGCCGCACCGAGCGCGGCATCCTCCTGTCCATCAACGGCCTCGCCGCGGGACTGCGCAACAGCGGCTGAGGCGGAAAGAACAATTCCGCCACCAAGACACCAAGGCACCAAGAAAAGCAGAGCAGAAGCCCTTGCAGTTCTTGGTGTCTTGGTGCCTTGGTGGCTATTCCCTTTATCAGTCCTGAGTGAGCGCGAAGGCAGGTTCGCCTTCGGCTTCAGGCTTGGCGGGTGCGGTCTCTTCGGCGGTCTTCCAGCCCCAGGCGCCGATGACGGCCTTGAAGGTGAAGGTGATCACGGAGAGGGCGCCGAGGCCGAAGACCACATCGCCGGGCATGCGCAGCCAGGTGAAGGTGCGCATGAGGGGGCTCTGCACCACGGCCGCACTGCGGGCATACCAGGTGCCGTGTTCGAGGCTCTGGACGAACTGGTAGAGGCCGCTGGGGATCAGCGAGCCCACCAGCATGAGGACCAGGCCCAGGTTCAGGCCCCAGAAGCCGTAGGCCAGCCACTTCTCATCCCAGGCCTTGTCTGGGGTCATGCCGCGCAGAGCGAACAGCATGAGCGAGATGGCCAGGAAGCCGTAGACCCCGAAGAGCGCGGCGTGGCTGTGGATGGGCGTGGTGTTGAGGCCCTGGCTGAAGTACAGGATCGAAGGCGGGTTGATGAGCATGCCGAAGACGCCAGCGCCCAGCAGGTTCCAGAAGCACACGGCGGCGAAGAACTTGAAGGGCCACTCGTAGCCGCTCCCCAGGGCCCGGCCGGCCTTGAGGCTCTGGGCGATCTCGAAGCCCACGATGGTGAGGGGCACGATCTCCAGGGCGCTGAACACGGAGCCCAGGGCTGCGATGGAGGCCGGCGAGCCCGTGTAGTAGAGGTGGTGGAAGGTGCCGATGATGCCGCTGCCGAGGAAGAGGCCTACGGAGAGGCTTACGGCACGCAGGGCGGTGCTCTCGCGGAGCAGGCCCATGCGGGTGGTCAGCAGGGCGATGGCCACGGTGGCGAAGACCTCGAAGAAGCCCTCCACCCAGAGGTGGACCACCCACCAGCGCCAGTACTCGGCCATGGCGATGTGGGTCTCGCGGGTGTACATGAAGCCTGCGGAGTAGAAGAGCGGGATGGCGACGGCAGACAGCACGAAGAGCTTGAGCAGACCCACGCGGCCCTGTTCGCCCCGCAGGGCGGGCAGCAGGGCCCGCACCACCATCACCAGCCAGCCGATCATGCCCACGGTGAGCAGGATCTGCCAGAGGCGGCCCAGTTCCACATACTCATAGCCCTGATGGCCCAGCATGAACGATCCCGACAGCTTGCCCAGGATGGCCTGGTGGGCGCCCGTGAGGGCCCCGACGACGACGACCACGAGGGCCACCAGCAGGCCGGCCACGCCGATCCACTGGCCCTTGGGCTCCTTCGCGCTGAGCTTGGGGCCCAGGTAAAGGCCCGTGGCTAGCCAGCAGGTGGCGATCCAGAAGACGGCCAGCTGCAGGTGCCAGGTGCGGGAGGCGGCGTAGGGCAGGATGCGGGAGAGGTCCACCCCGTAGAGGGCGTTGCCTTCCACTGCGTCATGGGCCGTCAGGATGCCCATGCCGATCTGCACCAGGAAGAGGGCCATGGCCACGGCGAAATAGAGGGCCGACCAGCGCTGGCTGGGGGTGGCGGGCGCCGCCGGGATGGCCTGGGGGGCCGGGAACGCCTCGGCGGGCTGGCTGGCATGGTGCCAGACCATGAGGCCCACACCCAGGATCAGGAGGATCACGGACAGGATGCTCCAGAGATGGCTGATGGGCGTGATGCTGTTGCCCACCAGGGGCTCGTGGGGCCAGTTCTGGGTGTAGCTGGCCTCGGAGGCGGGCCGACGGGCGGCGGCGGTCCAGGCGGTCCATAGCCAGAAGTCGGCCACCCGCTCGCCCTCGGCCTGAGTGGGAATCCAGCGGGCGGGGATGGCGGCTTCCTTGTCGCCCTCTACGGCGATGCGGGCCAGCTCAGCCCGGGTCTGGAGGTAGGCCTGGGCCTGGGCAGCATCCAATTTCAGGGTATCGGTGGCTATTTCATACTTATTATTCTGAAATAAGGCGATGGTCTGAGCCTTGGCTTCTGCCGGGGAAAGGCCCCGGGCGGTCACCCTGGCTAAGGTGCCGGCGGCCCACTGGTGCAGGGCCTTGGCGGTCCAGTCCGGCGCCAGATAGGAGCCGTGCCCAAGGATGGAGCCAATATGCTGCCCGCCATGGCCCAGGTAGCTGACCTGCCCCGCCAGGATCTGACCGGGTCCCACCAGGACGGTGCCGTCCTCGGCCACCACCTGCTGCGGGATCGGCGGGGCATTCTGGGCGATCTGCCGCCCCCCCAGTCCCAGTACGCCAAAACCTGCCAACAGCACCAGCAGAACCAACCACCACCTTGCTTTCATTAAAACCTCCAGGGCGGCGCAACCAGCGCCTGGATGGATTTTGCCATAATTCTCCATATTTCGGACCAACAATTCTTAATTGTGATCCAGGGCACCCTGCCCGGCCCCCGGGAAGCACCCTTCTGTGAAAGCGCTGGCTTGCGCCGGCCCATTCCAAGTAACTTGGGGTGTTCCCGCTCTGTGAAAGGGATTCGCCTTCATGGCCCACCCCGCCCTGCTGCCCGTTGTCCTCACCTGCAACACGGACCTGCGCTTCATCGACCTGATCCAGGTGGTGGGGGCGGAGTTCCTCAAGCACCTGAGCTTCACCCAGGAAGACGGCGAGCGCCTCTGGCTGGCCATCCAGGAGGGCATTGCCAATGCCATGCGCCACGGCAACAAGCTGGACAAGGACAAGCCCATCAAGGTGACCTTCACCCCCCAGGTGGACCGCTTCGAGATCCGCATCGAGGACCAGGGCCCCGGCGTGGACCTGGACACCTTGCCCAACCCCAACCTGCCGGAGAACCTCCTGAAACCCGGCGGCCGGGGCGTGTTCTTCATGCGCCAGGTGATGGACGAGGTCCGCCTGGACCGCACCCCCACCGGCTCCACCCTGGTGCTGGTGAAGGCCCGCAAGGTCCGCGAAGCGCAGGCGTGACCCCGGCGGACTGGCGGCGGCGGGCGATCCGCCTGGCCCTGGCCACCGTGGCCTACAACCTGGTGGAAGGCCTGGTCGCCATGGCCTTCGGCTGGCAGGACGACAGCCTGGCCCTCTTCGGCTTCGGGGCCGACAGCTTCATTGAGGTGGCCTCGGCCCTGCTGGTGCTCTGGAACCTCCGAGACCAAGGCAGCCTGGTGCGGGAGCGCTGGGCGGCCCTGCGCATTGGTTGGCTGTTTGTGGTCCTGGCGGCGGGCATCGCCGGGGGCGCGCTCCTGCAGCTGGCCGGGGGCACCCACCCGCCCACCACAGTGCCGGGCCTGGTGATCTCAGCGGTGTCCCTGGGCTTCATGGCCTGGCTCTGGCGGGCCAAACTGGCCGCTGCCCAGGCGCTGGACAGCGCCACCCTCGCTGCCGACGCCGCCTGCAGCCTGGCCTGCATCCAGCTGTCCGCCGTCCTGTTCGCCGGCAGCCTGGTGTTCCTGCTGGCCCCCGCCCTCTGGTGGGTGGATGCCACCTCAGCGCTGGTCCTGGCGGCCCTCATTGGCCGGGAGGGCCGAACCATGGTCCGCGCCGCCCGCAGCGCCACCTTCACCGGCGGCTGTGGCTGCGGACATTAATTGGCACTTGCAAACAGGGACAAAAAGCTAGGAAACAGGGATGAAGGGGATGAAGGGGACAACTGAAAAGGGCGGGTAAAAAGCCCCCTGTTCCCTCTCTGCCGCTCTGCCTCTTTCGGCGCCCCTCTGCTCTCTCGTCTTTTCTCTGCGAGAGTGGTTTCCTTTTCTCCTGAATCCCGAACCAGGCTGTAGCCCGGGTTCGTTTAGGCAGTGGTATTTATCCCCTTCATCCCCTTCATCCCTGTTTTAAAAAAAGACATGTGGACGGGGATAAATGGGATGAAGGGGATAACAGAAAAGGCCTAAAGAAAGACCTGTTGCAAACCTGCCGTCCTCCGCGCCCCTCTGCTCTCTCGTCTTTTCTCTGCGAGAGTTTTTTTCTTCAGAGCTCAGTCCCGTGCCGGCTGCTGGTTCAGGACGCCGCAGGTGCCTGGGAGCCGGAGGTAGAACATCTCCAGGCCCTCGGCGGCCACGGCATCGAGCATGCGGTCGGCGTCGCCCTCCGGGGCCATGAAGCTCACCTCTACTGGCAGGTCTCCCGCCAGCTCGATGAAGTGGTCCGCATGGATCAGGCCGTGGCGGCCGAACCCAGCGATGGCCCGCACCGCGGACCCGCCAGGCAGGCCCAGCCTGCGCCCCAGCTTGAGGAGCCACTCGTAGATCAGGATCCCGTGATGGGTCCGATCCTCCTGCACGAAGAAGATCAGGTAGGTGCCGTCCATGACGCCCCCCCGGGACGCTCAGCCTTGGGTCAAGGCCTTGTAGGTCCACACCCCAAGCATGGTCATGGCGAGCGATCCCGCCAGGTGCAATCCCATGTGGCCGAAGGCCCAGGCAATCTGGCCCCGGGTGATGAGGTGGACCGCCTCCGCCGAGAAGGTGGAGAAGGTCGTGAGGCCCCCCAGAAAGCCCGTGATGAGGAACAGCCGGGCCTCGGGCGCCAGGCCCGGATGCTGGGAGAACAGAGCGACCGCCAGGCCCACCAAGTAGCCGCCCAGCAGGTTCGCCGCCAGGGTGCCCATGGGCAGCTCCGGCAGCAGGGGATTCATCAGGGTCCCGAGGCCCCAGCGCAACCAGGCGCCCAGAGCCGCGCCGATGCCCACTGCTGCGAATGCTGGAAGCCCCATGCCGCTGTGCCCCTCCTCAGTCAGGCAAGGCTATCACCGGACCAGCTGCCCCGCCGTCACGAAGCGCACCTGCCCCTTGGTGCGGGGCACCAGCTTTTCCAGGGCCGCCACGGTCTCGGGGTAGATGTGGCCGATGATGAGCACCGACCCATCCTTCTCTGCCAGCTTCAGCGCCCGCTCCCACTGCTTCTCCATCTCCGGGAAGGCCTTGTCGTCGTCCAGGAAGACCCGCCGCTGGGCGCTGGGGATGCCCTGCTGCACGGCCACCTCGTAGGCGACGCTCTCCTTCTCCGTGCGGCTGTCCACGAAGAACAGCTTGCGGGCCTTGAGCTCCTGCAGGATCCAGCCCATGCGCTCGCGGTCCGGCGTCAGGCGGCTGCCCATGTGGTTGTTCACGCCCACCCGGTGGGGGATCTCGTCCAGAGCCAAGCGCACCCGGCGGCGGATCTCGGGCTCCGGCAGGTTGTAGAGCACGGCATTGGGGCCGGGGTCCCGGCCGGGGCCAGGGAAGCCCACGGGCTCCATGGGGAGGTGCAGCATGATCTCCTTGCCCAGCCTGTGGGCGATGTCGGCGCTGGTCTTGGTGTGCTCCAGGTAGGGCAGGACGGCCACGCTGAAGGGCACGGGCAGGCTGCAGAGGCGGGTCACCAGCTCCGGGGCGGCGTAGCCCAGGTCATCGATGACGACGGCCATGCGGGGCAGCTCCGGCACGGGCTCCGGGGCCTTGGGCCGGGGTGGTTCCTGCGGGGCCTTGGCTTTGGGCTCGGCGGGCTTCACTGGCTTTGGGGCGGGCTCTTCCCGGGGCGCGGGGGTGGCCCGGCGGCCGCAGCCCTGCTGACCCAGCAGCAGGCCCGTGAGCAGGCCCAGGCCCAGCACCAGCACCCCCCAGCCTAGGAGGGCCAGGGTGGAAGTGTGCTTCCCCCGACCCTTCGCCATCAGGGGGTCGGCTTCTTGGGCAGACCCAGGGGCCCAGCCGGTGTGGCTGCGGCGGCATCATCGTGAGCGGCAACCTTGGCGGGCGCCGGAACCGGGGTCTGGAGGGTCGTCAGCACCTTGGCGAGGACATCGTCGGCCTCCGTGAGCCGCAACACCTGGTCAGGGATCACGCCCTGACGGTCGAGCTTCTCGCCACCCAGGCCCAGCCAGCGGCGGGACACCAGCTCCACGGCCCCGCCCTGCTTCAGGGGGAAGCGGGCGCGCTCCACACCGAGCCCCGGGGTGCGCTCACCCAGCACCCGGTTACCGCCCTTCTTGAGGCAGGCGGCGAGGACTTCGGGGGCGCCCAGGGTCGTGCGACCCAACAGGACGGCCAGTTTCGTAAAGGGGGCTCCCGTCCCGGAGACCTCCACCAGGCGATCGGATTTGCCGGCCTCCTGGAGGGTGCCGAGGGGGCCCTTGGTGCCCAGGAGTCCCGCCAGCGCCGCAGCTTCCTCCATGCTGCCCCGGGCGCAGGTGCGCAGGTCCAGCACCAGGGTCTGCTTGCGATCCACGGCGGCCAGGAGCCGGCCCACTTCCTCGGCCCGGCCCTTGTTCAGGTCAGGCAGGCTGAGCAGCAGGGCGCCTTGGCCCTGCTTCAGGGTTGCGGAAGCGGCCACGGGGCGCTGGCGCTGGACCGTGGTCTTGGTGAGGTCGCCGGTGGCGTTGTAGCGGTAGAGATCGAGGGAAGAGCCTTCGGGCCCGCGCAGGCTGCGCTCCAGGGACCAGGCACTGAGGCGGCCCACGGAGTCGCCGTCCACCTTGCGGATCACGTCCCCAGCCTGGATCCCGGCCTTGGCGGCGGGCCCGCCGGGGGTTACGGCCAGCACGGAGGCATAGATGCCCCGCTTCATCACCACCAGCCCGGCCTCGGCGGGTCCGGGATCGGGCAGACGGAGGTCTTCGGGCGGCAGGTAGGCATTGAGGGGGTGGGAGCGCTCCAGCACAGCCTGGACGCCACCGGAGACCACCTTGCCCATGTCCGGCTGATCCACATAGTTCTGCTGGACCAGGGCCAACACATCCTGGATATCCGAGAGCCCGGCCAGGGGATCCTGGGGGGGCGCCTTAGCACCGGCCTTGGGCTGCGGCTTGGCAGCACTCCCCTGCTGGAGCACCGGCAAGGTGAAGGCGGCCACCAGGGGCAGCGAAAGAACCGAGAGCCAGGTGCGGGCATGCATGGGGTCTAGTGTAGGGGAAAAAAGCTGTCAGCTATCGGCTATCAGCTGCCAGCTGATAGCTAACCCTTCAGCTCCAGCGTCGCCTTGGCCAGCTCATCCTGGGTCTGCAGGACCTTCAGGTTGGCCCGGTACATGAAGTCATAGCCCAGACCCGCCACGGCTTCGGCGGTGGGGTCCACGTTGGACGCATCGGGGCCGGCGGATGTCGGGTCTGTACTGACCCCCGACACCCGCACCCCCCCCGAGGCTTCAGCCACCAGCTCGGCCCGCTTGGCCTTGAATCCGGCCGTCTGCTGGTTGGCCACGTTATCGGCCTGCAATGCCAATCCCGCGCTGGCAGCGCGAAGACCGGAAAGTGCAATACCGAACCCGTCCATGGGGGTCTATCGGCAGGGCGTCATGCCGACTTTAACCCTTTCTGAACCAGTCGCTGCCTGACTGGAAACCCTTCTGCTTGGCGGCCATCTGGGCATGGCGGGCCAGGGCCAGGTCGATGAGGCGGGTCAGCAGGTCGGCGTAGGGCACCCCGCTGGCGGCCATCATCTTGGGATACATCGAGATGCTCGTGAAGCCCGGGATGAAGTTCAGCTCGTTGAGGAAGACCCGCCCCGTGCCCCGCTCCAGAAACAGGTCCACCCGGGCCATGCCGTAGCCGTCCGAGGCGGCGAAGGCTTCCGCCGCCAGGCGCCGCATCCGGTCGGCCAGGGCCACTGGGAGGTCGGCGGGAATCTCCGTGCGGCTGCGGCCATGGAGGTACTTGTCCTCGAAGGTGTAGAACTCGTCGGCCACGATCACTTCGCCCGCCACGGACACCAGGGGCTCATCGCCGCCCAGCACCGCCACCTCGATCTCGCGGACCGTGAGGCCTTGCTCCACCAGCACCCGCCGGTCAAAGGTGAAGGCCCGGTCCAGGGCCGCCGGCAGGTCCTCGGTGCGCTTGACCTTCTCCACGCCGATGCTGCTGCCCAGGTTGGCGGGCTTCACAAAGAGGGGCAGGCCCAGTCGGGCGCAGGCAGCCAGGCAGGCGGCCCGCTCGCGCGTCCAGCGTTCTTCCGTGAGCCCCTCGTAGGGCACCACCGGCAGGCCGTGGGACTCCCACAGGCGCTTGGTGATCCACTTGTCCATGCCCGCCGCCATGGCCAGCAGGCCGGCGCCTGTGTAGGGGCGGTGCAGCAGCTCCAGGTAGCCCTGGATCTGGCCGTCCTCGCCGCCGGCCCCGTGCAGGGCGTTAAAGAACAGGTCCGGCAGGGGCGCATCCTCGGCGCCCCGCTCCAGCGGCAGGAACGGGTGCGCGCTGCGCTCGGGCTGCTCGCCGGCCTCGAGGCGCGCAAAGGGATCCCCCAGCACGGCCCACACGCCATTGCGGGCGATGCCCATGGGGCGCACCTCGAAGCGGGCGGGGTCGAGGTGCTCCGCGATGGCCCGGGCCGTGACGATGGAGACTTCGTGCTCGGGGGATTCCCCACCAAAGAGTAGGCCGACGCTCCGGGTCTGGTTCATGCGATCACTGTATCCCAACCGGCCCCGGGGGCACACTCTGCCCCCGGCCCCTGGGCCAATGCGCTAGGCTAGGGCCAACCCATCGGAGCATCCGTGCGCTCGGCCATCTACCCAGGCTCTTTCGATCCCGTGACCCTCGGGCACTGGGACCTCATCCAGCGGGCCGCCAAGCTCGTGGACCGCCTGGTGGTGGCCGTGCTCCACAACCCGTCCAAGTCCGCGGCCTTCACGGTGGAGGAGCGGGTGGCCATGCTCGACGAGCTGGCCGCCGACCTGCCCCGGGTGGAGATCACCTCCTTCCACGGCCTGCTGGTGGACTTCGCCAAGGTCCAGGAGGCCCAGGTCATCGTGCGGGGCGTGCGGGCCTTCAGCGACTTTGAGTACGAGTTCCAGATGGCCCTGATGAATCGCAAGCTGGCGCCGGACCTGGAGACGGTGTTCCTCATGCCCAAGGAGAAGTACAGCGCCGTGAGCAGCCGGCTGGTGCGGGAGATCGGCTCCATGGGTGGCAACCTGACCGACCTGGTGCCCGAGGTCCTGCGGACCCGCATTGCGGAGCGCCTGCGGCGCTAGTGCACCTCGCCTGAAATTCCTGGATCAAGATGGTGCCCAGGGGCGGATCGGATGCTCCGGGTATTTCGCGCGGGCACCGCTAGCCCGCCCTCAGGCCGGTGTCTCCATACCGGGGGCGGCCCCGGTGTCGGTCCGGCCGAGCAGGTGCTGGGCCAGGCGGGCCAACAGGCGCCGACGCTGGGCCGGACCAAGGTGCCGGAACCCGCGGATCAGGCCCCGGCAGGACGGACTCCCGCAGCGGCAGGGGAAGGGCTCGGCCATGTCGTACTCGGTGGTGTCGTAGTCGAAGGTCACTTCCTCCCAGGCCTGGATCCGACGGCGAGCAATGAGGTCCTGGCCCCGGAGGGTCGCGTTGGGATCGCAGCTGTGGTTGAGAAAGCGCCAGAAGTAGCGGTCCAGGACCAGCTCCAGCCCGGCCTCCGGCGGCACCTCCAGGTGGAGGTCAGCGGCCACCTGGACGGTGAAGCGGGTGGGCTGGCTGCGGAGGTCCCCCTCGAGACGGAGGACCCGCTGCCCACGGCGGATGGCCGCCGTCGCCAGCACATGGTAGTTGCCGTGGATGCGGGCCACGGCGGCCAGGGCCGAGGCTGCAGGCTCAAGCTTTAGGACGGACATGGGGGCCTCTGGTCACCGGGGGTCTGGAGAATGGACCAGGCAAGATTGGCCAGGGTTGAAGCTGGACTAATCTCAGCTGATCTCCGCCAGCTTCAGGCGGGCCTGCTCCCGCTTCAACCAGTCGGACTGGGCATCGCTAAGACCATGGGCCAGGGCGCGGTCGGCGGCTTCTCGGCAGCGCAGGAGCAGGGCCCGGTCCCGCACCAGGTCTGCCACCTGGAAGCGCGGCAGGCCCGCCTGCCTGACCCCGAAGAACTCGCCGGGGCCCCGCAGCTCCAGGTCCCGCTGGGCGATGCGGAAGCCATCCTGGGTCTCCACCAAGGTCTGCAGGCGCTCGGTCTCAGAGCCGCTGATCATGAGGAAGTGGCTGGCCCGGGTGCCCCGCCCCACGCGGCCCCGCAGCTGATGGAGCTGACTGAGGCCGAAGCGCTCCGCGTGGTCCACCACCATCACCGTGGCGTTGGGCACATCCACCCCCACCTCGATCACCGTGGTGGCCAGCAGGATGCCGGCCTCGCCCCGCACGAAGCGCCCCATGCGAGCGGCCATCTCATCGGCCTTGAGGCGACCGTGGACCACCTCCAGGGTGACGTCCGGGAAGATGGCCCGCAGCAGGGCCTCCATGGCCTGGATGTCCCGCAGCGGCACCTTGCCTTCATCCGAGGGGTCGATGCTGGGACTCACCACGAAGGCCTGGTGGCCCTGGGCCAGCTCCCCCCGCAGGCGCTCCCAGGCCCGCTCGGCGAACTCGGGCTTGTGCAGCCGGGTGGTGATGGGCTGACGGCCCGGGGGCAGCTCATCCAGTACGCTCTGGTCCAGGTCGCCGAAGACCGCCAGAGCCAGGGACCGGGGGATGGGCGTGGCGCTCATGACCAGCCAGTGGGGGTCCCCGCCCTTCTCCTTCAGAGCCTCCCGCTGCTTCACGCCGAAGCGGTGCTGCTCGTCCACCACCACCAGCTGCAGCTGCTGGAAGGTGACGGCCTCCTGGAACAGGGCGTGGGTCCCCACCACATAGCGGGCTTCCCCGCTGGCGATGCGGGCCAGGGCCGCCCGCTTCTCGGCGGCCTTCATGCCGCCCAACAGCAGCTGCAGGGCGTCGGCCTCGGGGCCCAGGATGCGGCGGAAGCTCTCCGCATGCTGGCGGGCCAGGACCTCCGTGGGCGCCAGCAGGGCACCCTGCCCGCCGGTCTCGGCCACCATGGCCATGGACAGCAGCGCCACCAGGGTCTTGCCGCTGCCCACATCACCCTGGAGGAGGCGGTTCATCACCCGACCCGAAGTGAGGTCCTCGACGATCTCGCGGAAGGCCTTGCGCTGGGCGCCGGTGAGGCGGAAGGGCAGGAAGCTGTGGAGGCGCTCCCGCAGCTCTGCCGAGGTGGTCACCACCCGCCCCTTGCGCCGCATCCGTCCGGCCCGTCGCATGGCCACCCCCAGGGCGAAGGCGAACAGCTCCTCACTGGCCAGGCGGTGATGGGCAGGCGTGCGGCCCTCCTCCAGGGCCAGAGCGTCGCTTTCGTCCGGGGGGTTGTGCAGCAGGCGCAGGGCACTGAGGGCGTCCGGGAGACCCTTAGCCAGCTCGATGGGCAGCCAGTCCTCCGGCGGGTGGGCACGCCCCAGGGCCTCGGCCACCAGGGTCTGGCGGGCCCGGCCCGGCAGGGCGCCCATGCGCCGGTAGAGAGGCAGGTAGCGGCGGACCCAGCCGGTGTCCCCGGCAGCGTCCATCACCTCGAACTGGGGGGACCGCAGCTCCAGGCCATGGCGGCCCACGGACAGGGCCCCAAAGACCAGCAGGCGGTCCCCCACCTTGAGGGTGCGCCCCAGGTAGGGCTGGTTGAACCAGATGAGGCGGAGGGAGCCCGTGCCGTCCTCCAGCAGGGCCTCGGTGAGGGTCATGTGCTGCACCCGGGTGGTGCTCTGCCGCACGTCCTGGAGGGTGCCCAGCACCGTGACAATGCCCGGATCGGCGGGCTCCATGCCCCGCAGGGCCAGGCTGCCCAGGGTTCTCAGGCTACCCCGGTCCACGTAGCGGAAGGGCAGGTTCCACAGCAGGTCCCGAAGGCTCTCGATGCCTGCCTCCTGCAGGGCCGCCGACCGGGCAGGCCCCAGGCCCCGGAGGACCGTGACCTTCGAGACCAGCGGAAGCGGAGCCAGGGACATGCCCCAGCCTAGATCCCCTGGGCCCGGACCGGAATACCCGCGAGGTCATCAAGGGAGTCAAAAACGAAGGAATAAACGCAGAGGACTGCGGAGGAGCGGAGGAGAGCGGAGAAGCCATTTTCTGTTTTTCCTCTGCTTTCCTCTGCTCCTCGGCTTTCCTCCGCGATCATCTCTTCATCAGCGGCTAGACCTGGCTGGCGCAGCGGGCCATGGCTTTGACCAGGGCCTGCTCCAGGTCGGCCCAGAGGTCGTCGGGGCTCTCCAGACCCACGGAGAGGCGCAGGAGGCCGGGGCCGATGCCGCTGTGCTCCCGGGCGGCAGGAGCGAGCACCCGGTGGGTAAGGGCGGCGGGGTGCTGGATCAGCGTGTCAACACTGCCCAGGGACACCGCCGGGGTCATGAGGGCCACCTCGGCCATGACCACGGCGGCGGCCTCGTAGCCGCCCTTCAGGTCAAAGGCCATGAGCGAGCCCGGGCCCTTCATCTGCCGACCCACTAGGCCCTGAGGGTCCTGCCCCGGCAGGCCCGGGAAGGCCACGGAGGCCACAGCGGGATGGGCCGCCAGGCGCTCGGCCAGCACCTGGGCGCCGGCCTGCTGGGCGCGGACGCGCAGGGGGAGCGTGGGCAGGGCCCGGTGCAGCAGGTAGGCCGCCAGGGGATGCAGAACATTGCCCGTGATCACCCGGACCTTGCGCAGCTCCGTGGCCCAGTCGGTGTTGGTGGCCACCAGACCCGCCAGCACATCCCCGTGGCCCCCCAGGAACTTGGTAGCGCTGTGGAGGACCAGGGTCACGCCGTGCTGGATGGGGTTCTGCAGGATGGGCGTGGCGAAGGTGTTGTCCACCAGCACAGGCACCGGCCCAGCCTGGCGCACCACATCGGCCAGGTCCAGCAGGGCCAGGGTGGGGTTGGCGGGGGTCTCCACCATGACGAGGGCCGTATCAGGTCGGAGGGCCGCAGCAATGCCATCCGGCTCGGCCCAGCTCACCTCCAGGCCCAGCATCCCCGAGGCCAGCAGGTGGTCCGTCCCGCCGTAGAGGGGGCGCACCGCGACGATGTGGTTGCCCCGCTGCTTGGCCGCCATGAGGCTGGCGGTCACCGCCGCCATGCCAGAGCCAAAGGCCACGGCCTCCTCGGCGCCTTCCAGCTGGGCCAGGGCCTGCTCGTAGCGGGCCACCGTGGGGTTGTAGAGACGGGAGTAGACGGGACTGCCCACGGGCAGGCCCCCCATGGCCAGGGACTCGAGGCTGCGGCCGCCTTCCTCCAGGTCGTGGACGGGGTAGGTGCTGCTGAGGTCGATGGGCAGGGCGTGGAGGCCCTGCTCGTGGAGCACCTCGCGGCCGGCATGCACCGCCTGGGTTTCCAAAGACATCGAAGCGGTCGGTTGGGGCATGGGAGACTCCTGTCCCCCTCAATGTAGGTGCGATGAATTCGGCTTACCGCCGAATTCATTTCGTGAAAAGATTGAAAACATGGACATGGACCGAATCGACTTCGTCATCATCGACCTTCTACAGAAGGATGCCCGGCTGTCCAACAAGGAACTGGCCGCCGCCGTGGGTCTGGCGCCCTCCTCCTGCCTGGCCCGGGTGCAGCGCCTGCGGGCCGAAGGGGTGCTGCGGGGTGCCACCACTGAGGTGGACGCCGAGGCCCTGGGTGTGGGCCTCCAGGCCCTCATCGCCGTGCAGCTGAGCCAGCACAGCCGGGCCCGGGTGAAGGCCTTCTGGAAGCACGCCCTGGGCCTGCCCGAGGTGCTGGCGGTCTTCCACGTGGCCGGCACCCACGACTTCCAGGTGCACGTGGCCGTGCGCGATGCCCACCACCTGCGGGACCTGGCCCTGGACGCCTTCACCACCCGCCCCGAAGTGGCCCATATCCAGACCAGCCTCATCTTCGAAGTGGCCCGGGGCCGGGCCATGCCGAACTACCTCAAGGGCCGGTGAACCAGGCCGGGCGAGGTGCTTTGTATCCCCTTAATCCCCTTCATCCCTGTTTTCAAAGCTTTTCATTTACAGGGATGAAGGGGATGAAGGGGATAAACAACAGAAAATCCTGTTGGGAAACGGCAGACCAGAGCAGGGCTACTTCCCTGGTGCCGTTGCCCCACCGAGCGCTCCCCACTGGGCGGCGAGACCAGGCTGACCGCAGCGCAGGGCCAGGGCCTGGGCCCGCTGGGGCAGGCCTGACCAGGGGTGGTCGGCGTACTCACTGCGCACCAGTTCGTCGGCCTTGCTGCCCTCGCCCAGCCAGATCAGCGCTTCCACCAGTGGCTCCAGGGTGGTGCGCCAGGTGTCCCCGGTTTCCGGCAACTCCTGGACCTTGCCATCGGTCTTTATCTGCATCTGGTAGGTGGTCTTCCCCTGGATGCTCTCCCTGAGGCGACTGGACTCGATGTCGGGCAGCAGTAAGTCCCGGATGCCCGTCCAGTCCTTCCGCTTGCGGGCGTCCTTCACGTAGGCCCCCTTGACGGCATAGGGCGGCCACTCCCGAGGTGACAGCGTGGGCAAGGGCAGCAGGCTATCCAGCAGGGGCCGGATGGGCTTGCCACCATAGGTCCGGGTGAGGTCCAACCAGAGCCGCCAGTGATCCCAGGAATCGGGACTGCGCCCAAGAGCGCGCTCCACCTCGGGGACCGCCGCCCGGCAGACTTCCTGCATGAGGGGACTGTGCAGCGCCTCCACAGGGGGCGAAACCCCCCAGGAACCCATCTCGATCCAGTCTCCGCTGCGGAAGCACCGGCCCATGAGGTCGGCCAGCTCGCCCCAGATGGCCTGATCCTCCTCGGGCTTGAGCTGAACCGGTGGTTTGTCTTCCTTCTGCTGCTGCTCCCGTTCTTTGGCCTCTTCCTTGGCGTCTCGCTCCTTCTGGTACTTGGCGTAATCGAAGCGCTCATCGGCGGAGCGGAGGGGCTCGGTCTTCCCACCGAGCCGCAGTGTGGTCTTTATTGCCGCCTTCTGATTGAGCTCGCTGCTCAAGGCCTGGCGAGCCTGCAGGTGGTCCGGGTTGCGCCGGGCGAAGTCCCGGAGGAGCTGGACTCTGGAGCGGATGCCACCCTCCTGGGCGACCTTGGCCAGGTTCGCCCCATCGGGCACAGTCACTCCGGAGGCCACCAGACGGCCGCCCTCTCCGACCAGCACCCAGCTGGGGCGGGGGCCCACCAGGTACTTCTCCCGGACCAGGGACTCGATCTCCCCGGCCTTGGCACCGTAGTAGGAGATGCCGAGATCCAGCTCGAGCCAGTCGGAGTCCAGGTTCAAGGCATCCACCTTGGCCTTCCAGTCCCCCTTGGGTCCATCCAGAACGATCAGGCGACCGGTCTTGCCTTCCCGCAGGCTCCGCTCCAGGAGCTGCGCCATGGGACTCAGCGCCGCCGAGGCCGGGGCTTGAGCGTCCAGCAGGCTGGCCAGCAGAGCGAGACAGAGCACCAGTCGCATGAACGCCCCGGTAGAATTCTGGCAAGAGTACCGACAAGGAACGCCCGGCGATAGGCATCGGAGCTATGTCCAGACTATTTGGCGCCAGCCCCTTGGGATGGGTGTGGGGCGAACGGCCGACCCCCGCCCCTGTCACCGGT
>SESE01000392.1_pt1 | contig 18727 bp, 17 predicted proteins | sample 3171371 | NCBI WGS metagenome assembly SESE01 (sample SAMN06051881, study PRJNA518727) | freshwater metagenome | biome: subpolar coniferous forest; feature: holomictic lake; material: water; isolation source: holomictic Lake 442, 13 m depth | place: Canada: near Kenora, Ontario | collected... | reverse complement strand
CCTGCTACGGGCCATCGCTGGCCTGGAGCTGCCGGGCCAGGGGGCCATCCGCATCGGCGAGCAGACGGTGTTTGACGGGGCAGCCAAGGTGGATGTGCCCGCAGAGAAGCGCAGCCTAGGCTTCGTCTTCCAGTCCTATGCCCTGTGGCCCCACCGCACGGTCTTCCAGAATGTGGCCTACGGACTGAAGCTGCGGAAGGTGCCCGCGGACGAGATCCAGGCCCGGGTGGCCGAGGTGCTGAGGGACCTGGGCCTGGGCGACCTGGGGCAGCGCCACCCCCACCAGCTCTCGGGTGGCCAGCAGCAGCGGGTGGCCCTGGCCCGGTCCCTGGTCTACAAGCCCCGGGTCATCCTGCTGGATGAGCCCCTCTCCAACCTGGATGCCAAGCTCCGGGAGGAGGCCCGCATCTGGTTGCGGCAGCTGATCATCGACCTCGACCTCTCGGCGGTGTGCGTCACCCACGATCAGGCCGAAGCCATGGCCATGGCCGATCAGGTGGTGCTGCTGCGGGAGGGCCTCATCGAGCAGGCGGGGACGCCGCAGCAGCTCTACGGGGAGCCCGACACCCTCTTTGTCGCCGAGTTCATGGGGGCCAACAACTCCTTGGCCGGGCGTCTCGCCAGCGTGAGCGGGGACCAGGCCTTGTTCGAGGGGGAAGGTTGGTCCCTCCAGGGGCGCCTGCGCAGCCCTTGCCAGGTTGGGGACGCCGCCACCGGGATCATCCGCCTGGAGAAGATCCGCCTGGTAGATGCGCCGGGCCCAAACATCCTGCGTCTCCCGCTCCGGGCCTCGGTCTACCTGGGCAATGCCTGGGAGTACCTCTTCGACCTGGCTGGCACCACCCTGCGTGGCTATGGCTCCGAAGCCCTGGCCCCCGGAGAGCGCCTGGTGGAGATCCCCGCCGAGCACCTCTGGTTGTTCTGACGGTTGCCTCAGTCGCCCTCGCCCTCGCCCGTCCAGCCTTCGCCGTCCTCCTCTTGGGGCTTCTCGGGGATGCGGTAGCTCTCGCTGGACCAGGCACCCAGATCTTGGGTGCGGCAGCGCTCTGAGCAAAAGGGCTTGAAGGCGTTCCCCTCCCAGGAGGTGGGGATGCGGCAGCAGGGGCAGGGACGGAGGACCATGGTCATCAGCATATCCATTCAGGCCTAGATACGAAACAAGAAGAAAACTTGAGTGAATTTTCGAAGATGTGCTTGACGGGCCGGTTCCTTCCTTTATACTCAATGAGAATAGGAGGAATCCCATGAGCAAGATCATCGGCATCGACCTTGGTACCACCAACAGCTGCGTGGCTGTTATGGAGGGCGGCGTCCCCAAAGTCATCCCCAACCCCGAGGGTGCAGACACCACCCCGTCGGTGGTGGGCTACAACCCCAAGACCAGCGAGCGGCTGGTGGGCGCTTCCGCCAAGCGCCAGGCCGTCGCCCAGCCCAAGAGCACCATCTACTCCATCAAGCGCTTCATGGGCCTGCCCTTCGCCGACTCCGAGAAGGAGCAGAAGCTGGTCCCCTACACCGTGGAGCGCTCTGACAAGGGCGGCTGCGTGGTGGACGTGATTGGCAAGAAGCTCAGCCCCGAAGAGATCAGCGCCGTCATCCTGGGCCGCATGAAGGAGGCCGCCGAGGCCTACCTGGGCGAGAAGGTCACGGGCGCTGTGATCACCGTGCCCGCCTACTTCAATGATGCCCAGCGCCAGGCCACCAAGGACGCCGGTGCCATCGCTGGCCTGGACGTGAAGCGCATCGTCAACGAGCCCACTGCCGCGGCCCTGGCCTACGGCCTGGACAAGAAGAAGGACGGCACCATCGCCGTCTTCGACTTCGGCGGCGGCACCTTCGACATCAGCATCCTGGAAGTCAGCGAGGGTGTGGTCGAGGTGAAGTCCACCAACGGCGACACCCACCTGGGTGGCGACAACGTGGACCAGGCCGTCATCGATTGGCTGGCCGACGAGTTCTTCAAGGCCGAGGGCATCGACCTGCGCAAGCAGGCGGACGCCATGCAGCGCCTGAAGGAAGCCGCCGAGAAGGCCAAGATCGAGCTGTCCAGCACCACCCAGACCGACATCAGCCTGCCCTACATCACGGCGGACGCCAGTGGCCCCAAGCACGTCAATCAGACCCTCAGCCGAGCCAAGTTCGAGCTGATGATCGACCCCATCATCCAGAAGCTGCGCGGCCCCTGCGAGAACGCCGTGAAGGATGCCAAGCTGGCCCACCACGAGATCGAGGAAGTGGTGCTGGTGGGCGGCTCCACCCGCATCCCCATGGTGCAGGAGCTGGTGAAGAAGATCTTTGGCCGGGAGCCCAACAAGAGTGTGAACCCCGATGAGGTGGTGGCCCTGGGCGCCGCTGTCCAGGCCGGCGTGCTGGCAGGCGATGTGAAGGGCGTGCTGCTCCTGGACGTGACCCCCCTCAGCCTGGGCATCAACGCCAACGGTGGCCAGATGAGCGTGATCATCCCCCGCAACACCACCATCCCCACCAAGCGCTCCGAGATCTACACCACCGCCGTGGACAACCAGCCTGGCGTGGACATCGAAGTCTTCCAGGGTGAGCGTCCCGTGGTCGAAGGCAACAAGCTGCTGGGCCAGTTCCACCTGGGTGACATCGCCCCTGCACCCCGCGGCATGCCGCAGATCGAGGTCACCTTCGACATCGACGCCAACGGCATCGTACACGTCACCGCCAAGGACAAGGGCACGGGCAAGGACGCCAGCATCACCCTCACGGGGAGCACCGGCCTGTCCAAGGACGACATCGACGCCAAGGTGCGGGATGCCGAGGCCCACAAGTCTGAGGACGAGGCCCGGAAGGCCCTCCTGGAGGAGAAGAACCACCTGGATCAGATGGTCTATCAGGTGGAAAAGCTCCTGAAGGAGAACGGCGAGAAGCTGCCGGAAGCCGACAAGAAGGAGGCCGAGGAGGCCATCGTCGAGGCCAAGGCCGCCCTTGCCAGCCTCGAGGCAGAGCGCATCAAGAAGGCCCTGGAGACCCTCACCGCCAAGAGCCACAAGCTGGCGGAGAGTCTCTACAAGCAGGACCCCCCCGCCGACGGCGGGGCCACCCCCGGCGCCCACCCCGGTGGCGAGAAGAAGGCCGACGACAATGTCATCGATGCCGAAGTTGTCAGTTAGGTCAGCCACAAAAAAAGGGGGTGCTTTTGGGCACCCCCTTTTTTTGTCTACAACAAATCTTAGTGCCTTAGACTAAAGCCATGGCTCATCCTGACTACTACAAGATCCTGGGGGTTCCGCGAGGCGCCTCGGATGAGGACATCAAGAAGGCCTACCGCAAGCTCGCCCGCAAGCACCACCCGGACCTGAATCCTGGCGATGCCAAGGCTGAAGCCGAGTTCAAGAAGCTGTCCGAAGCCAACGAGGTGCTGTCGGATGCCGAGAAGCGGCGCAACTACGACACCTGCGGTGATCCAGCGGGTCCCGGCGCCCAGGTCCCTCCGGGGTTTCCCCAGGAGGGCAACTTCTCCTTTGAGGACCTGTTCTCGGGCATTGGCGGACGGGCCTCCCGACACGGGCCCGAGCGGGGCGAGGACCTGGTCCACAGCGTGCGCCTGGGTTTCCGTGAGGCCTTCGAGGGCACGCGGCTGAACCTGCGGGTCAACCGCTCCGAGCCTTGCCTCTCCTGCCGGGGCACCGGTGAGGTCGGCCGCAGGGCCGAGACCTGCCGGGGCTGCCAGGGCAAGGGCCGGGTGGGCGGCGGCAGTGGCTTCCTCTCCTTTGGCCGGGTCTGTCCGGACTGCGGGGGCAAGGGGTCCCGGACCCCGCCCTGTCCCGACTGCAAGGGGGCTGGTCGCCATGCCCGCCAGGACTCGGTGGCCATCAACATTCCGGCGGGAGTGGATGATGGTGCCCGCTTGAAGGTGCCTGCCAAGGGCGAGGCGGGCCGGCGCGGCGGTGGTCCCGGCGACCTCTTCCTCCAGATCAGCATGGAGCCAGACAGGCGCTTCACCCGGATGGGTGCGAACCTCAACGTAACGATCGCCATCAGCTTCAGCGAGGCTGCCTTGGGCGCCAAGGTGCCGGTGCCCACCCCCGAGGGGGAACGGACCATCAAGGTGCCGCCGGGCACCCAGTCCGGCGCCAAGCACCGCCTCAAGGGCGAGGGCATGCCCATCCCCAAGACCAGCGGCCAGCGCGGCGATGTCATCGTCGAGTTCAAGGTGGTGACGCCTCAGCTGCACGACGAGAAGAGCAAGGCCCTGATGCGGGAGTTGGGCGAACTGAACGATGAGGAATGGCATAAGCAGCGGGGTTCGCATGGCTAACACGAGGGACCCCCGCATGGGGGCCTACATGATCGGGGTGGTCTCTGTGCGCTACGGCGTCCATCCCCAGACCCTGCGCCTCTACGAGCGCGAGGGCCTGCTGGCCCCCAGCCGGACTGAGGGCAAGACCCGCCTCTACAGCGACGAGGACCTGGAGCGCCTGGAGTTCATCCTGAACCTGACCCGGGACCTGGGCGTCAACCTGGCGGGCGTGGAGGTGGTGCTGGGCCTGCGGGACCGCCTGAACCGCATGCAGGAGGACATGGAGGGCCTGGTGCGGGTCATGGAATCCGCCGGCCTCCGGGACGTGCCCCGCCCCGCTTCCTCCACGGGCCTGGTGAAGCTGACCCCCCAGGGTCTGCGCAAACGCTGAGGGCACCCGCCACCGGCGCCATGTCATCACAAAGTCTGGACACCCCCCCCGCTGACCGGGTGCCTTGCTATGCTGATCCCACCACCTGGGAGTTTCGTGCCCATCCGGCATCTCGAAGAGCGTTCGCTCGACAAGTACTTCGATTCGATCCGGCACCTGCCTCTGCTCACCGCTGAGGAAGAGCGGATCAACGGGCGCTTGTGGCAGAACGACCGGAACCCCGAGGGCCTGCGCCGCCTGGTGGAGGGCAACCTCCGCTTCGTGGTGAAGGAGGCCCGCAAGTTCGAGGGCATGGGCCTGGACCTCCTGGACCTCATCAGCGAGGGCAACCTGGGCCTCATCGAGGCGGCCAAGCGCTTCGACCCGGAGCGCCTCAACAAGTTCCTCACCTACGCCTCATGGTGGGTGCGGCAGGCGATCTTCCACGCCCTCGCCGAGCACGGCAACAAGATCCGCCTGCCCCAAAAGGTGGCGGGGCATCTGGTGCAGCTCAACCGCATCACCCAGAAGCTCAGCCAGAGCCTGGGTCGGACGCCCATGCTGCAGGAGATCGCCGAAGCGTCGGGCATGCCGCCCGACGAGGTGGAGCGCCTGCAGCTGCTCCAGCAGACCACTTCCACGGTGTCCACCGAGCAGGGCCTCGGCGACTCCGACCTCACCGTGGGCGACAGCCTGGAGCAGGAGGTGGAGCCCTCGGCCATGCACACCATGGACCAGGAGTCCTTCCTGGAGCAGATCGAGTTCAGCCTGGCCACCCTCACCGAGAAGGAGCGCCGGATCATCACCCTGCACTTCGGTCTGGGGGGCGAGGATCCCATGACCCTGGAGCAGATCGGGAAGCAGTTCCGGCCCTCCATTTCCCGGGAGCGGGTGCGGCAGCTGGAAGAGCGGGCCCTGGCCCGCATCCGGGAGCGCCGCAAGGATATCCTGGGGGGGTTTCTGCGGGGGAGTGACGGGCCATGAAGGGAAAGCCGGACTGCCCACGCTGCCAAGGCAAGGGCCTCATCTTTGATCCCGACCCACGCAAGCCCGTGCGGATCTGTGGCTGCACGGCGGAGGTGGCCCCGGATGCCGATACCCTGGGCCTGCCCCAGCGCTATCGCGAGGCTGACTTCACCCGCTTCTGGAAGTGGTGGAACAATGCCCAGGCCAGCACCGCCCGCACCCTGCTGGACCGGGTGGGGGATCTGGAAGATCTCCTGGCCCGCCCCGTGGACGAGGTGGGCGAGCTGGAAGGCCGGGAGGAGCTGACCAAGCTCCTGGCGGCCCTGCGCAAGCGCCCCGAGCACGGCATCCGGCCCGCCGGTGCCGAGGGCCTGGCCCAGTGGGCCACCAGTGGCAAGTTCCGCTTCCGGAAGGGCTGGGAGCTGTGGTGGATTCACGGTCCCGCCCAGAGCGGCCGCAGCACCCTGGCCGCCGCCGCCCTTCGGGGTTGGGTGGAGCGCACGGGTCGGAGCGGGAGCTTCGTGTCGGTGCGCACCCTCAGCCAGGCCATCAAGGACGCCTACTACGATGTGCGCAGCTACCAGAACCAGGCCTTCCAGAGCGTGCGTGATCTCATCGAGCCCCTTCAGACCCCGGCCTTGCTGGTGCTGGACGACTGGGACCGCATGGACTCCGACATCCGGGTGGCCGCCGCCCTGGCCCAGCTGCTGGACCACCGCTACAGCGCCGAGCTGCCCACCATCCTGACGGCGGCGTCCTCGCCGGAGGTCCTGGAGCGCCGGGAGGGCCACCCTCTGGCCCGCCTGGACGACAGCAGCCTGCTGGAGCGCCTGCGGGGCGCCGAGCGGGTAGAGATGGTGCCCGCCCTCAAACCATGGATTGACCGCGTGGAGCGATGAAAGCCCTGCTCCGCGGCCTGCTCCGGATCCATCTGGCGCGCTCCCGGGGACTCTGGCTCCTGGTGGCGGGGCTGACCCTGCTGCTGGGCTGGGGCACCCTGCGGGTGGAGCGCGCCTTGGACCTCATGAGCCTGCTGCCGGCGGACCATCCCGTGGTGCGTGCCAACCTGGAAGCGGGGGTGGGCCACCAGGAGCTGCTGTGGCTGGTGGCCGAGGGGGGCGAAGGGGACCTGGAGGCGCGGCGAGCCTGGGTGGAAGGGCTCCTGGATCGCCTGCAGACCGACAGTGGCCTGCCCTTCAACGGCCTGGCCGCCGAAGGCCGGCTCTCCGAGCCCATGGCGGATTTCGCCGGGGTGAGTCCCTGGCCGGCCCTGCTGGCGCTGGGGGCCATCGCCGAGGGCGACCCCGCCGTGGGACGCCTCACCACCCAGACCCTCTACACCCTGGCGCCCGCCTGGCTGGGTGACCGCCTGACGCCCCTCACGGATCCGGCGGCCCTCCAGCGCCAGCTGCAGACCACCGCCCGGGCCCTGGCCTCGCCGGATCCCCTGGCGGCGGGTCTGGCCCGCTTGGACCCCCTGGGCCTGCGGGACCTGGCGCCTCAGGATAACGAGGGAATGGCCAAGGCCCGGGAGCTGAACCGCGCCTTCACTCTGCGGATCTGTGCGGGCTACATGGAGACCAAGGATGGGCGCTTCGTGCTGCTGCCCCTGGTGGCGGCCTTCCCCCCCACCGATGCCAAGGCCACCACCCGCGCCCTCCTGTGGCTGGGGCGGGGAGCCAAAGGAATCCTGCCGGAGAAGGCCGGCCTTTCTGAGGCCGCTGCCGCCCTCGCCCCAGGTTCGGGGCGGGCCTTCGCCCTTCAGGTGACGGGCGCCCATGCCATCACCGCCTGGGAGTCCCACCGCCTCACCCTAGAGGTCCTGCAGAGCCTGGGGCTGAGCTTCCTGCTGGTGGGCCTGGTCTACTGGCTGGGGTTCCGCACCCTCGCGGGCTACGGCTTCGTCATGGTGCCCCTCCTGGTGGGCATGTTCTGGTCCCTGGGCCTCACGGGCTGGGTGCTGGGCCGGGTCAACCTGATGGCCGCCGGCTTCGGGGCCGTGCTGCTGGGCGTGGGCGACGACGTGGGCATCCTCCTCTTCAGCCGCTACCGGGACGAGCGCCGAGCCGGCCGAGACCGGGGCCTGGCCCTGCGGGCCGCCCTCCTGGGCACCGGCCCGGGTGTGGTGGCCGGCGCCCTCGCGACAGCCATGGCCTTCCTGGCCCTGGCCTTCGCCCCCTTCCCGGGCATCCGGGACCTGGGAGTCACCACGGGCCTGGGCCTGCTGGCTTGTCTCATCGCCACCTTCCTGGTGCTGCCACCCCTGCTCCTGCTCTTCGATCGCGGCACCGGAACCTTTGCCCCGGGCCCCGCCCTGCCTCTGCCCCGCCAGCGCCGCTGGGCCCCCTGGGCCGCCCTGGCGCTGCTGGCCCTGGCCCTGGTGGGGGCCCCCCGCACCCGGTGGGAGGAGGACCTGCGGCGCTTCCGGGCCCAGGGCAACCCTGCCCTCTCCCTGCAGGAGCGCCTCAGCCGCTCCCTCGGCGCCAGCCTGCAGCCCCTCGCCCTCCAGATCCCCCTGGAGGATCCGGATCGGCTGCCCGCCCGCTGGAACCGCCTGAGCCCCATCCTGCGTCAGGCCGGCCTCCCCATCCCTGACTGGAAAGTTCTCGATCCTGAGCTGCGCCATGTCCTGGGCTCTGAGACCTGGCGCCACCAGGTGCTGGAAGCCGCTGCCCGGGCGGGCCTGGACCCGGCGGGCCTGGAGGGGCCCCTCACGGCCCTGGCCGCCGCCGCCGCCGATCCCGGCCAGCCTGTGCGCGCGCTCCAGTCCCTCTTGCCCCGCACCGCGCCCCCGGAGACCCGTCGCCCCTGGACCCTGTGGGAGGGCCTCCGGCGCCGTCCCCCACCGGTCGCCGCCCCCCTGGCCCTGACCCTGCCCTTGCGCCTGGACGAAGCCACCCTGGAGCGCCTCACCCCTGCGGTGGAGGCCGCCGGCGGGCGCTTTGTGGGCACCCAGCCCCTCTTCCGGGTGGTCAAGGGCATCGCCAAGGAGGCCGTCCAGCAGGCGGTGTTGCTGGCCCTGGCCGCCATCCTCGGGATCATCGCCCTCTTCGGCCGGAGCCTGCGCTTTATGCTCCTGGCCCTGGTGCCGCTCCTGGCCAGTCAGGCGGGGGTGCTGGGGGCGCTGGGCTGGGGCGGAGAGCCCCTCACCTTCCTGTCCCTCATGGCCATCCCCATCGCCCTGGGTGTGAGCGTGGACACCGCCTTCAACCTTTTGCACCGGGCCCGGGGCGAGGCCGATGCCCCCCGGCGGGTGGCCCGGGTGAACGCCGTCTGCGCCGGGACCACCCTGGCGGGCTTCGGGGGCATGGTCTTCAGCGGCTACCGGGGCCTGCGGGGCCTGGGCCTGGCCTGCCTCGGCGGCGTCGCCCTGGCCCTGGCCCTCACCCAGTGGCTGCTCCCCCGGCTCCTGGAAAAGTGGCCTCTGGAGAAGAAATGAATCCGCTGAACGACATCCTCCGATCCCGCCTCGCTGGGGGCGCTGTGCCTGCGGCAGAGGTGATGGAACTGGGTTTGTACCACCCGGAGCACGGGTACTACCGGCGAGCCGAGGGGCCCTGGGGGTTTGCGGGCAAGGACTACTACACGGCCCTGGACCTGGGGCCGCTGCTGGGCCAGACGCTGGCCCTGCGCCTGGAGGCCGCCTGGGAGGACCTGGGCCGCCCGGCGGTGTTTACAGCCCTGGAGCCTGGTGCCGGCCGAGGCTGGCTGGGCCGCGACGTGCTGAATGCGGTGTCGGGGCCCTTCGCTGAGGCCCTGGTCTATGTCCACCGCGACGACAACCCCGCCGCGCGCAGGGCTGCGGAAGAAGCGCTTTTGCCTTTCCTCACAACAAAGCGCGCGCGCTTTGTTGCCGAGACGGAGCCCCTGGAGCCCTTCGTGGGCGCCGTGTTCAGCAACGAGCTGTTCGACGCTCTGCCCGCCCAGCCCTGGCGCTGGGACGGAACCCAGTGGACCCGGGAGGTGCTCACCGCCGAGGGCCCGCAGTGGCAGACCGCTGATCCCGGCGCGGCCGGGGCCTGGTTTGCCACCCACACGGACGGGCTGGAGCCCATGGATGGCAGCATCTGGTGCGAGGGCCTGCCGGCCTTGGTGCACGACCTGGCGGCGCCGCTGCAGGCGGGCCTCTTCCTGGCGGTGGACTACGGCGAGTCCGCCGGTCGCCTCCTGGCCAAGGGCGCGGATCTGCGCCGCTTCAAGGCCCACGGGGTGGACGGCAAGTGGCAGGAGGACCTGGGCGAGGCCGACCTGACGGCAGATGTGGACTTCACCCGCCTGGCCACGCTGTTGGAGGGCGAAGGCTTGGGCGGCCTCGGGCACGTGGAGCTCAGCCGCTGGATCCGCACCCATGCGCCCCTGGACCGCTGGGGAGCCGAGTGGCAGGCCCTGCCGGAGCCGGAGCGCCGCGCTCGTACGGAGAACCTGCTGCAGCTCACCCTGCCCAACATGATGGGGAGCCGCTTCCGGGTGCTGGAGGGCTGGCGGGCCTGAGCCCTCCGGGGGCCTCGGCGTTCCTTCTGCTCGACGGCGGGGCCGGGTTTTGCTGAACTGGAGGTTCGCCCCGCGCCGGGGCCCCCCTGATACGCTTCCGCCATGACCTTTGCCGACCTCATCCAGCCCGCCGAGTGGGCCCGCCACAGCGCCTGTTGGCTGGCTTGGCCTGCGCACGCCCACCTGTGGGAAGAGAACCTGGGCCCAGCCCAGGCCGAGTTCGCGGCCCTGTGCCTTGCCATCGCTGAGGACGGCGGGGAGCTGCTGGAGTTGCTGGTGGAGGATGCCGCCGCCGAGGCCCAGGCTCGTCTGGCACTGGCGCCGATCCTGGCCAAGGTCCGCTACCACCGCATTCCAGTGGGCGACATCTGGCTACGGGACACAGCACCCATCTTCCTGCAGGAGGGCCGCGCCCTGCGGGCCGCCTGCTTCGGCTTTAACGGGTGGGGCGGGAAATACGTGCTGCCCGGGGATGACGCGGTGGCCCGCCAGGTAGCCGAGCGCAGCGGTGTGCCCCGCCACGCTGCGGACTGGATCCTCGAGGGCGGCTCCGTGGAGCCCGATGGCGAGGGCACCCTCCTCACCACGCGCCAGTGCCTGCTCAACCCCAACCGCAACCCCGGCCTGGACGAGGCCGAGGTGGAAGCCCGCCTGCGGGCAGACCTGGGTGCGCGCAAGGTGCTCTGGCTGGACGAGGGCCTGCTCAACGACCACACGGACGGTCACATCGACACCCTGGCCCGCTTCGTGGCGCCGGGCGTGGTGGTGTGCATGGCGGCGCAGGATCCGGCGGATCCCAACGCCCCGGTGCTGGACCGCATCGCTGCCGACTTGGCCGGCTTCACCGACGCCCGGGGCCGCCGCCTGCAGGTGCTCCGCATCCCCTCCCCAGGCATCCTGCACGACGACGAAGGCCGCCTGCTGCCCGCCAGCCACGTGAACTTCTACATCGGCAACCGCGCGGTCGTTGTACCCACCTATGGCACCTCGGCCGGCGCCGAGGCCGTGGCCGCCCTGGCCCCCCTCTTTCCGGGCCGCCGGGTGCTGGGCCGCTCCGCCCTCGCCATCCTCAGCGGTGGCGGCGCCTTCCACTGCATCACCCAGCAGCAGCCGGAGGTTCTGTGACCGCAGCCCAGCCCGTTCGAGTCGCCGCCACCCAGTGCGCCTTCACCGAGGACCTCGCCGAAAACCTCGCCCGGGTGGAGGCCCTGGTGCGCCAGGCCGCCGCCGCCGGGGCCCAGGTGATCCTGCCCTCGGAACTGTTCGAGGGCCCCTACTTCTGCCGGGAGGAAAAGGACGCCTTCTTCGACCTGGCGCGGCCCGCCGAGGGCCACCCCACCATCGCCCGCTTTCAGGCATTGGCTCGGGAGCTAGGCGTGGTGATCCCGGTCTCCTTCTTTGAGCGGGACGGACACGCCCACTACAACAGCCTGGCCATGGTGGACGCGGACGGGGCGCTGCTGGGCATCTACCGCAAGAGCCATATCCCGGACGGTCCCGGCTACGAGGAGAAGTTCTACTTCCGCCCCGGGAACACCGGCTTCAAGGTCTGGGCCACCCGCTTCGGCAAGGTGGGCGCCGGCATCTGCTGGGACCAGTGGTACCCCGAGTGCGCCCGGGTCCTGATGCTCATGGGGGCGGAGCTCTTGCTCTATCCCACGGCCATCGGCACCGAGCCCGAGAACCCGGGCCTGGACACCAAGGACCTCTGGCAGCGGGCCATGGTCGGCCACGCGGTATCGAATGTGGTGCCGGTGGTGGCCGCCAACCGCATCGGCACCGAGGGCGACCAGACCTTTTACGGCCACTCCTTCATCGCGGACCACCGCGGCGAGAAGGTGGCCGAGCTGGGCCGGACCGACACGGGCTTCATCACCGCCGACCTCGATCTGGCGGAGATCCGGCGGAACCGGGCCTCCTTCGGCTTCTTCCGGGACCGCCGGCCAGACCTCTACGGCCTGATCAGCGAGGTCTAAGGGGGCGGGCTACAGCCTGAACTGACCCACCTGCTGGTGCTGATCCTCGGCCACGCGGGCCAGATCGGCGGCGGTGCGGGCCACCTCGGCCACGGTCTGCGCCATCTGGGCCGATGCGGAAGCGTTGTGGGCCACGCGGTCGAGGTTTTCCTCCACCTGCTCGGCCACCTCGGCGCTGGTGCGGGCCTGCTCGTCCGCCGCGGCACCCACCTCCAGGATCACGGCAGCCAGGGCCTGGATGCTGGTCTCGATGGTGCTGAGGGCGGAGACCGTGGCGCCCACCATGCCGGCCCCCTGGTCCACGGAGGCATTGCTGCGCTCGATGAGCTCGCCGATCTCGCGGGCGGCGGCACCGCTGCGCTCCGCCAGCTTGCGGACTTCCTCAGCCACCACGGCAAAGCCCTTGCCCATGGTCCCGGCCTTGGCGGCCTCGATGGCGGCGTTCAGCGACAGCAGGTTGGTCTGCCGGGCGATGTCCTGGATCAGGCGCACGGCGGCCACCATGCGGGAGGTCGAGGCCCGGATGTCCTCCATGGCGTGGGCACTCTCGCCCCCGGCCTGGGCACCCCGCCGCACGGCGGCCACGGCCGCCTCGGACTCGGACTGGGAGCGGTGGATGTTGCCGGAGACCTGCTCAATGGAGGCTGACAGCTCCGTGACGGCGGCGGCCACGCGCTCGAAGGCGGCCCGCTGGGCTTCGGAGTTCCGGGCCAGGCTGGCGCTGGTGGCGGCCATCTGCTCGCTGCTGGCGGACAGCTCGGTGGCCCCGCTGGCCACGGAGCTGGAGGACCCGGTGACGCTCTGGAAGATGCCGCGGATGCGGGCGTTGTACTCGTTGAAGGCCTGGGCGGCCTGGCCGATCTCGTCCTGGCTTTCCACTTCCAACTGCAGGGTGAGGTCACTGCGCCGCAGACCATCGGCCAGGGCTTTGGCGGGCCGGGAGATCCAGAGGCTCATGCGGTAGACCACCAGGAAGGTAAGCATCCACACCAGGAAGGAGATGACGATGTTGAAGATCAGGTCCCGCCAAGGCCCCTGGGAGAGGTCCAGCCCGCGCTCGACCAAGCCCAGGGCCCGCAACCGCTCGTAGATGGCCCAGGTGTCGTGGATGTTGAAGAAGGCGTAGCCCAGGATGGGCGGGAGGATCATCAAGAGGAGCTTTCCTCGGATGCTGAGGCTCTGGGACAGGGACATGGTTGGCTCCGCCTTGGTAAGAATCGGCTTCCTGGTTATCGGCCCCCCGGGGGGGATCCTAAGATTCAGGCAGGTGGGTGGAGGGCCTGCTCCAGGGTTCGGAGCACGCTGAGCACCTGGAAGGGGTCCACCACCAGGTGGCCCGCAGCCCCCACGGCCAGGGCATGCCCTCGCCGCTGGTCCAAGCCCTCGCCTGCTGTGGCCATGAGCACCGGCAGAGGGCAGGCCTCGTCCCGGACCAGCTGCCGGCAGCGATCCAGGGGTGACCCGGAGCGCAAGGGCGGGTGGATCACCACCAGCTGAACCCGGCCCCAGCCCCCGCCGTCCACCCCCAGGGACCCCAGCAGGGGGCGAAGGGGACCCTTCACTGCGTCCAGGGCCGCCACGCCATACTTCCGGCCCACGGCCTCGGCCAGGCGGGCCGGGAAGGCCTCGCCCTCGGCCAGCACCAGGATCAGGGGGTCTCGATCCACCAGGATGCGGGGCTGGGTCAGGGGCAGAGCCCGTGCGGCGCCCGCCCCCCCGGGGGAGGCTGAAAGCCGGCGGGACTCCAGCCCCCCGGGACTGAAGCGGGACTGGTCTCGCTGGGCCTGGGCGTGCATGGCCTCCAGGAGCCACCGGTGATACCGGCCTACCTGGGTCCGATCGGCGCGGTCGGAGATGCGCAGGCCCCAGGTCCGCTCCCCGAAGTAGGCCACCCGGACCGGAAGGGGCAGGGGCTCCCCCACGGCGGCGCGGAGCTCCACCGAGGACGTTGCGTTCAGGCGCAGCACATCGCCCAGGATGCGGGTGCCCTCGGGAGGAGCCAGCTCCAGGCCGTCCTCCCCGAAGGCCGTGGCGAAGCCGTCCTTGATGTTGTTCTGCTGGTCCGCAAAGGGGCAGGGCACCGGGCGGTCTGGCACATACTCCGCCAGCCGGTGGGTGTCCAGCGCCCGCAGGAGGCGGGGCAGGGTCACATGGGCGGCCTCGGTGCCGCGATAGCTGCCATGGCCGCCGAAGTCCACGATGGCCTCGAAGGGCAGGCCCCGGTCCAGGAGGTGGAGGGTGAGCCGGGTGCCTGGTTTCAGGCCCCACTGGCCACGCTCCAGGCTGGACATGGCCAGAATCACCCGGTCCGGAGCGTCCGCCAGCACCTTGAAGTCCCCCCGAAAGGTGCCAAAGATGATCTGGACGGACTCGTCGTTTTCACACAAACGCTGAAAAGCCATACGGATGGCTTGCGTCTGATCCTTGTTGAGACTGCGTTGACCCATGGTCAATTCATCGGGCCGGGGCCCCTGGACTATAGTTTGTCCAGGATTTCATCCACCGCCGTGTAGGGGTCCACCCGCCGATCGGCGATGCCCTGGAGGGCCGCCTCCACCCGCTCCGGGCCAGCCTTCTCCCGGGCCCGGCGGGAGGCCGCCTCCGCCAGCAGGGAGTCGAAGCGCAGGCGCGCCCGCTCCCTGGCCTTGCGGGCCAGGCCACCGTGTGCCCGCAGCCAGATGCCGTGCTCCCGGATCTGATCGAGCAGCTCCACCACACCCTCGCCCCGCTGGGCCACGGTTCGCAGCACCGGGGGGTCCCAGTCCCGGGGGTGGGCCAGGGACTTCATGCTCTCGATCTCCCGCTCCACCTGGTCGGCCCCGTCCCGGTCCGCCTTGTTGATGACGAACAGATCGGCCACCTCCATGATCCCGGCCTTGATGGCCTGGATCTCGTCCCCCATGCCCGGCACCAGGACCACCACGCAGGTCTGGACGCAGCTCACCACGTCCACCTCGTCCTGGCCCACGCCCACGGTCTCCACGATGACGGTGTCGTAGCCGGCGGCGTCCAGGAGGTCGATGGCGTCCTGGGTGGCCCGGGCGAGGCCGCCGAGGGCACCCCGGGTGGCCATGCTGCGGATGAAGATGCCGGGGTCCGAGGCGCAGCGGCCCATGCGGATGCGGTCCCCCAGGATGGCCCCTCCACTGAAGGGCGAAGTCGGGTCCACAGCCAGGATGCCCACCCGCTGGCCCTGGGCGCGCAGGGTCCGGGCCAGCTGGTCGGTGAGGGTGCTCTTGCCGGCGCCTGGCGAGCCCGTGATGCCCACCACGGCAGCCCGGCCCAGGTGGGGCCAGAGCTGGGCCATGAGGTCCCGGGCCCCTGGGTGGCCGTTCTCCATCCAGGAGATGGCCCGGCCCAGGGCTCGGGCCTCCCCGCGGCGCAGGGGCTCCAGGAGATCGGTGGCAGCGGACATGCGCCCAGGATGCCAGAAGCGGGGCCTTCCCCAGGGTCCGAACTCGCAGGGCGCACCCGGATGGGCTACCCTGGACCTTCGGCACAGGCCGAACCGGAACATGGACAGATGAAAAGAGGGCCCGCCCCCATGAAAGATCCCGAGGCCGTGGATCCAGCGACGGAGCCGGCCGTCCGGCTACCTGCGGTGCTGCTGACCAAGCGGGCCGCCGTGGCACCACCGGACCCCGACGCCCCCCGAGAGAAGCTCTGTGCCGAGTGCGGTCACGGCTTCCATGTCGAGGCCGGGCAAAAGTTCTACCTCTGTCCCGACTGCTACCGGCGGTCCTTCACCTACCGCCGCAAGGGGGGCCGGGATGCGGCCACCATCCTCAGCCAGATCACTTGTGCCGCCTGTGGGGCCTCGGAATACCTGCCCTTCCTGCCGGATGACCCGACCAAGGCCTTGTGTCGCGCCTGCTTCGCCAAGCAGCGCCCGGAACAAAAGGGCCCAGCCCGACACAATCATCGTTAGCCCGAGGAGTTTCCATGCGCCTGTCCGTTTTGCCCCTGCTGCTTGTTGCCAGCCTGCTGCCAGCCCAGACCCCGGCCAAGCCCGCCGCCAAGGCCAAGCCTGCGGCCAAGGCAGTCACCAAGGCCAACCCCGATGCCGACGCCGCCCGGAAGGTGCTGCAGGAGACCCTGGACGCCGTGAACAATGCCTGGTTCGGCCAGCCCTACCAGGGCATCAATGCCGTTCAGCTGCAGGGCACGCTGGGCATCTCCCTCAGCGGCGCCGCCGTCAACCAGAAGGTGGACAGCCTCAGTCAGGGCGCGGTCAAGGGCAACAGCACGGGCGGCCAGGCCAACCTCCGGGTGAAGAGCACCTACTTCGCCAATGGTGACTTCCGGACGGATCTGGCCGGGGACTTCGGCACCCTGCTCTACACCCGGCGCGGCAACCGCGGGTTCCTCTACAGCAAGGAGCAGAACGCCTACACCACCCGCATCGATCTGGCCCCTGCGGATGCCCCCCTCACCTACACGTCCTGGTTCCGCCAGACCCTCAACGACATCAAGGCCGTCTACATCGACGCCCCCACCTTCTCGGCCAGCCAGGCCGGCGAGGAGACCTCCGAGGGCCGCACCCTCCAGCGCCTGGTCTTCAACGCCCCCACGGCAGGCTGGGACGCCAAGAAGCGCGAGCAGAGTGTGGCTCAGAGCCTGGGCTTCTGGAAGCGCGGGCGCCTGGAAGTGGCCATCGACAAGGCCACCAAGCAGCCGGTGCGCATGGACTTCCGCAATGACGAGCAGGGCGTGCACACCCGCTGCACCTTCACCTACGGCAATGCGGGCCGCCTCCAGGCCATCGACATCAGCAACAGCAGCCGCGGCTTCGAAGGCCCGGGCTGGCTCCGGGTGGGCTACGGCAGCGATGGCCGCATGTCCAACCTGGCGGGCGAGCTGGCCAGCCAGGACAAGAAGGTCTCCTTCGCCATGGACATGAACTGGACCAAGGCCACCGGCGCCGCCGAGCTGGTCGCCGTCCCCCCCGCCGGCGCCACCAAGCGTGGCCGCGAGGACATGGAGACCCAGCTGGCCCTCGGCGCCGCCTCCCGCATCTTCGACCTCCAGCGCGCCGGCCTCAACCTGCGCAGCATCGCCATCGGCGGCAAGTAGCCCGAAGGCCAGCCACGACCCCCCGGGACGCCATGTGGCGACGGATCCCCATCCTGACCGCAGCCCTCCTGGGTTCGGTCGCTTGCCGGGGGTTGCTCATCCTCACCCCGGCCCCGGAGTGGGCGGTCGAGGCCAATGTGGAGGTGCGGCGCACCCGGAGTGCCTACTTCGAGCGGGCCACAGCACTGGTCGCTGGCCTGGATGACCCCGCGAACGATGACGCCACCGTAGCCCTGGCGCTCGCCCACGCCTGTGCCCCGGAATACCATGCCTATGCCAAGGCCAGGTCGGTCCTGCGGGGCATGACCGACCCCCAGCGCGCCACCAGCCTGCAGGCGCTGCTGATCCCCAAAGAAAAAATCCGGGCCACCCTGCCCATCGTCCAGGCCCACCGTGCCGGCAAGCCCCTGCGGCGGAAGGACTATCCTGGCTGATCGTCAGTTGGCCCAAGGCCAGCTGCGGCTCACGGGAAGCAGAGGTGAACCCACACGGGACGGTAGGCGGGGGTGCCATCGCCAAGCTTCGGGGTGACGGCGTCCACCACGGTGGCGCTGTGAAAGGGGGCCGGATAGGCGACGGTGGGCGCGTGGGCGAGGTTGGTGGTGAGTTCATGACTGCCCGCATAGGGGGCAGAGCCTGAATCGACATCCACCGCGGCGCCATAGGCGTGGATCCCCATGGCCGTCCAGTTGGCCGTCACCAGCGGCCAGGAAACCAGCTCGTCCTGCTGGTGGCTGAAGCCGAAGGTGCGGTCTGCTCCGGTGAGCCCCGAAGTGGCATACCAGGTGGCGGGAAGGTTCGGCACGGTGCGCCAGTCCGCAGGGCTGGAGAGGCAGACCACCCTGGCCAAGGGATGCAGCTTGCCAAGGACAGCCGCGTGCCCACCACCCTGGCTGTGCCCAGCCACCGTCACCTTTGACCAGGCGATGACCCCAGAGGTCAGGTACTGGCCCCAGCCTTCGCTTGGGTAGGTATTGGACAGGTGGGTCAACAGGGCTGTAAGGCGGTGCTCGAGGCACTCTGCTGGTGCGATGGCAACCAAGGCAGAGACATCCTGGCCCGTGATGATTTCCCGGCGAACATTCCAGTGAGCATCGGGATCTGGGCTGGCATCACACAGGCTGCCTACGCTCGGTGTGTTCGGGTACATGAGGCCGATGACGTGATAGCCCCGGGCGGCGCCAGTGGCCTGGATGAGCTGTTGGTTCTGCGGTTGCCCGCCGGTTCCCACCAGGAAGAGGAACAGCCCATTCTTCGCCGAAACAGCTGGGTCCGGGTTGATGGCCACATGGGGATTGAGGTAAGTGGTGATGGCCGGATCCGTCGTGGAGGGGACAATCAGGCGCGTGACAGAGGGCGGGGCCGTTGGCGAGACCGGGGTTGGGGTGGATGAGCCACCGCCACAGGCGTTGCCGAGGACAAGCAGCAGGACGCAGGCACTGGCGCGAAGCATGGGACCCCCAATGACCTATGGATCGGCAGTCCAAGCTGCTGGTTTAAGGCAAGGCCACGCCAGCGGCACGACCCGGCTTGCCTTTGCCGCCCAGTGCCGGGCTCAAGCTGTGCAGCATTGCCACCTGGGGC
>SESE01000390.1_pt1 | contig 18762 bp, 11 predicted proteins | sample 3171371 | NCBI WGS metagenome assembly SESE01 (sample SAMN06051881, study PRJNA518727) | freshwater metagenome | biome: subpolar coniferous forest; feature: holomictic lake; material: water; isolation source: holomictic Lake 442, 13 m depth | place: Canada: near Kenora, Ontario | collected... | reverse complement strand
AGGACATATCTTTTCGACAACCATTCCCGTCCCTCCCCTCCCCACCCAGCGCCGCATCGTGGCGGAACTGGATGCGTTGCAGGCGGAGGTGGATAAATTGAAGAAGTTGCAGGCCGAGACCGAGTCGGAACTGGATGCGCTGTTGCCGTCGGTGCTGGACAAGGCGTTTCGGGGGTAAGGCTGAAGTCTAAAGGCTAAAGGCTAAAGTTGCCTTTCACTTTAGCCTTTAGCCTTTGCACTTTAGCCTTACCCACTTTAGTCTTGCTTTCCGTCCTCTGTTTCTGTATAAAGAAACACATGCGGGCGGGAAAGGTGTTCCCGGGCCTGCGATGGGAGAGCCGTTATGTACCTGAATTCGTTTCCTGACCGGCGGCAGTTTCGCGAGGCGTTGCAGCAGGCCAATGTCGTGCCTGTGACGGTGCGCGTTTTGGCGGACTCGGAAACGCCCGTCTCGGTGCTCGCGCGCTTTGAATCAAGTGCGGAGAACCTCTTCCTTTTCGAAAGCGTCGAGGGTGGCGAACGCTGGGGGCGCTTCAGCTTCATGGGCGTATCCGCGCGTGTCCGCGTCACCGTACTGCGCGACGAGGTCGTGGTGCGCGAACAAAACATGGAAACCCGCACGCCCCACCACGGCGATCCGCTGGCCGTGCTGCGCACCCTGCTCGCGCGCTACAAGCTGGCCGCCATCCCCGGCCTGCCGCGTTTTTGCGGCGGCCTTGTAGGCACCATGGCCTACGAGATGGTCTCCTTTTTCGAAACCCGCGTCCCCAACCGCCTGCCGGCAGAGGAGCCGCTGGCTGAGTTCATGATCCCGGATGCGTTGCTCGTGTTTGACAACGTCAGTCACACGCTCACACTCGCAGCCATGGCCTTTGCAGTGCCCGGCGACGACCCGGACAAGCTTTACGACGCCACCTGCCACCGCGTAGCCGGCCTGCTTGCCACGCTGCGCACACCGCCGCCTGCGGATCAGCCGAGCCGTACGCCGTCGCGCGCGTGCGTCCCGACACCCACCATCCCGGAACAGACCTATCGCGACAACGTCGAGATCATCAAGCGCCACATTTATGAGGGCGACGTGATCCAGACCGTGCTCTCGCAGAGCTTCGTATGCGCGGCCCCGGCTGACATTGTCGGACTCTACCGCGCACAGCGGTTCGTCAACCCCTCGCCCTACCTGTACTTCCTGAAACTCGGCGGCCGTTTCCTGGTGGGGTCCTCACCGGAGACCATGATCCGCCTGGAGAACCGCACCGCCTGTCTGCGCCCGATCGCAGGCACGCGCCCACGCGGCGCCACGGAGCAGGAGGATCGCGCCCTGGCCGACGAACTGCTCAAAGACGAAAAGGAGCGCGCCGAGCACCTGATGCTCGTGGATCTGGGGCGCAACGAATTGGGGCGCGTGGCACGGCCCGGCACCGTGCAGGTCACGGATCTCATGATCGTGGAGCGCTACTCTCACGTCATGCACCTGGTCTCCAACATTACGGCTGACATGGAACCGGGGTGCGACGCCTTTGACCTGCTGAAGTCCGGCTTCCCGGCCGGCACGCTTTCGGGCGCGCCCAAAGTGCGTGCCATGGAGCTGATAGCCGAGCTGGAAACCGATCCGCGCGGTCCGTACGGCGGAGCGGTCGGCTATGTCGGGTTTGACGGCAACATGGACTTTGCCATCTGCATCCGCACCGCGGCCATTGCCAACGGTCGCCTGACCGTGCGGTCCGGCGCCGGCATCGTGGCTGATTCCGACCCGGAGCGGGAGCGCGTGGAAACAGTCAACAAAATGCGCTCCGTGGCGCGCGCCCTCGACCTGCTGCGCAGTGGATCGGAAATCCCGATGGAATTTCAATAGGCCTTGGAATTGAAACAGAGAATTCAGAATTCAGGAGTCAGGAGTCAGAATGAAAGACCGGCGACAACATTCAAGCCCTGTACGGCATGTCTTAGTCATATTCAGCCTGAGATTTCCCATTCTGAATTCTGAATTCTGAATCCTGAACCCTGAACCCGCATTTACAAGGAACCACCCCATGATCCTGATGCTCGACAACTACGATTCCTTCACCTACAACCTCGTGCAATATTTGCGCGAGATGGCGGCGGATGTGCGTGTGGCTCGCAACGATGCGCTGACCGTGGCGGATGTCGAAAAGCTCGCCCCGCAAGCCATCGTGATCTCCCCTGGACCAGGTCGGCCAGAGGATGCCGGCATCTGCTGCGATGTTATCCGCACTTTCTCCGGGCGCGTGCCGCTGCTGGGCGTCTGCCTCGGCCACCAGGCCATCGGGTTGTCTTTCGGGGGCAAAATTATCCATGCCCAGCGTCTGATGCACGGCAAGACCTCGGAGATCACTACGGATGGCAAGGGGGTGTTTGACGGGATCACCAAGCCCATCACCGTGATGCGCTACCACTCCCTGGCGGTGGAAGCCGCCTCCCTGCCGCCTGAGCTGATCATCACGGCGCGAGCCGAGGATGGCGAAATCATGGGGCTCCGCCACCGCGAACATCTGACCGAGGGGATTCAGTTCCACCCGGAATCCATCATGACGCCCATGGGCAAGCGCCTGCTGCGCAATTTCCTGAAGCTGGCGGAGCGGGGACAGGGAAAAACGATGTAATCATAGAAGAGAACAGAGAACACTGAGAAATTCGGTTGCGAAGGGATGGGATCTAAAAGCTGTAAAACCAAAGGTGGCCCGGGCGCTCCGCGCACGGGCAGTTGCTGAGCCAGTGCTTAACATGCACCCGCCCGCGCGCGGAGCGCACGGGCCACCTTGAACCAGAGCGCATCCGGATGTCCTTCACCTGTCACGAAAGAACCCGCCATGGACTACAAGACACTACTGACCAAGCTCATGCGTCGACGGGACCTTACGACCGAGGAATCCGCCGAGGCTATGGACGCGGTTCTGGCCGGGCAGCTCTCCGAGGTGCAGATCGCCGCCTTTCTGGCTGCCATGGCTACCAAGGGCGAGACCGTGGAGGAGTTGGCAGGCGCCGCGCGCGCCATGCGGCGCTGTGCCGTGCGCGTGCAACCGGTCGGACAGGTTGTAGTGGACACCTGCGGCACCGGAGGTGACAACAGCGGCACGTTCAATGTCTCCACCACCACGGCCTTTGTCGTGGCAGGTGCAGGCGTGGCCGTGGCCAAGCACGGCAATCGCTCCGTCTCCAGCCGGTGCGGCAGCGCCGATGTGCTCGAGCAGCTGGGCGTGAAGATTGACGCCGTGCCCGAGGTCATGGAGCAGGCGCTGCAGGAGATCGGGATCGCCTTCCTCTTTGCGCCGCGCTACCACGGCGCGGTGCGCCATGCCATGCCGGTGCGTAAGGCGCTGGGTGTGCGCACGATCTTCAATCTGCTCGGCCCGCTCGCAAACCCGGCCGGCGCCACCTGTCAGCTGCTGGGCGTCTATGCGCCGGAGCTGACCGAAATGTTCGCTCATGCGCTGCGCCTGCTGGGCACACGCCGCGCATTTGTGGTGCACGGGCATGACGGCATGGACGAGCTGACGATTTGCGATGCCACCCGTGTTTCGGAGTTGGACAACGGCGTGGTCAAGACCTACGATCTATCTCCTGAGCGCTATCTGGGCGAACGGGCAGACCCTGCGAATGTGGCAGGTGGTGACGCAGCAGCCAATGCGGCGATCCTCTTGTCCGTTCTCCAGGGCGAGCCCGGCGCGCGGCGCAATCTGGTCCTGCTCAACGCGTCTGCCGCACTGGTGGCCGCCGGCCGCGCGCCGGACATTACCGCCGGCCTGGACTTGGCCGCCAAAGCCATTGACAGCGGCGCGGCGGCCGGAAAGCTGCAGGCGCTGGTAAAGGCAAGCAAAGGCGAATAAAGCATACCCGCAGCACCGTATGTCCATCCATCCCACATCCTCACGCGAAGCCGGTAGGGCGGGGCCGCCGGACCCGCCGCCGCGTATACCCGCCCACCCCTCATCCTCATGCGAAGCCGGTAGGGCGGGGCCGCCGGACCCGCCGCACCATGTCGCGCTCCCCCAGCGCCGTAAACTCCCCCACAACATCCCATCCTGGGTTTCTTCCGGCGCTGTCTACTTCATCACAATCAACACCTTGTCTCGCAACACAAACCACCTCTGCTTTCCCGACAAAGCCAACGCCATACAGGAAAGTGTCGCATTCCGGCATGCCCGTGGTGATTGGTGGGTTCATCTGCTAGTATTGATGCCAGACCATTTGCACATGCTGATTTCGTTTCCGCAAGAGAAGGCGATGCGCCAAATCATTTTCAAGTGGAAAGAGTACATCGCCAAAACTCTTGACTTGCGCTGGCAGCGGGATTTCTTCGATCATCGTTTGCGTGATGACGAGAACTTTATCGAGAAAGCGCATTACGTACGGATGAATCCAGTACGCAAAGGACTGTGCCAAGAGGCTGGCGAATGGCCATACGCATGGGATAATTTCCGCGCGTTGGATGGCGGCGGCGGCGGGTCCGGCGGCCCCGCCCTACCACACAGGACGGCGTCCGGCGGGTCCGGCGGGTCCGCCCTACCACACAGGACGGCATCCGGCGGGTCCGGCGGCCCCGCCCTACCACACAGGACAGCATCCGGCGGGTCCGGCGGCCCCGCCCTACCGGACCCGCCGCCTTCACATCCAACCTGAAAGACCCATCCCATGTCCGACTTCCTCCAGAAAATCGTCGCGCACAAGCAGCAGGAAATTGCCGCAGCCGCGGCTCAGGCCCCGCAATCCGCACTCGCCTCCCTGGCGCGCGCGCGCCGGGACTACCGCGGCTTTGCAGCCGCGCTGGCTGCGCCGCACCGCGTCCACATCATCGCCGAGATTAAACGCGCCTCGCCCTCCAAGGGTGACATCGGCCTCGGACTTGACCCCGCGAACCTCGCTCGAGCCTATGCGACCGGCGGAGCGTCAGCGATCTCCGTGTTGACGGACCGCGCTTTTTTCAAAGGTTCACGCGAAGATCTGGCGGCTGCCCGTGCCGCCACCAGCCTGCCGGTCCTGCGCAAAGATTTCATCCTCGACCCGTATCAGGTCTACGAATCCGCCGCCATGGGCGCGGATGCAATCCTGCTGATCGTGCGGATTCTGACCGACGACGAACTGCAGGTGCTCTACCGGCTTGCGCTCGACCTCGGACTCGACGTGCTGGTCGAAATCCACAATGAAGCGGAGGCTGCGCGCGCCAATCGCCTGGGCGCGCGGCTGGTCGGGATCAACAACCGCGACCTGGCACATTTTGAAACCGACGTTTCACGCGCGCGGCATGTGGCAGCCGCCCTCCACCCGGAGACCGTCGTCGTGGCTGCCAGCGGCATTCATGGTGTCGCTGAAATACACAACACCTTGGCCGCCGGAGTCACGCGCTTTCTGATTGGCGAAGCGCTGGTGCGCGCGCCTGATCCAGCCGCACTGCTATTCGAACTGCGGGCGGCAGGTGGTGCGCAGTGAGCAATCGCGATACACATGATGAAGTCCGGCGGGTTCCGCCTTCGTTGGACCTACGGCGGACAGGCCGGCGGGTCCGCCCTACCACCCTGGACTGCATACCGCCAGCCGAACGGACCTGCCTTACCGGCATTGAAATCAAGATCTGCGGGCTCACATCCCCTGCAGCGGCCATGGCTTGCGTGGCAGCAGGCGCCGATGCCATCGGGCTGGTCTTTCATCCAGCCAGTCCGCGCCACCTCACGCTGGATCAAGCGCGTGCGATTACTGCTGTGCTGCCAGACCACGTGGCCAGGGTCGGCGTTTTTGTCGAACAGACGATGAACGAAATTCTTGCGACTGCCACACAGGCCGGCCTGAGCGCCGTGCAGCTGTACGCGGCACCATGCGAAGAAAACTACGCGACCCTGGCCCGTCATGGACTGCACGTTGTTCAGGTCCTGCGCAGCGCGGGCTCCGAGCTACTGGCACAGGCGCGGACCGTGCCAACATCTTTCGGACTGCTGATTGAATGCGGACGTGGTATTCTGCCTGGCGGCAACGGGATCACCTGGAACTGGGCCGATGCTGCGGGGCTGCAGGCAATACGCCCATTTGGCGTGGCCGGCGGCCTCGAGACGGCCAACGTGTCGCAGGCGCTGACAGCCTCCGGCGCCTCCGCCGTGGATGTCAGCAGCGGCGTGGAATCCGCGCCAGGTGTCAAGGATTTGGCCAAGGTTACCGCCTTCATCTCCGCCGTGCGCGCCGCCAAAGCGGCCAGCCAGGGAAGTGTGTTTGGTACGTGAAAGGATATCGCGGTAGTACAGCGGGGGCTGCGCACCCGCTGACCTGCCACCCCTAAAACGCGTTTGCTTCGCCCGGGTAATCAGGTGGCCCGGGCGCTCCGCGCACGGGCATGCGCAAGAACCGTAACCGGCACAGCATCTGCCCGTGCGCGGAGCGCCCGGGCCACCTTTTACCAGCAGCACAGGATCGCAACATTACCCATGAGCACACACCGCATCAACAACGTCAACATTCAGTCCGTCACCACGCTGACCACGCCGTACGAACTGCGTCGTCATCTGCCGCAGACACCTGCCACGCAGCGGACCGTGGTGCACGGACGCACCGCGATCGCGCGCATTCTCGACCGCGAGGATCCGCGTCTGCTGGCGATCGTAGGCCCCTGCTCCATCCACGACCTGAAGGCGGCCTCCGAGTATGCGCAGCGCCTGCAGACCGTGGCAGAGCAGATTGCCGAGTCCGTGTGCGTGGTGATGCGTGTCTACTTCGAGAAACCCCGCACGACGATTGGCTGGAAGGGGTTGATCAACGACCCCTACATGAACGAAAGCTTTTGCGTGGACGAGGGGCTGCACATGGCGCGGCGTTTCCTGCTGGAAGTGAATGGGCTGGGCCTGCCGGTGGCAACCGAGGCGCTCGACCCGCTGACGCCGCAGTACATCGGCGACCTGATTGCCTGGACCGCCATTGGTGCGCGCACCACCGAATCGCAGACGCACCGGGAGCTGGCCAGCGGTCTTTCCACGCCGGTGGGATTCAAGAACGCCACCGACGGCGACATTACCGTGGCACTCAACGCCATCAAGGCAGCGCAAAGCCCGCACCATTTCCTGGGATTCACCGAGGCCGGGCTGCCCGCGGTCTTCGCCACCACCGGCAACCCCTACCCGCATCTGGTGCTGCGCGGCGGCAAGACGCCGAACCACGACGCCAGCTCCGTGCGCGCGGCCGAGGCCGCGCTGCTTCAGGCGGGGCTTCCACCTGCCATCATCGTGGACTGCAGCCATGGCAATTCGGATAAACAACCCGATCGCCAGGCCGATGTGCTGCGCGATATACACGACCAGATCGAGGCCGGCAACCGTTCCATTGTCGGCTTCATGCTCGAAAGCTTTCTCGAGCCCGGCAGTCAACCCTTCCCCTCGGATCCAGCGAAGCTGCGCTACGGCGTCTCAATCACCGACGCCTGCATCGGCTGGGAGACGACCGCCAAACTGCTGCGGGCGACGCATGACCGCCACATGCACAGCCGAATCGCCTGATTCGGCGCTGCCGGCTGTCGGCATCACACCTTCCGTTGCTGGCAGGCGGCGGCGAGGAAAGAGGCGAAGAGCGGGTGCGGTTCCACGGGCGTGGACTGAAACTCCGGGTGAAATTGACAGCCGACAAACCAGGGATGGTCGGGCAGTTCAACAATTTCGACCAGCCCGCGCTCCTCGCAGACACCGGACACAACCAGCCCGCGCGCGGTCAGTTCCTCGCGAAAGCGGTTGTTAAACTCGTAGCGGTGCCGGTGGCGCTCCTGAACGTTCTCCTGCGCGTAGGCCGCCTGCGCACGGGTGCCGGGCTGCAGATGGCAGGGACAGGCGCCCAGGCGCATGGTGCCGCCCTTGTCCGTGACCAGCCGCTGCTCCGTCATCAGGTCAATCACCGGGTGCGCGGTTTGCGCGTTGAACTCCGTGCTGTTGGCGTCGGCAAAGCCGCAGACATTCCGCGCAAACTCAATGGTCGCGCACTGCATGCCCAAACAGATACCAAAGAAGGGAATGCGGTTTTCGCGGGCATATTGCACCGCCGCGATCTTGCCTTCGATCCCGCGGTCGCCAAAGCCCCCGGGCACCAGGATGCCATGCACGCCCTTCAGCTTGGCGGCCGCACCTGATTTTTCGATGTCCTCCGACTCCACGCTCCGGATCTTGACGCGCACGCGACTGGCAATGCCGCCATGCGTGATGGCTTCGTAGATGCTCTTGTAGGAATCGCGCAGCGAGATGTACTTGCCAACCACGGCAATCTCGACTGTGCCGGACGGCTTGCGCAAGATGTCGAGCATCGCCTCCCAGTCGGTCATGTCGATCCGGTTGACGTGCAGACCGAGCAGTTCCAGCACAAACACGTCCACATCCTGCCGCGCCAGTACTGTGGGGACCTCGTAGATCGAGGTCTCCACATCCTTCTCCTCGATCACCTTGTTCTTGTCCACATCGCAGAAAAGCGCCAGCTTCTCGCGATGCTCCGCCTTCAGCGGGTGCTCGCAGCGGCAGATGAGAATCTCGGGAAAGATGCCGAGGCTGCGCAGGATGCCAACCGACTGCTGCGAAGGCTTGGTCTTCATCTCGCCGGCCGCCCGGATGAAGGGGACAAGCGTGAGGTGGATGAACAGCGCATTCTGGCGGCCAATCTCGTGCCGGTACTGGCGAATGGCTTCCAGGTAGGGCTGCGACTCGATGTCGCCGACCGTGCCGCCGATTTCCGTGATGGCAATGTCAACATCCTTGCCGCCGATGGAGCGAATGGCGTCCTTGATCTCATCCGTAATGTGCGGGATAACCTGCACGGTCTTGCCAAGATAACCGCCGGCACGTTCCCGTGCCAGCACCGTGCTGTAAATGCGCCCCGAGGTATAGTTGCTGGCGCGCGTGCACGGGATGCCGGTAAAACGCTCATAATGCCCGAGATCCAGATCCGTCTCGGCGCCATCCACCGTGACATACACCTCGCCATGCTGATAGGGCGACATGGTGCCGGGGTCCACATTCAGGTAGGGATCGAGCTTCTGCATCCGGACGCGATACCCGCGCCGCTTCAACAACAACGCCAGTGAAGCGGCGGTCAGCCCCTTCCCCAGCGAGGAAACCACACCACCGGTCACGAAAATATGCTTGGTCATGAGCTTCTCCATCAACAGTACGTTGCCTTCCAGGTCATGGGTCGCTGTGCGGCGTCCGGGATCGTCAGTGGCGGCCATGCCGCGTGCTGATCTCAAACGCGCCGCCGCCCGCCCATCACGCGCCTTAGTCTTCTTCCGCTTGACGCTCCTCGAGATCCAGTTTGCCCCGCATCTGGCTGATATCGGCCGGGTAGTCGCCGTTGAAGCAGGCGCGACAGAACTTGCGCGGCCCATCGGCAAATGGCGCCAGCAGGCCCTCCTCACTGAGATAGCCCAGGCTGTCGGCGCCGATGTAGGCGCGCACCTGATCCACCTCGCGGCCGGCGGCCACCAGTTCCGTGGTGGTTGCAAAATCAATGCCGAAGAAGCACGGGTGCCGGATGGGCGGGCAGGAGATGCGGACATGCACTTCCCGGGCGCCGGCTTCACGCAACCGCGCCACTCGCCGCTGCACCGTGTTGCCACGCACGATCGAGTCATCCACCATGACCACGCGCTTCCCCTGCACCACTTCCGGCATGATCGAGAGCTTCATGTCGAGGCTGCGCATGATCTGGGCGTGCTCGGGCATGATGAAGGTTCGGCCGACATAGTGGTTGCGAATAAAGCCCATGTCAAACGGGATGCCGCTGGCGCGCGAATAGCCCAGCGCCGCGGCCACGCCGCTGTCCGGTATCGGAATCACAATGTCGGCCGCCACGGGATGCTCCCGGGCCAGCTGCATGCCATACTGGATGCGGGTCTGGTGGACATTGTAGCCAAAGACATTACTGTCCGGACGTGCAAAGTAGACCAGCTCGAAAACGCATTGCGCGCAGCGCGGCGAAGCCTCCGCAAAGCGATAGCTGGCCAGCCCGCGGGAAGTCACCTTGACCAGCTCGCCGGGCTCAATATCGCGCACGTAGGTCGCGCCCACCTGCCGCAGGGCGCACGTCTCGCTGGCAAACACGTATCCGCCTTCCAGCGTGCCGAGCACCAGCGGCCGGAACCCCAGCGGATCGCGCGCCGCATATACGCAGTCGCGCGACATCAACAGGAAGGCGAAGGCGCCGCGCAGCTCCGCCAGCGCGCGCCCCACATGCTGGCAGCGGTTGCGGTAGTGTGGATCCGCGAGCAGATGCACCAGCACCTCGCTGTCGGTGGTGGTCTGGAAAATAGAGCCGGACTGCTGATAGTTGCGGCGCAACTCCGAGGCATTGGTGAGGTTGCCGTTATGCGCAATGGCCCAGAGACCGTCCACGCACTCCGCCACCAGCGGCTGTACGTTCTGGGCGCGGGAAGCGCCAGTGGTGGAATAGCGCACATGGCCGATCCCCAGCGTGCCGGTCAGCCGGCCGACGTTCTCCGCCGTGAACACATCATGCACATGCCCGATGCCCTTGTGAAAACGCAGGCGGGTGCCGTCGCTCACCACCATGCCAGCGCCCTCCTGGCCACGATGCTGCTGGGCGAACAGGCCCGTGTAGATGATCTCGGAAACCGCCGATACACCGAAAACGCCGAACAGACCGCACTCCTCATGCGGTTCGTCATCCGTCCCGGGTTTCACGATCGCATCGTTATCATCGTCCATCACCATACGGTCCGCCGTTCTTTGCGTGGCTTCAGCAGGCTAATCGGAAAACAGGTTCATGCGTTTCGTGCGGCGCTTCCGGACGCGCCCCGGTCAGCCGCGCGGTAGTAATCCATCCAAATACCGTCCAATGCCGGCGGCCGTGGCCAGCCCGTCCGCCATGGCGCGGACCACCAGCGACGCCCCGCGCGCCATGTCACCCGCGGCAAACACCCCCGGCACGGACGTCATGTTGTTGCCATCCTTGGTCACATTGCCGCGGCTGTCCCGCTGCACACCCAGGTCCAGCAGAATGCGGCTCGTACGCGGTCCGGTAAAGCCCATGGCCAGCAGCACCATGTCTGCCGGCACATCGAACACCGTCCCCGGGCGCTCGGTCATGACCGGACGCCCATCCGGTCCGGCTTTCCATTCCACTTCCACGGCTCGCAGGGCAATCAAACGCCCGTCCTGGCCCAGTAGTTCCTTGGGGCTGACGCTCCAACGCCGCGTACCGCCCTCCTTGTGGCTGCTGGAATCGCGCCGCATCAGCGGCCAGGCCGGCCAGGGCGTACTGGACGATCTTGTAGCCGGCGGCTCGGGCATAATCTCGATCTGCAACACGCTGGCCGCGCCCTGCCGCAGCGCCGTGCCGAGACAGTCGGCGCCCGTGTCACCCCCGCCCACGACAATCACGCGCTTGCCTGTGGCGCGGATATCCTCGGCGGACGGAATCTTTTCGCCATCGAGGCGGTGGTTCTGCTGGCGGAGAAAGTCCATGGCAAAATGGATGCCCGTCAGCGCGCGTCCGGGAACCGCCAGGTCCCGCGGCTCGCGGGCGCCGCCCGCGAGGCAGATGGCATTAAAACGGTCGCGCAGAAACTTCAGTGAAACATCTTCTCCCACCTGGACGCCGCACTCAAAGCGAACCCCCTCCGCTTCCATCAGGCTGACGCGTCGGGCCACCACGCTCTTCTCCAGCTTGAATTCCGGGATGCCATAGCGCAAGATGCCGCCAGGCTTGCGGGCGGCGTCATACACCGTCACGCCGAACCCGCGCCGGTTCAGCTCCTGGGCCACGGCCAGACCGGCCGGACCGGATCCGATCACAGCCACACGCTCGCTCCGCCGTTCCACCGGCGGCTGCGGCGCCATCCACCCCTCGGCAAAGGCGTGCTCGATAATAGCCAACTCAATACTGCGAATCGCGACCGGTTCGCGGTTCAGCCCCAGCACGCAAGACCCCTCGCACAAGGCCGGACAGATACGTCCGGTGAATTCGGGGAATGGATTGGTCTGCAGCAGCAGGTCGAGCGCATCGCGCCAGCGCCCGCGATAGACCATGTCATTCCATTCGGGAATGACGTTGGCCAGCGGGCATCCGCACCCATGGCAGAAGGGGACGCCGCAATCCATGCAGCGCGCGGACTGCTCCTGCATCTCCTCCAGGGTCGGCAGTCGCTCCACGGCATGCCAGTCCTGCATGCGCTCCACGCCGGGGCGATACCCCGGGTCGCGGCGCGAAAACTCAAGAAAACCTGTCGGCTTACCCATGCACTACCTCCTCCCGCGCCGTGCTTTCATCTTCCCGCATCATCTGGCCCAGCACGCGGCGGTATTCCATCGGAAAAACTTTTACGAAGCGCGGCAGGTACTCGTCCCAGTGGTCGAGCATCCGCTGCGCGGTACGGCTGCCGGTGTACGCGGCATGGCGCTCGATGAGCCCGCGCAGTTCGGCACAATCCGCCGCACGGGTCACAGGCTCCAGATCCACCATCTCGAGGTTGCAGTGCACATCAAACAGGCCGTCCTCGTCGTACACATAGGCGATGCCGCCGCTCATGCCGGCCGCAAAATTCAGCCCGGTGCGGCCAAGCACCACCACGCGGCCGCCGGTCATATACTCGCACCCGTGGTCGCCCAACCCCTCGACCACGGCATGTGCGCCGCTGTTGCGGATGGCAAAGCGCTCACCCGCGGCGCCGCCGAAATACGCCTCGCCGGCCGTGGCGCCATAGAGCAGCACATTGCCCGCAATGGTATTGCCCGCCGACTCATAGCCCACATCCGCAGGCGGCTTCACAACGATCCGGGCACCGGAAAGCCCCTTGCCCACGTAGTCGTTGGCTTCGCCCTCCAGAATCAGGGTCAGGCCATGCGCGCCCCAGGCGCCAAAGCTTTGTCCGGCCACGCCACGGAAGCGCAGCGTGATGGTGTCATCCGGGAGGCCCGCATGACCGTAGCGGCGGGCAATCTCGCCCGAGATCGTGGCGCCGACCGTCCGGTGCACATTGCGAATATCCTGGCTGATTTCAACCGGCGTTCCGCTCGACAGAGCCGCTGCCACACGCGGGAGCAGCTGCGCATCCAGCGTATGCGACAGGTCGTGCCGGCGCGGATGGACGCCGCGGCGCTCGGACTGCGTGGGCGGCTGGTGGAAGATCCGGCCGAAATCAAGCCCCCGCGCCTTCCAGAAATGAATGGCGTCATTCATCTCGAGCAGGTCCACGCGCCCGACAGCCTCATCGAGCGTGCGAAAACCGAGCCGGGCCAGGTACTCGCGTACCTCCTCCGCCAGGAAGCGGCAGAAGTTGACCAGGTAGTCGGGGCTCCCCTGAAAACACTTGCGCAATTCGGGATCCTGCGTGGCGACGCCCACAGGGCAGGTGTTCTGATGACACTTGCGCATCATCACACACCCCATGCAGACCAGTGCCGCCGTGGCAAAGCCAAACTCTTCCGCGCCCAGCAGCGCGCCGATGATCACGTCACGGCCGGTCTTGATCTGACCGTCCACCTGCACTTTGATCTTGTCGCGCAGATCATTCAGCAGCAGCGTCTGCTGCGTTTCCGCGAGGCCGAGTTCCCACGGCGCGCCCGCGTGCTTGATGGATGACAGCGGCGAGGCGCCGGTCCCCCCGTCGTAACCACTGATCAGTACGCGGTCAGCCTCGGCCTTGGCCACACCTGCCGCGATGGTGCCCACGCCCAGTTCCGACACCAGCTTCACGGAAACTTCGGCCGCGGGATTCACGTTGCGCAGGTCGAAGATGAGCTGCTTGATATCCTCGATCGAATAAATGTCGTGGTGCGGCGGCGGTGAGATCAGCGTCACGCCCGGTGTGGCGTGGCGCACGCGGGCAATCTCGGCGTTCACCTTGTGCCCGGGCAGCTGACCGCCCTCGCCGGGCTTCGCCCCCTGCGCAATCTTGATCTGGAGCTCCCGGGCATTCACACAGTATTCCGTCGTGACACCGAAGCGTCCGCTGGCGATCTGCTTAATGGCACTGCAGCGGTTGTTGCCCTGCGCGTCGGGCTTGTAGCGCGCCGGATCCTCGCCGCCCTCGCCGCTGTTGCTGCGCGCGCCGATGCGGTTCATGGCAATGGCAATGGACTCGTGTGCCTCACGGCTGATGGAGCCGAAGGACATGGCGCCGGTCACAAACCGCCGCATGATATTCTCCGCCGGCTCCACCTCCTCCAGCGGCACCGGCGTCGTCGTCTTGAAGCGGAACAGCCCGCGCAGCGTACACTGCCGCAAGGTCTGGTCGTTGATCAGGTTTGCATACTCCAGATACTGCTTGTAGTCGTTCTTGCGTGTCGCCTGCTGCAGCTTGGAAATGGAATCCGTGGTCCAGAGATGCCGCTCGCCATCCTGTCGCCAGCGGTACTGCCCGCCGGACGGCAGCAGGGGCGATGCGCCGGCAGACACGCTTGCAGCAACCCAGCGCGCATTGGCCTCGGCCGCAATTTCCGCCAGCCCGATCCCCTCCACGCGCGAGGCCGTGCCGGTAAAGAACTCCTCTACAACCGGGCACCCCAGCCCCACGGCCTCGAACACCTGGGCTCCGCGATAGCCGCGCAGCGTGGCGATTCCCATCTTGGACATGATCTTGCGCAAGCCTTCGCACAACGACGCGATGTAGTTCTCCACCGCCTTGGCCGGGCCAACCTCCCCGGACAGCTCACCGCGCTGCGCCATATCCGCTACGGTCTCCATCGCCAGATACGGGTTCACGGCCGTGGCGCCATATCCCAGCAGCAGTGCCAGATGCATCACCTCGCGCGGTTCGCCGGATGACACCAGTAGGCCCGTGCTCGTACGCAGTCCCTTTTGAATCAGGTGCCGGTTGACAGCCGAAACCGCCAGCAGCGAGGGGATCGGCGCCTCACCTGCGGGCAGGTCGCGATCGGTCAGGATCAGGAGCGTCTCGCCGTTGCCAACCGCCGCCTCCGCGCGCGATGCCAGCTGGCGCAAGGCCGAGGCCAGCGCAGCGCCATCACCCTGCGCGGGAAAACCGATCGTCAGCGTCTTGGCGCGAAACCCCGGAAGATTGAGGCTGCGAATGCGCGCCATGTCCTCGTCTGCCAGCACGGGATGCCGCAACTTGAGCAGGCGCGCATGCGACGGCAGTTCCGTCAGAATGTTCGGCGAGTTACCAATAAACGTCATCAGCGACATCACCAGCTCCTCGCGGATCGGATCAATCGGCGGGTTGGTCACCTGCGCAAAGAGCTGCTTGAAGTAATGAAACAACAGCTGAGGCTGCTCGGAAAGCACCGCCAGCGGCACGTCGTGCCCCATGGAGCCAACAGCTTCGTGTCCCTTCGAAGCCATCGGCTCGAGCAGCAGGCCGATATCCTCGCGCGTATAGCCAAATAATTTCTGCCGCGGCAGCAGCGTGGCAAACTCCGGCACCACCGGGGCGACTGCGCCGAACAGCCCCTGGATGGTGATGCGGTTCTCTTCCACCCAGCGCCGGTAGGGCTGGCGCCGCGCGAGATGGCTCTTCACCTCCGCATTCTTCAGCACGCGATGCTGCTCCAGATCCACCACGATAATTTGACCCGGACGCAGCGCGCCCTTCTCCGCCACATCCTCCGCCGGGATATCCAGCACGCCGGCCTCCGAGGCCAGCACCATGAACCCCGACTTGGTGATGGTATAGCGCGCCGGACGCAGCCCGTTACGATCCAGAATGGCACCCACCACGCCGCCGTCCGTAAAAGCCACCGTGGCCGGACCATCCCACGGCTCCATCAAACCGGCATGATATTCGAAAAACCCTTTTTGATCCGGACCGGCAGGGTATTTCGTCCCCCACGCTTCCGGTATCAGCATCATCATGGCGTGCGGCAACGAACGACCCGTAACGCCGAGCAGCTCCAGCACATTGTCCAGCGAAGCCGAATCGCTGCCCCCAGGATCAATCACCGGAAACAGGCGCTTAATATCCGGACCGAACGAATCGCATGCCAGCGACTGCTCGCGTGCCTGCATCTGGTTCAGGTTGCCACGCAGCGTGTTGATCTCGCCATTGTGCGCCAGATAGCGGAACGGTTGTGCCAAATCCCAGGACGGAAAGGTGTTCGTACTGTACCGCTGATGCACCACTGCCACGGCGCTGGCCAGCGCCGGATCGTTCAGGTCGCGGTAAAACCCCGACACCTGCCCGCCCATCAGCATCCCCTTATAGACGAGCGTACGGCAGGAGAGACTCGCCACGTAGAACCCCTCCGTCGGCGCAAGCAACGGCTTGACACGCTGTTGAACCTGCTTGCGCACCAGGTGCAACCGGCGCTCCAGATCTACCCCGTGCCGCCCCGCACCGTCCACAAAGGCCTGCATGACCACGGGACGTGTTGCAAATGCCTGCTTACCCAACACCTTCTCATTCGTGGGCACGTCGCGCCAGCCGAGAAAAGCGAACCCTTCCTCTTTCATGACCGCAACCACCGTCGACATGCAGGTTGCGCGGCAGGTGGCATCGCGCGGCATGAAAAACATCCCCACGCCGTAATGTCCAACCGCCGGCAAGGTCACCTGATGCGCACTCATTTCCGCCCGGAAGAAGGCGTCCGGTATCTGAATCAACAACCCCGCGCCATCACCTGTAATCTGATCCCCGCCCACCGCACCACGGTGCAGCAGATTCTGTAACACCTCCACACCCTTGGCCACAATCTCGTGGGTACTTCGGCCGTCGATGTTTGCCAGAAAGCCCACACCGCAGGCATCGTGCTCAAAACCCGGATCATAAAGGCCCTGCGCGGCGGGGCGCTGCTGAAAATTCTTGTCGACCGATTGCATAGTACCACCTGTTGTGCCAAAACAACTCGCACCTCATGTGCCATTTCGATAAGGAGTTAAATTATATTGCGATCCATGCCATGACTATGCATATAACCTGTTGCTATCAAACATGGTACAACTGCAACATTTTTGCAACATTCGCGGGCTGCCGGACTTCGCCATCAACCACAAGTACGATTTTGTATCACAAGGGCAACTGGAGGCAATACAGTTTTGTGCATTCGCGTTAATTCCTTAATATTTGCAAAAAAGCAGCTCCATTTATGTCATCAAGCCTCCCAGACATCGCCCAAAAACTCGTCTTACTTTCACGACCTCTAACGCCATCCGCACTCACTGTTTTCGTCTAGGACTGAAGCAAAACGACATTTTTGTTTGCGCAATGGCATCCATTATGGCAATAATCATCACTGTTTTGCACTTTATGGCTGACGGCTAAGAGCCTATCCGAAACCCTCGCCTCGCGCTTGCGGCGGGTCCGGCGGCCCCGCCCTACCACTGCAATTGCCGCAGAATCGGTAGGGACGCACCTCCGGGGCGTCCGTAAGAAAATGCGCGAGGTAGGGTTTTCGGATAGGCTCTAAACCGGCCGGCAGGAAGGAATGCGCAATGGCAGACTCGAATCGCGCCCACCGCGAACTTGCGGTTCTTTACAAGGTATCCAAGGCGCTTGTCCACCGGCAGGCGGTCTCCGGATTGCTGCAGGATGTGCTCGATATTCTGGAAACAGAGATCGGCCTTTCGCGTGGCTCGCTCACGCTACGGCAGCCGGATGGCGATGTGTTTGTCATTGAAGCTTCGCGCGGTCTCACAAACGAGGAATTCCAGCGCGGACAGTACAAGCTCGGCGAAGGCATAACCGGCACCGTAGCGCAAACCGCCAAGCCGGAAATCATCCCGGATATCAGTCAGGATCCGCGCTTCCTGAACCGCACGCGTGCGCGCACCGGGCAGAACAACGCTTTTATTTGTGTGCCGATTATTCACCATGGGCAGGTCATCGGCACGATGAGCATCGATCGGCCGCCGTGCGATGAAGCCACCCTGCATGCGGATCGCGATTTTCTGATGCTGCTCGCAGGACTGCTGGCCGAAGCCGTGGCCTCCATGCGTGAGGTGCTCACCGAGCGCGAAGGGCTGGTCGCAGAAAATGAGCGCCTGCGCCGTCAGCTCGGCGATCGCTACCAGCCCAGCAATCTGGTCGGCAAGGCCCGCGCCATGCGGCAGGTGTATGATCAGATCGCCCAGGTCGCGGACAGTAATGCCACGGTCCTGATCCGCGGCGAATCCGGCACCGGCAAGGAGCTGGTCGCCCGGGCCATTCACTTCGGCAGCACCCGCCGCAGCGGCCCGTTTATCAGCGTCAACTGCGCGGCGCTCCCCGACAGTCTGGTGGAAAGCGAACTCTTCGGCCATGAGAAAGGCGCCTTTACCGGCGCACAGCAGCAGCGTAAGGGGCGCTTTGAGCTGGCCAATGGCGGCACGCTCTTCCTGGATGAAATCGGCGACATTTCGCCAGCCGTACAGGTCCGCCTGCTGCGTGTCCTGCAGGAACGCACCTTCGAGCGCGTGGGCGGTGACCTGCCGATTACCGTCAACGTGCGCATCGTGACCGCCACTAACCGTAACCTGGAACAGGGGATCAAGGAGGGGCGCTTCCGCGAGGATCTCTACTATCGCCTGAATGTCTTTCCCATCTATCTCCCGCCCCTGCGCGAGCGCAAGTCAGACATTCTGCTCCTGGCCGAGCACTTCCTGCACAAGTACGCCGATGTGTACGGCAAAAACATTCGCCGGATATCCACCACGGCCATCAACATGATGATCTCCTACCACTGGCCCGGCAATGTGCGGGAGCTGGAAAACTGCATGGAGCGCGCCGTGCTGACCTCGGCCGATGATGTGATCCACGGCTATACGCTCCCCCCCACCCTGCAGACCAGCGAAGCCACGCACACGGCCATCCTGCCGGAAAGCGGCGCCAGCCTGGAGACGCTC
>SESE01000385.1_pt1 | contig 18919 bp, 19 predicted proteins | sample 3171371 | NCBI WGS metagenome assembly SESE01 (sample SAMN06051881, study PRJNA518727) | freshwater metagenome | biome: subpolar coniferous forest; feature: holomictic lake; material: water; isolation source: holomictic Lake 442, 13 m depth | place: Canada: near Kenora, Ontario | collected... | reverse complement strand
GCGTTTCGGCAGGCTCGATAAAGACCGTCTGCCCGGAGCCTGAGTAATCCTGGATATACCCGGCAATCTTGTACTTGTACTCCACCTTCAGCCCAAGCGTGAGACGGCCATTCTTGACCGCCACCCTCTCCTCCATCAGCCAGCCACTCTCCTGGGAGCGACGAAGCAGCCGCTCCATTCTCCGGCGAATCAGTTCACGACTGCTCAGCAACTCCCCGCGAATCATCAGAAGCGCATCACTCGCCGTATCGCGCACCCTCCCCTGCTCATCAATAATCCGCCGAATCCCCGCCTGAAGAGCGCTCTCAAGCCAGATCTGCAGGGTAAAGTTATTGAGCAACGGATAGAGCTCGCGGTTAAGCGCCATGAACTTCCGCAACTGCACCGATGAAAAGAGGAGATGGTAGATATCCTGCAACTCCACTGTCTCCAGATAGCTCCCCAGAAGCTCCAGCTTTTTCAGCAACGGGCGGGTGTCGGGCAGATAGGAGAAGGGAAGCGCAATCCCCTCCTGAAGCAGATTGAGCAACTCAAGCTGCCGCTCAAGCTCGGTGACAAGCGCCTGCCGCTCCCATTGGGGGGTGGCTGCAAGAAGCTGGTCGCGACCCATCGCCGAGAGGCAAAGCTGGGCGGCGTAGTGAGCGACTTTGTCGAATTCGAGCTTTTTGAGGGTGGTGGGGTTCATGGAGGATCAGTGATAAACGAATGCCTGCTGTTTTTTGAATATAGGGAACTGAAGGAAATAACAAATTCAGTGGTACCTTTTCCCCGGGATACTCACTGAGGTAAAAAGTGTCGTAGCCATAAGTCACCATACTGATAATTATCACGCCTTAATTATTATCTCATCATAATGAGCCTTCCGTAGCCTACCGCACACGAACCTTGAACTTGTTCATGGAAAGTTATACGAAAATAAATATCAACAAGATCAAGTAGTGTGGAAGGAATTATAGCAGAAAGGATAACTGAGCAGAGCCGACCCCGATGCACACAAACTCCTGAACCCCTGTATTCTATCAAATCAAGGGCAACACGGTCGCAGTATACCCATCTGCGACAACCGCCTCAATCATCATCACTTCATTATCACTCAAGGCAGCAAACTCTTTTCTGCGACGACCAAGAGGGAGTTTCATGCCGTTTTGGGTGATGAACATGATGAGATCACACACCTGGTTTCCGGGCATGTCGAGGCGGTCATCAATCGCCCTCAATGGCAAAGGAGGCACGGCTGTCGGTAACGATTGGAATGCTATCGGGCATAATTGTCGAAAAACAGATGTTGCCGTCGAAATATCTTGCGTAATAACGCTTCTTGTCAAATTTTGCGCATTGGACTGTGGTGCGATTCAAAAAACGATTTACAGAAAAATATTTGTTACTGAAGCAACCCGGCCATCTCCAGACTCACGCGCATACACTTGCGGGCAGCCTCAATAGCCAATCCACCCTGCTCTTCGCCGAAAAGCTCCCAAGGAAGCTGGTATGAAGCCTCATCCCCATATTTTGCAAGCATTTTTTCGTGTGAGTCATACTTTTCAAGCTCTGGAAGAAGCTGTTCAATCAATACGGCGACATCCTTTGCTACGGTTCCCTCTGAAATCAGTTGTGACAAATGCCTGCCCGGCTTATGGGTCAAGGGAGAGACCCCGAAAAGCATCAGTACGGCAAGGCCGGTATTTTCAATCACGAGTATAGAGCCTGAAACACACGAGCGCCAACGCTTGAGAGAATAATCCTGCTCTGCTTCATTCAGAAACCCTCGAGCAAGTTCGAGACGGTACTCAACATTCTTGTCTGTTCCCATAACAACCTCCTTTAGTCGATACCTGCATACCACAGGTCTTACATTGCCATTTTAATGAAAAAAATCTGAAACACCTTCAGTCCCTCCTGTAATGCGACATTCCGGTGATTTTACCATCTGGAAACAACCCGGTCAAAAATCCCGTCTACAATCTGGCCAAGGGCAAATCGAATTGCCTCCTGCTGCGCGACAGAGTTCCCGGAAGGATAATCTGCAACTCCAGCAAACGATTGTGTAAACAACACCGTTTTTTTGACCCGATCTTCCATCGTCACCTGCACAACGAGGGTAATGCGATTCGTCATAGCCCGCTCGGTTGTACTGGAAAGCTGGCCTGGTACGTCAGAAAAGGAGATGATAGCACCTTCGAGCAGCGCATCGGCACGGGCTATGGATGGCGTGAAGCGAAGCGAGCTTTGCGACTCTATTCTGTCGACAAGGCCCCTGGCAAGTTCCGCCCGGAATTGAGCAATACCAGCTCCGGAGCGGTCATCAAACACCGGAATTGCAATAGTTTTCAGGTGAACAGGCAACGACCCGCCTGTAAAGCTGTAACAGCCCTGGAGAATGGCCTGAAAAAGGAAAAAAAGTATGGCTGTTGCACCAGCTTTTCTCATGACGATACCCGGATTAATAGGTTCGACGGTCAATCCTGTTCGTTATTTTACGGAAGGGATAGGTAAGCAGCAACCCCTTTTTTCTTGTTCCATTCAAGGCTGAAAGATAAATGCCTGTTTTAGAATCGCTCCAGCTTGATGCAAGTTTCACTGCAAGCCTTGCAGCAACCGACGGCGGCTGGGCAAAAATATCAAGAATAGTGTTGAATGTGGCTAACTGCCGTGACAATTCGATCGTAGCGTTATCAGCACTGACCATGCCCGTACGAACCAGCCCTGGATGCAGCAGCATAACAGAGATTCCTGTATGTCGATACTCTTCAGCAACTGCGTACGTAAAACGGGCTATGGCTGCCTTGGTGGAACCGTAGGCGCTGATCCATGGAGTATTTGATCCTTTGTCACTTCCGGATCCAGCCATGTTGATGACCTTTCCTTTTCTGTTTTCTCTGAGAAAATAGCTGATTGCAGCACGGCACCCATTATAGGTTCCTTTGAGATTGGTGTCAATGACCTTTCCCCATTCATCTGGATCGCTCTCGGTAATGCTCCTGAATGGATCGGAAATCCCTGCATTGTTGATAAAACAATCAACTTTACCAAACTTGCCGATTGCCTCGACGATAAGCTGCTCCATTTCACTCATTGAGACAACATTGCACACACAGCCGTATACCGTGCCCGAAGGAAATTCAGCCACGGCCGCCTGAACATTAGCGTATGAAGCGGAAGTAATAACAACCTTTGCGCCTTGCCGGACAAATTCATGAGCTACAGCTTTGCCAATACCTTTTGTAGAACCGGTAATAACGGCAACCTTGTGGTCGAGCATACCCATGAAAACTTGCTATTTTCCGTTGGCCCCATCAACCATCACCTGAAGTTCCGGTCGACCGACTGCATAAGTTTCAAGCTCAATACCCTGCTCTATCGCCTCCCAAGCCTGACGGATACTCGCCGCACCAGCTTTTGGACCCATGATATGACCAAAAATACCGCGACCAGGCACAAATCCAAAATCAACACTGCCGATTTTGCGGTACACACCTTCGAGCGTCAAGGCAGAATCGCTGCCACCCGGCACAGGAAGTGAGCGCCGGAGATGACCGAACTCCTGCAGACACTCCTGTATATTCTCTTTGACCTCCTCTTCCGGCGTCATCATCCTGCTGCCAAATCCTGGCATGATAATTGAGTCAAGACCAGCAAGGCGTTGTAATTTGGTCATGACCCTTGAGTGAACACCATATTTTTCCATCCGGCTGAACGCTGCAATAAAAGGAAAATGGCCAATAAGGGGGACTTTCGTATGCTTTGCCAGCATTCTGACCGCGCTGAGTCCCACCGGAAGGGCATTGATCAGCAAGGCATTGGCTCCATTGCGGACAGCAATATCGTGCTGCTCAATCAGCCTGTCAACCTCATCGGTAACATTGGCAAGGTAAATTTTCGGCTCACCGGTCTCCCGTTCAGCACTCAGTCTTGCTTCTCCCAGAGCATGAGATCGCTCAATAAGGGTTGACCAGTCTACATCGGCCAACATTTCGTCATCTTTGGCAATATCAAGCCCCCCGAGCCAGCTCTGACGGGCGATTTCGGCAAAATCAACCGGGCTGAGACCTATATTGGGTTTGACCACACCAAAAAAAATTGGTCGGTTATAGGCTTGAAGAATATCGCGTATGCCATCAATGCCAAATTTCGGACCGTCAAAAGCAAGAAGGTAAGACTCTGGAAAACCGATATCGAGCAACTTGACCACTGGCACTCCGGGAGTAAAAAAGACTCCTTCTCCACAGACTGCGGAGAGGAGATTGGGTATTTTTGTCCCGAAATTACGATAAGGATGGGCAATAGTGACACGACAGGCATGAACTGGCCCGGCAGCGGCATGGTTGATTGGATAGCTGATCTCGGGAAGCTCGCCCTCTACCGTCAGGCTGATAACCTTCGCCCCATACTTTGGACGGAAGTCTTCGTCATGACCAACACGTTTCCACTGTGCCGTAGATTGTTCACTGCAAAAGTGAGCAAGAGCTATCTCGATATCTCCCACGCATTCCAGGTAGTAGTCGAGCGTCAGGTAGTCAGCCATGTCAAGCTGCTCTCTTGAGGCAAAAAAACCTTTAATATCCTCTCTGTTCATATAAAAACATCATACGCCCCTGTCCCTGCCTGCCAAAAGTTGCTCAAGGGGACCCATTTAGAAAATCGAACTCTGATAGTAATACCTGTTATCCTTCTGCCTTTATGGTATTGAAATAGTCGTAGGCATCCTTTGGACTCATCTTCTCATGCACCACCTTGTTGACGGCTTTCATCATGGCAAGAGGTGAATCACTCTGAAAAATATTGCGGCCCATATCAACTCCTGATGCGCCTTCATCGATAGCGTTGCGGGACATGGTAAGCGCTTCGAGTTCGGGAAGTTTCTTTCCGCCAGCCATAACAATCGGCACTGGACATGAGGCGACGATTGTATCAAACTCTTCAGGCACATAATAGGTCTTGACAATCTGTGCGCCAAGCTCGGCAGCCATACGGCAGGCAAGCCGGAAATACTTGGCATCGCGCACCATATCCTTGCCCACTGCGGTCACTGCCATGGTTGGAATTCCATAACGCAGACCCATATCAACAAGCCTGGTCATGTTGTGAATGGAGCGTGTCTCATATTCACCTCCAATGAATATCTGGAGAGTAATCGCCGCAACATTCATGCGGATGGCATCCTCAATATCAACGGCAAGCTCTTCATCGGAAAGCTCCTTGAGAATGCTCGGGCCACCACTGCAGCGCATGACGACCGCTCTGGTGAGGCTTGGTGGAACAGTAGTGCGCAAGATACCACGAGTCAACATAATCGCATCAGCATAAGGCATCAGCGGCACAATATTGACATCAGGACGCTCAAGGCCAGTGGTCGGGCCCTGAAAGTAACCATGATCGATAGCAAGCATAACTGTTTTGCCTGTATCGGGTCGAAATATTCTTGAGAGACGATTCTTCATTCCCCAGTCAAGAGAGTGTGCTCCCTTGAGAAAGAATCCGTAGTTGTTAACAGGGGTATCAAGATAATACTCTTTTGCCTGTTTGTCTTTATCGTATTCTGCCATGATGGTCGATCTCCTCTTTTCGGTTATGATTGTTACTCTCTACTCTCTCTGTCGTTCAGCGGAGCGCAGCAGCAATATTGCCGCCATCCACAGTGGTAATTGATCCGGTCGTCCTGATTTCAAGCGCAAGGTGCACAAAGGCTTCCGCGACATCTTCTGCGGTCACTTCGAGCTGCAGAAGATTGCCAGCCATATACTCCCGCTCACTCAGGCCGCGGGCAGTTGAGCGGGCCTTGATCATCTCTTCGGTAAGCAGACCGCTGCGAATACGATCCGCATTGATACCGTTTGCACGGATACCGTCACGACCGTGATCAAGCGCATACTGACGCACAAGAAACATGGTCGCAGCTTTGGGCAGACCATAAGGGCCAAAATCGGGACCAGGATTGACCGCCTGCTTCGAAACATTGAACAGTAATACTCCACCTGTTCCTTGCAGTTTCATCACCCTGACGGCCTCCTGTGCTATGGAATGGTGTTGAAAAAAGTTAAGCTCAAAACTTTTTCGGAGCAGATCGTCGGAAACGTCTCCGATACGCCCCTGAAGAGCAGCGCCAACATTGGAAACAATAATGTCCACTCCACCAAAACGGCGGCAGGCCGTATCGAATGCTGCGTGAACCTCTGCCCTGGAGGTAACATCACAGGTCAGGGTAAGGACGTTGCCACCGAGCTCTTCTGCCGCCCTGTCGAGTGACTCTCTGGTCAGATCAAGAAGAACCAGTTCAGCCCCTTTTTGACGAAAAGCTTTGGCTGTTGCAAGGCCTATGCCACTGGCAGCCCCGGTGACCAAAACAACTTTGCCAGCAAAAAGACCAAGATGGACCTTGGTCATCTTGGCTTGTTCCATGTCCCAGTACTCTATCTCAAAAGCTTCACGATCGCTGATTGTTTCAAATGTGCCAACAGATTCAGCATCAAGAATGGCTGATGCGGTACATGTTGCTATGTCGGCATTAACTGCTGCAGATGCTGAGGTTTTACCAAGCCCGAACAGTCCGAGACCTGGCACCAGCACAACTCCTGGAAGCGGGTCAAGCATCGTTACCGGCATTGATGCAGCCTGCTGCTGCGTCTTGAAATAGTCGGTATATTCTTGACGATAGCGTTGAACAGCCTCATGCACTGCGGCTTTGAATCCAGGAATGTCAGTGGCATCAGGGGCTGGAACAACAAGCGGCCTGTTTTTGGTACGGATAATAAAGTCAGGCGTCATGGCGCCCTTTTGACTCATGCGCACAAGATCGACACTGTTGACATAGTCGAGAATATCAGCGGAAGTACGGAAATCGAGAATGAACTGATGGTACTCGCGCGTACCAGGAGCCTTTTCCTCAACACAGGCGCCTCTGATGACGGGGGCAGTCACTTCAACTGAAGCAATTACAGTAGGCAACGATACCGATGGAAATTTTTTTCTGCCAGACACAGCAATCCGCTCTTCAAGCATACTGACAGCGTCAATCATTCGGCTATAGGCTTCCCTGGCCGTTGAGCCGAAAGTAACCAGACCGTGCTTCTGAAGCACCAGCCCTTTTATCTCCGGGTTTGCTTCGTAAACACTGGCTGCAGACCGAGCAAGTCCAAATCCTGGCTTGATATAGGGAACTGAGCCAAAGCTTTCACCAAGAGCTTCTCTACAGAGCCGAACGCCGTCGGGCTGATTACTGAGAGTGAGCAGGGCAAATGAATGGGTATGAAGAATAAACCGGTGCGGCAGAAAAGCATGAAGAAGCGTTTCAATTGAGGGGGTCAACCTTTTCTCTGCCATGTGATCTGTCAGGCTGAACATGTTCAACAACAACAGATGTTTAAACTCTTTGGTTGAAAAACGCTGAAGAGCTTCTTCGCTGATACTGTTGTTGTGAGTAAAAAGCTCAACAAGCTTACGCAGTGGGCCTAATCTGAGGGGTGTATAATCGAGACCCGTAACCCGACTCAAATCGACACCACTCGCCTTGATCAGCAGTACTTCAGCGCGGTTGCCAACCATATCAACCAATTCACACTTGACCGAGGTATTACCCCCGCCATGCATCACCAGTGAACTTTCACGGCCAAGAAGACGGGATGCATAGACCAATTCGGCCAGTTCAGACTGCATCTCAGGTAAGCTGCACTGCTCTTCGACGAAGCATTGATGCTCTGCATCGCTCCAAAGGTTTCGCATAGGTAATTATACTTCTGACGCCGGAAACCGGCGTGTATTGTTAATAATAAGGACATGCAAGAAAGTAATGGCTGGCTTAGGCGCTCCCTTTTTTCTTCTTTTCATGCCACCCTTCAATAAGAAATCCAGAACTGTAAATAATGAGAAAACCAGGAATCACTATACCAAGAAAAGTGATCTTGTCCCCGATAGTCAGCAACTGGTCGGAAGACCAGATCGTCCATACAAGCACATACCAGGCCGGTCCAACAAACAGAAATGCTGTATTCCAAAGTCTTTTAAAACTGTATTTCATAACTGACCATCAATCCTGAGGTTGCGTTCATTGAGTTTTTCAAGGATAATCCTGACCAGATACTGCAACGCATTAATCACATAAGTAAAATAAGCTAGATAAGCATCCCAGATCAGCACCTCCAATGGAGCTCTGAACAAGACCAGAAAAAAGTAAAGCAGGTGAAATGAAGCCGCTACAGTGCTTCCGACATCTTCCCAGAAAAATTCTTTGGAGTAGACCCATTTATTGAAAATCTCCTTTTCAAAAAACATTCCAGTGATAAACAGGAGGGCAAAAAAAAGTGTCTTAAAAAGAATAGCCAGGCTGACCCAGTAAAAACTGGTGACAAAAAGATCATTGGCATAGAGTGTCGTTATGGTCAGGCCACCAATAAAAAAGAGAAACTGTATCGGTGCAAGAATAATCTGGATATCGGTCCAGACTGATGCGTTTCGTTTGGCAAGCTGTTCTGGTGTATAGCGCGGCATCTTCTTTTACGCTTGACTGATAAAAATATACTAACATCCCGGATATCAGGCCGACACGTTCATTTTAACGGATGGAATATAGTAAAATTGAAGAGAGAGAAAAACATCGAATAAGAGAGATATCGGCAGAGTTGAATTACTGGAAGTGGTACATTGCAAACTAAAAATTTGATCAGATATCTTCTGAGCGTTACCTTATGACGTATAAGATTACGTAAGGATTATTGGTTCCGAAAGTTTTTCTCCTTTAATGAGCGCTCTATACTAGCTGATGATGCTGGAAAACAATTCCTCGAACGCCATGGCATTCGCCCTAAAATTGCTTGGTCTGCGCAGTCACAGCAGCGAGGAACTTGAGCGAAAACTCCTTAAGAAGGGGTACACTGCGGAATGTATTGAACCGGTACTGGAGAAGCTGAAAAAACAGGGGGTGCTGGACGACCGGATGTTTGGTATGGAGGTAATCAAAAGCCGCTCAAGGCGAAAACCATCTGGAAAATTGAAAATGCGGGCAGAACTCCGGAAAAAAGGAGTGTCGGAACCCATTATAGAAGAACTCCTTAATGAGTATGAGAGTAGTGAACTCTGCTACCGGGCAGCCGAAAAGAAAATCGGCTCACTGCATGGCACAAGCAACACTGAGAAGAAAAAAAAGCTTGTAGTTTTCCTGCATAACCGGGGGTTTGAATGGCAGGAGATCCAGATGGCGCTCAGGCTTTTTTTTCGATCTGGCCCGGATGATGAAAGCCCCTGTCAGGAGAGGTCTGCATGAACCAGTGAGCCAATCTTTTCACCACGCAAAAGCCTAGTCAAATTACCTTTTTGGTTAATGTTCATGACCACAATGGGCAACGCATTTTCACTGCAAAGTGTGATAGCGGTCATGTCCATAATCCGAAGATTTTTCCGGATCACGTCCAAATATGATATATCAGGAAAGAATTGTGCATTTGCGTTTTTTTCAGGATCAGAGTCGTAGACGCCATCAACCCTGGTGCCTTTGACAATAATATCAGCCTCAATCTCGATCGCCCTCAACGAGGCAGCAGTATCAGTGGTGAAGTAGGGGTTTCCAGTGCCTGCGCCAAAAATAACAACTCTTCCCTTTTCAAGATGCCGGACGGCCCGGCGCCGAATAAACGGCTCGGCCATCTGCTCCATTTTTATAGCAGTCTGTAACCGGGTAAAGACCCCCTTGCGTTCAAGGGCATCCTGAAAAGCCAATGAATTAATCACCGTTGCAAGCATGCCCATATAGTCTGCCTGCACACGATCCATTTTTGCTGCGGCCTCGGACATGCCGCGAAAGATATTGCCTCCTCCTATCACCATGGCAATTTGAGCGCCCATATCCCTGGCCTCCCTGATTTCCTCAGCATAACGTTCAAGCATATCAGGATTAATGCCGTACCCATCCTCTCCGGCAAGTGCTTCACCGCTCAATTTCAGCAAAATGCGTTTGTATTGGAGCATATCCTTATCCTCAGGAACAAAGAGTTAATAAAAACAGTCTGAATAAATTTATCCAAAAAAAAAGCCTCGAACAACGAGGCTTTTTTTTTATTCTCCCAACTGGTAGCGAACAAATCCAATCACATCGACCTTTGCCAGATGCTTTTTTCGGAATTCGTTGAGTACCTCAGATACTTTTAATTTGTCGTCTTTAATGAAGGATTGCTCACTGAGCACAACATCCTGATAATACTTTTCAAGCCTGCCTGTAACAATCTTGTCAACAAACGCCTCCTTCTTGCCCTGTTCAAGCGCCTGTTGCCGATAGATTTCGGACTCTTTGGCAATGTAATCAGCAGGAACATAGGAGCGGTCAACAACAAGGGGAGCTGCTGCGGCAATCTGCATGGCAAGATCTTTCGCCAACTCCCGCACAACATCAGGTTTGTCGGTATCAATCTGAATGATGGTGCCAAGTTTTGCTCCCGGATGGATATAGCCTTCAACAAGCCCGTCTGGAGCATTATAAAAAGCAAGTCGCTTGAGGTTGATCTTTTCACCAAGCTTGCCAGTCATGGTCTTCATGGCATCGTCTACTGTTTCGCCGCCATAGAACTCACCTAGCTTCAACGTCAAGAGCGCTTCGGGTGATGTGCTGGAGTTTGCAAGAGCAAGGTCACCAAGCGCTGCAGTAAACCCGGTAAAGTCTTCACCACGCGCAACAAAATCAGTTTCACAGTTCAATTCAAGAATAACGCCACTCTTGTGGTCTGGAGTCAACTTAATACTGACCATCCCCTCTCGAGCATCCCTGTCCGCACGTTTCGCCGCCAAGGCTGCACCTTTCTTGCGCAGATAATCGATAGCCTGCTCCATATCCCCTCCACATTCATCAAGGGCTTTTTTGCAGTCCATCATCCCTGCACCTGTTCTATCACGAAGATTTTTTACATCTTTTGCTGAAGTCTGGCTCATGTAACTTTTACTATTTACTCTTATTGATTATAAACGCTGATTATTCGCTGATCTCTTCCTTTTCCCCATCGACTTCCACTTCCGCTTCATCCATCTCGGACAGCACCTCATTTTCAACCTTAAGTTCACGTGCCTTGATAATGATATCAGCAACGGCCTTGACCATAAGCTGAATTGAGCGGATAGCATCGTCATTTGCCGGAATCACATAATCAACCAGTTCAGGATCGCAGTTGGTATCGACCATAGCAATAATGGGAATACCGAGTGAACGTGCTTCCTTGATAGCGATATGCTCCTTCTTGATATCAACAATAAAAAGTGCCGCAGGAAGTCTTGTCATCGTAGCAATACCACCGAGGATCCTCATGAGCTTTTCCTTTTCACGTCCAAGCATGAGTCGCTCTTTCTTGGTAATCATATCGTAAGTGCCATCAGTGGCCATCCTGTCGATGGAGTTCATGCGTCTGATGCTCTGACGGATAGTCTGGAAGTTGGTCAGCATACCGCCCAGCCAACGCTCACAGACATAGGGCATATCTGCACGTTCTGCCTGCTCGGCAATAATATGTTTAGCCTGTTTTTTAGTACCGACAAACATGATCTCCCTGCCAGTCTGGGCAATAGCATCAAGTGCCTTGAGTGCCTCATCAGCAAGAACAACAGTTTTCTGCAGATCAATAATGTGAACACCGTTTTTCTCCATGAAAATGTACGGCTTCATTTTCGGACACCAGCGACGTGCAAGGTGACCGAAGTGGACTCCTGCGCGGAGCATCTCTTCAAGCTGGAAATGTGACATAGCTACTTTCTTGTAATTTAGTTGTTCCTCTATCAAACCGGTACCTTCCGGTATCCGGCGCAGGACGCCGGACACTTCCGAAAAGCTTCATCTGAATGGTTTTCAGAATGGCATGATATGCGAAGTTGTGTTCTGAAATTGTATAATAAAACGATAGCGCAAAGTATTAACGTTTTGAGAACTGGAAACGTTTGCGGGCTTTTTTACGTCCAAATTTTTTCCGTTCTACCATACGGGGATCTCTGGTCAGAAGTTTTTCTGTTTTAAGAATGGCGCGAGCTGCCTCATCAAATTCGGTAAGGGCACGCGCAATAGCAAGGCTGACAGCCCCTGACTGGCCGCTGACACCTCCGCCCTGAACGTTGACCTTGATATCAAACTCTTCCGTTTTTTCAGTAATCACGAGAGGTCTGAGTGCTTGCTGGCGTTTGAATTCGTCTTTGAAATACTCTTCAATCGGCAGCTTGTTAACAATAACCCGGCCTTTTCCCGGAGTCATAAAAGCTCGAGCCACCGAGGTTTTACGGCGACCTACTGTATCAATAACCTCTTTCATTCCCTATGCGTTAATATTTAGTTTACTTTCATTTCAACTGGAGACTGCGAAGCATGCGGATGCTCCGCGCCTGCATAAACCTTGAGTTTTCTGAAAAGCTGACGACCAAGATTGTTGTGAGGCAGCATCCCCCAAACCGCATTTTCAACAATCCTTTCCGGTTTTTTCTTCAGAAGCTCTTTGACATGATCTACCTTGACACCACCAGGATAATGGGAGTGCGAAAAATAGCTTTTCTGCTCTTCCTTTTTGCCACTGAGCGCGACTTTTCCAGCATTGGTTACCACAATAAAATCACCAGTATCGATATGTGGAGTAAACTGCGGCTTGTGCTTGCCCCTCAGGACTTTAGCAATCTCAGAAGCCATCCTGCCCAACACCTGACCTTCGGCATCTACAACATACCACTTACGGTCAACGTCTGAAGGTTTTGCCGAATATGTTTTAAAACTTAACGTCTTGCTCATGCTCTTACTATGGATTAACTGGACTTTTCCGAAAAATAAAGTCCCATAATGTAAATTATTCCACTTAATTCTACAAATTATACATTATATCTCAATACGAATTTCGGAAAGAGCCTGTATCAACTTTTTTATCAAGACCGCAACCCTGTTCTTATGAAGCCGTTAATTGCTCTTGTAGGCCGCCCAAACGTCGGTAAATCTACCCTTTTCAACAGAATCCTTCGCCAGCGAAGCGCCATTGTCGACCCAACCCCCGGAGTTACGAGAGACCGGCACATCGCCGAGGGCGAATGGCAGGGCAAACAGTTTCTCCTGATGGATACCGGGGGCTACAATGCTGATGGTGACATCATCAGTATGGCAATGCTTGAGCAGACGCTGATGGCCATCCGCGACGCCGACATTATCATCTTTTTGGCCGATGTGCGCGCAGGCCTCTCCTATGAGGATCTTGAACTGGGAAGGCTGCTGCAACGCACTTTCCAGCACAAGCAGCTCTTCTTTGCGGTCAACAAGGTTGAATCTCCACAGCTCACCATTGACGCAGAATCATTTATCAGCACGGGATTTACCAAGCCTTATTTTCTTTCGGCAAGAGATGGCAGCGGTGTGGCCGATATGCTTGACGACATCCTTGAGTCACTGCCTGAGACGGAAAAAGAGCCAGTTACAGAGGACGCTGCTATACAGCTTGCGGTGGTCGGACGACCCAATGTAGGAAAATCAAGTTTCGTCAACGCTCTGCTTGGATCAAATCGTCTGATAGTCTCCAACATACCAGGAACTACCCGCGACGCTATCGACAGCCGCTTTATCCGCAAACAGCAGGAGTTCACGTTGATTGATACCGCCGGACTGAGAAAACGCACAAAAATTGATGCTGGCATCGAATATTACAGCTCGCTGAGAAGCGAAAAGGCCATTGAACGATGTGAGGTTGCCCTGGTGATGCTTGATGCAGCACCGGGCATAGAAAAACAGGATATGAGAATTATCAATATGGCTGTTGAGCGCAAAAAAGGGGCGCTTCTGCTTATCAATAAATGGGATCTGATTGAAAAGGATTCTAAAACCAGCAAGATATACGAAGAAAATCTGAGGATGAGTATGGGCAATCTCTCTTACGTTCCTGTCGTATTCATTTCAGCGCTGACCAAAAAGAACCTTTACCGGGCAATCGACATGGCGCAGGAGATCAGCCGCAACCGCGCCCGCAAAATCAGCACAAGTGTGCTCAATAAATTCCTTGAAGAGGCGCTGTCACAGACGCACGCCTCCACTAAAACAGGTAAAGAGCTGAAGATCAAGTACGTCACACAAATCAATGCAGCTTGGCCGGTCTTCGCTTTTTTCTGCAACGACCCTCTGCTGGTCCAGAACAATTTCAGGAAGTTTCTGGAAAAGAAGCTGCGGGAACACTTCGCTCTGGATGGAGTTCCGATTTCAATGCGTTTCCTTCAAAAGTAGAGGCTTTAATCGAATACATCAAAACACAATATTTTTTCTGCAACAATTAAACGTTATCTCTCAATGTCTACTCTCCATGATGAATCAACCAATTCATCCTGTAACCATAATCAAGGCAATGGTGCAGCACACTCACCGTGCAGCCATCATAAAGAGCATGGTGAATCTCGTGCCCATCATGAGCGACCACTGCAACAGGTAAAAAACATTATCGCTATTGCATCAGGAAAAGGCGGAGTGGGAAAATCAACCTTTGCCGTCAATCTTGCCATCAGCCTTGCTCAAACAGGCGCAAAAGTCGGGTTGATTGATGCCGATCTTTACGGCCCGAGTATTCCAACCATGTTCGGACTGCTCGACGCCAAACCGGAAGTGGCGGGAAAAAATCTTGTCCCGCTTGAAAAGTTCGGCGTTAAACTGATGTCCATCGGGTTTCTGATTGATATCGATACTGCAGTAATCTGGCGTGGCCCCATGGCCTCCAGCGCCATCAAGCAGTTTATCAGCGAAGTCGATTGGCATGAACTCGATTATCTGATTTTCGACCTTCCACCAGGTACCGGCGATATTCAGCTTACGATCGCCCAGACCATTCCCCTGACCGGCGCTGTTATTGTCACAACTCCCCAGGATGTTGCCATTGCCGATGTTTCAAAAGCGCTCAGCATGTTCCGCAAAGTCAATGTTCCCGTTCTCGGACTGGTTGAAAATATGAGCTATTACGAACTTCCTGATGGCACCAAAGACTATATTTTCGGGAACCAGGGCGGAGAGATCTTTGCAAGAACCCAGGGCGTTGCGTTTTTGGGATCAATCCCGATCGACAGGGCTATCCGCGAGGGCGGTGATAACGGAACCCCCTGTATTCTCAGCAAACCCGATTCGGCAACCTCAAAAGCCATCAAACAGGCAGCAACAGAGGTGGCCCGACAGGTTTCAATAGCAAATACAAGGCAAGCAGCGGAACTATCATGACTTTCATATTGTTTTTTTGCGCAGGAGGTTTGATATTAAGGCCTGTTACTGGAGAATCAATCATTATTTTCAATCATTGTAAACCAATTATACCATGAGCACCAGCAAGGATTATCTGCCGAACAGCGATGCGCTCTACGACAGGGTTATTGCCGCCCTTGAAACCGTACGTCCTTACCTGCAAGTTGACGGAGGTGACTGTCAGCTTGTCGGCATTTCCAAAGATATGGTCGTTGATGTAAAACTGCTTGGCGCTTGCGGTTCATGCCCGATGAGCACCATTACCCTGCGGGCAGGTGTTGAACAGGCCATCAAAAAAGCAATTCCGGAGATTATTCGCGTCGAGTCAGTATAAGGATGGTCATTCGTCAAGATTTCTCAATAAAAGTTCAAGGGAGTCTTCATTGATAATGAGGACTTCCCTTGCTCTGCTTCCATCCGCCTCACCAACAATCCCGCTGAACTGAAGCTGATCCATCACCCTCCCTGCGCGGCTGAACCCCAACCGCAGACGCCTTTGCAAGAGCGACACACTCGCCTGCTGATGTGTCACCACAAGCCGTGCTGCATCTTCAAACATGCTGTCTCTTCCATCCTTTTCTGAATTGCCCGTCGTCTGCATCCCGTTGCCCTTCTGCACATCAGGAGCTGGAAGCACGTATATGTTCTTCAGGGCATGTTGTGAACCGATGAAAGAGGTAATTTCCTCAACCTCACCCGAAGAGACATAAGGACCCTGAATACGCATCGACTTGGGCTGGTTTGACGGCTGATAGAGCATGTCGCCATTGCCGAGAAGCTGCTCTGCTCCGGAACCATCAAGAATGGTGCGCGAATCAACCCTGCTTGCCACCTGAAAGGCAATGCGGGCTGGAAAATTCGCCTTGATAATACCCGTAATAACATCGACAGAGGGGCGCTGGGTCGCCACAATCAGGTGAATACCCACAGCACGGGCGAGCTGGGCAATCCTGATAATCGGCTCCTCAACCTCCCTTCCTGCGGTAATCATGAGATCGGCAAGTTCATCAATAACCACCACAAGGTAGGGCATCGCCTCTTCAGGAATACGCTTGTTATGATCACCGATATTGCGGCATCCCGCCTTTTCAAGAGTTTCATAACGGAGTTCCATCTCCTTGACAACACACTTCAGCGCATAGACCGCCTTCTGGGGATCGGTGATAATCTGCTCCTCAATACCGGGAAAACGCATGAGAAAATGGTTTTTCAGATGCTGGTATTGAAAAAGCTCAACCCTTTTTGGATCAATCATCACAAACTTGACTTTATCGGGGCTGCACGCATAGAGCAGACTGGAGATAATGACATTGATACAGACCGACTTTCCGGCTCCGGTTGCACCGGCAATCAGCAAATGGGGCATGGTGGCCAAGTCAGCAATACAGACCTCGTTCGATATGGTTTTGCCGAGCACTATCGGCAGGGTCATGGTGCTGTGCTTGAATTTTTCAACCTGAAGCACCGAGCGCAGCCAGACCGTTTTTGGCTTGCTGTTGGGAATTTCGACACCAACCGCATTTTTTCCTGGAATAGGGGCAATGATGCGGATACCTCTTGCCGAAAGCGCCATGGCAAGATCATTTTCAAGCGATTTGACCCGGCTGACCTTGACATCCGGCTCCAGTTCCAGCTCAAAGAGTGTAACGCGGGGACCGACCGTGGTGGAAATTCTCTTGACTTCAATTTTGTAGATCTTGAGCTTCTCAAGCAGTTTCCGTTTGCTTTCCGCCAGGTGCTGCTCATCAATCTGATCATCATCATCCGGCGCCTTTTCAAGAAGATCAATGGAAGGAAAGCGGTAGGCCTCCTTGTCCTTGGTTTGCACTTTCAGCTTGCGCTCATCGAGGTCAGCCTCTTTTTCACGAACAGCTTTCTGAATAATCATTTCAGGTTCACCGGAGGGCCTCAGGGGGGGGGCAGGATAAACCACCGAAAAAGGCTCAGTCGGAGGGCTGTACGGCTCTGCTGGCTCATCTGGCAGGGGTGGCTGAAGGGGTGTCACCGGTGCAGGCGAAACCGGCTTTTCGTGCTTTTTGGCAAACAGTGCATCAACCCGCGTTCTCTTCTCTTCCCGTTTCAGCTCATCCGTACTCTCTTTCAGCTTCAGCTTTGCATTTTTTTTTTTTCGCCTCTCTTCAAGTTTTGCGGTAACAACCGCCAGCGGTTTGCGGAAGATTGTGTTAAAGGCCATCATACCACGCACAAGAGCCGCAATGGCACTTCTCCCCGTGTAGGTGGTTAGAACCACTGCCGTTAAAACAAGAAAAACCGATGCTCCTGTTACACCAATAACCGTCGAAAGGTGCTCGGCAAGCATTCTGCCAACAGCTCCGGCCATAACATCACTGAATCGCGCAGAGGTAAGGCCAAAGAGCGTTGCAATATTTATTGAGATGAATACAGTGTAAAGGAAAAATAAAATCGCAGGTTTAAGGCTTTTATTGCGCAAAAGCGACCAGCCCCAGAAGAACATGGAGGCTATCGGCAGAATAACCGAATAGCCGATAAAAGAACTAATAAAAAAAGCCGCCAGCCTGGCACCAAATAAGCCGAAGGGATTATGGATGGTGTCAGCCGCCTCCTTTGCTGACTTGCTGAAAATATCGTTCCAGGCAAGCGCGCTGAAACAGGCCTCATCGTCAGGATTAAAGCTCAGGGCTGCGCTGATCAGATAAAGAGATCCAAACATCAGCAGAATACCGATGATCTCTTTTTTCACAATATCCGCATCCATAGTGCTCTTCAAGGCACCCTTGCCATCTTTTTTCATAGTCACCGTACCGTCACTCCTGTAATACCTTGTTGTGGTCAGCCCAAAGATGTTGTTGTAACAAACGGCAGGGCCCGAATGGTGCCTGAATGAAAAGCACCGCGAACCTCAACCAGAATGGGAGTACCCAACTTGATATAGTCACGCACAATATTGCAGGTACCAACCGGCACCTGAAGCGTCGGCGAAAGTGTTCCGCTGCAGACCCTGCCAATTTCCTGATGATCACTGTTAAAAACCTTGAAATGCTGGCGGGGAAGAGCGCGCCCTTCAAGAGAGAAGCCGGCAACTCCCCGTTGAAGATTGCTCTCTACCTGCTGACAGGCCTCCTTGCCGATAAAATGTCCCTTCTCCATTCTAACCACCCATTTCAGCCTCGCTTCAAGCGGATTGGTATCCTGATCAATCTCGTGGCCATAGAGCGAGTAGCCCATTTCAAGCCGCAGCGTGTCGCGAGCACCAAGGCCAATCGGCTGAATGCCTGAGCCTTTTCCTGCCTCAACAAGAGCTTCCCAAAGCGCTACCGCAGCGTCATTAGGCAAACAGAGCTCCACACCTTTTTCGCCAGTATAGCCGGTTCGGGCAATAATCACCTCCGTTCCCTGAAAGAGCACTTTACAGAACTCAAATGAGCCCAGTACGTTGAAATCAACCGACGGAAAAACAGTTGCAAGAATATTTATAGCCAGAGGCCCCTGCAAGGCAATCAGCGAAAGCTTGTCGGTATGATCCTCAAGCTCCACCCCTTCAAAAGCTCCGATGTGCTGCTGCAACCAGGCAAAATCCTTCTGGGCATTGCTTGCGTTGACAATAAGGAAAAAGGTTTCGCTGTCAATGCGGTAGATAATCAGATCGTCAACAATCCCGCCACTGGGATAGAGCATGAGATTGTACTGAGCCTGACCATCCTTTGCCTTGTCAAGATCATTGGTCGTCATGTACTGAAGGAA
>SESE01000384.1_pt1 | contig 18926 bp, 16 predicted proteins | sample 3171371 | NCBI WGS metagenome assembly SESE01 (sample SAMN06051881, study PRJNA518727) | freshwater metagenome | biome: subpolar coniferous forest; feature: holomictic lake; material: water; isolation source: holomictic Lake 442, 13 m depth | place: Canada: near Kenora, Ontario | collected... | reverse complement strand
TATGGCAGCGGCGCCACGGCGGCGGAGATCGGTGGCCGCGACCTCAAGGGCGTGATCCTGTCCGGGGGACCGAACTCGGTGCTGGAACCGGGTGCGCCGGAGCTCGATCAGGCCATCCTCGACCTGGGGGTGCCCGTGCTGGGCATCTGTTACGGGCAGCAGATCATGGCTCGGGATCTGGGTGGTCAGCTGCATCGCGCCACCAGTCGGGAATACGGCAAGGCCGAGATCCAGGCCTCGCCGGAAGGGTCCATGCTGTTCGAGGGGCTGCCCCACCTGCAGCAGGTCTGGATGAGCCACGGCGATCATGTGGAGGTGGCCCCGGCGGGCTTCGTGGTTACGGCCCGCACCCCCAGCGTGGCGGTGGCAGCCATGGAGAACGCCGCGCGACGCCTCTACGGCATCCAGTTCCATCCCGAAGTCACCCACAGCACCCAGGGCACCCCGCTACTCCTGAACTTCCTGAAGCACTGCGGCATGGCGCTGGATTGGAACGCGGGCAATTTCATCGACGAGAAGGTGAAGGCCATCCGTGCTCAGGTGGGGGCGGGCACCGTGGTGCTGGGCCTCAGTGGCGGGGTGGATTCCAGTGTGGCCGCGCTCCTGTTGCACAAGGCCATCGGCCGCCAGTTGACCTGCGTCTTCGTGGATCATGGCCTCATGCGCAAGGATGAGATGCAGCAGGTCCAGGCCTATTTCGAACCCTTTGAGCTGCAGGTGATCTGGGTAGACGCCGCGGACGAGTTCCTGGGTGCGCTGGCCGGAGTCACGGATCCCGAACTGAAGCGCAAGATCATCGGCGGCAAGTTCATCGAGGTCTTCGAGCGCGAGGCCAGCAAGGTGCGCGCCGACTTCCTGGGGCAGGGCACGACCTATCCCGATGTCATCGAAAGCAGCGGCATCGGCGGGGCCATCCTGGTGAAGTCCCACCACAATGTGGGCGGCCTGCCCGAGCGCATGAAGCTGCAGCTGGTGGAACCCCTGCGGGAGCTCTTCAAGGACGAGGTGCGGGCCACCGGCCTGGCCCTGGGCCTGCCCGAGGAGATGAACCAGCGGCACCCGTTCCCGGGACCCGGACTGGCCGTGCGCTTGCCCGGCGCCATCACCCGCGAGCGGGCCACCATCCTGCAGAACGCCGATGCCATCTTCCTGCAGGAACTCCGGGAGAGCGGCTGGTACGGCCGTACCAGCCAAGCCTTCGCGGTGCTACTGCCGGTGCGGACCGTAGGCATCATGGGTGATGAGCGGACCTTCGAGTGGATGTGCGCCCTGCGCGCCGTGACCAGTGAGGATTTCATGACCGCCGACTGGGCCCGACTCCCCCACGAGTTGCTGGAGAAAATCGCCCAGCGCATCGTGAACGAGGTGAAGGGCATCAACCGAGTCGTCTACGACATCACCTCCAAGCCCCCTGCCACCATCGAGTACGAATGATTGTTTGACCGCAGATGACGCAGCTTTCGTAGATGACAAATGCCGCTGTGCTTTTATCTGCGCTCATCTGCGACAGTTGTGGTTAGAGCCCCTTCTTTTCAAGGCAGCAATGGCCAAGCGCAATGAACCGGTCCGCAAGTCGGTGAAGGACACCCTGGATGACCTCCTGGCGGGCCACCGCGAGGCGGCCTTCAGCGGCCCTGAGTCTGCCCTGAAATACCTGCGCCGAACCTTCGAGTCCCAGGGGAGCCTGCCCAACGCCGTGAAGGGTGTGGCCTACGATCTGAGCGCCGAGGCCCAGGCCCAGTGCGGGCAGTGGGAGGACTGCGTGGTCTCGGTGGAACGGGTGCTCGGGCACCTGCCGGACCTGGAGGCGGCCTTCCCGCACGAATACCGGCGCCTGCTGGAAGGCCTCACCTGCTTCGAGCGAGGCATCCAGGCTCACAGTGAACTGGGGGACTTCCACGGGGCGCTGGAACTCTGCGACCGGGCCATGGCCCTGAACCTCGGCGCGCACTACGCGGCCAAGCGAGATTCACTGGAATGGGCTCGTTGACGACACTGCTAAGTAGGTAGACGGTTTAGGCTGGTTTTTTCTACCTGTGCGATGATCTGAGCATCCTGCCATTCAGCATGGATACCGTCGAGAATGCATCTGGGGAGGCCATGGCTGACGAGATCCAGGTGGTGCCGCAGCAGACCAGCCTGCTCATCGTGGACGATCTGCCCATTGTGCGCCTGTCCCTGCAGCGGATCCTCACCAAGGCGGGCTATCGCTGCCGCGAGGCGGAGGATGTGCCGACCGCACTGGCGGTGCTCAACGAGGACACCATCGACCTGGTCCTGTGTGATATCCAGATGCCGGGCGCTTCGGGACTGGATCTCGTCAAAGCCATCCAACCGAGCATCCCTGATACCTCGGTGATCATGGTGAGTTCCCTGGAGGGGGCGGAGACAGCCATCGAGTGCTTGCAGCAGGGCGCCTACGGCTACGTGCTGAAGCCCTATCAGCCCAGGGAGATCCTGGTGCAGGTCAACATGGCCCTGCGCCGCCGGATGCTGGAGATCGCCTTCCGGGATCGGGAGGCGCAGCTAGCCCAGAAAGTCCTGGAGCAGACCCAAGAGATCCGCCAATCCAGGGAAGAAATCGCCCTGCGCCTGATCTCGGCCAGCGAACACCGCGACAACGAGACCGGCATGCATGTGCGCCGCATTGGTCTGTACGTGGCCGAACTGGCTCGACTCCTGGAGTGGGATCGGGAAGGCGTGGAAACCATCCAGGCAGCGGCGCCCATGCACGATATCGGCAAGATCGGCGTGCCGGACGCCATCCTGCAGAAGCCCAGCGCCCTCACCGAGGACGAGTGGGTGATCATGAAGCAGCATCCGAGCATGGGGGCCGCCATTCTCAAGGGCTCGACGGTGCCCTTCATTCAGATGGGCGCACGCATCGCCGAGGATCACCATGAGTGGTGGGATGGCACCGGCTACCCCCATGGCCTCCGGGGCGAAGCGATCTCCCTGGCAGCCCGAATCACAGCGCTGGTGGATGTGTACGATGCCGTCAGCAACCGTCGCCGCTACAAGGAACCCTGGGCGGAAGCACAGGTCATCGAGTTGCTCCGGCAGGGGAGCGGGGCCCACTTCGATCCCAACCTGGTGGCAATATTTCTGACCCATCTAGAGCGCTTCCGCGCCATTCTCGAAGCCAATCCCAATCCGCCCCGGGACGAACTCCCCGGAATCTGATCTGCTCCCAGAGGCTTTGGCCGGTCCGGGCCGTTGCAACCTTTGCTCACCAGCGCTTCCCTGTGTTGCGGCGCCACCGCCTGTACCGCAGCGAAAGAACATCAGACCAAGGGAGCCGTTATGGTCCTCAGGGCGGGCCTCCCCTGCATCCCGTTTATCCCTGTTTCAGCTTGCTTGATTAAACAGGGCTGCAGAGGATGCAGGGGATGGATCTCTCCATGGTTGAGGTGCCTTGCCGAGACCTGTAGGGTCCCTGCCAGACACCCCCCCCAAAGCGCGAAGAATAAAAAACACCACGATCATTGCTGACCGTGGTGATGCAGTGCTTCCTTCGGCTACCGCGCCGATCGTGATCAGGCGGGATCGGTCTCCGGTTGTTCCACGCCCTTCCGCCCCTTGGAGATGGTGAACTCGCCAAGCATCATGGGGACGGCGGCCTTGAGCATCACAGTAAAGACCAGGGCTCCCAGCGAGAAGATGCCCGCGGCCACGGCGATCTCCGTGAACGAGGGACGGTAGACATACATCTCGCCGAGGGCATCGGGGGTGAGGCCGGGGATGATGAGGCCCATGCCCTTCTCGATGTAGACGCTGGAGTAGATGAGCACGCAGCCGATATTCAGCGTGGTCCAGTTGGTCCGGGTCTTGGGGATCAGGAACAGCAGGAAGGCTACGAAGCCGGTGAGGATCGAGGCCCACGCATAGGGCACGAGGGTGTTGTAGTGGACCCCGCCCTTTTCCACGCCGAACAGCAGGTATTGGAAATAGACCATGTGTTCCGTGCCTGAATACAGCTCCTTGAAGGCTTCGGCGGCGGTGAGGAACAGGTTGAAGCCCATGGTGTAGGACATCAGTTCGGCAATCTTGAAGATGGCCTCGTCGGTGATTTTCAGGCGGGTGGTCTTGCGCAGCACCTGGAGCAGGATCAGCAGGACCGCCGGTCCCGAGCAGAAGGCCGAGGCCAGGAAGCGCGGGGCGAGGATGGCGGAGTTCCAGAAGGGGCGCGCCGCCAGGCCGTTGTAGAGGTAGGCCGTGACCGTGTGGATGCTGATAGCCATGGGAATGGACAGCAGCACCAGGGGGAGCACCAGCGCCTTCTTGTAGTGCTTCTCCTGGTAGGCGCTGTACAGCAGGTAGGTCACTACAAACCAGTTCAGGAGCAGGTACAGGTTCAGGACGATGACATCCCAGGCCAGCATGGACTGGGGCCAGTTCAGATGCCCCACCAGCGGCATGATGTGCCAGAAGCGGTCGGGACGGCCAATGTCCACCATCACGAAGCCGAGGCACATGATGAGGGCGGTGACCGCCAGCATCTCGCCCAGGATGGTGATCTCCTTGATCGGGCCCCAGTCATAGATGTAGGCCGGAATCACGAGCATGATCGAGGCCGCGGCGACGCCCACCAGGAAGGTAAAGTTGCCGATGTAGAAGCCCCACGACACCTGATCCCGCATCTGGGTCACGATGAGGCCGTCGTTGAGTTGACCTGCGTAGGCGATGGCGCCCAGCACGATCAGTAGCATCAGGAAGGCCACCCAGGCGTAGTAGAGTCGACTGCCCGTGATCATCAGGCCCACGGTGTCAACGATGAACTGCTTGAACTGCTTCAGCATGGCCATGCCCTCACACCCCGTAGAAGTAGAAGAAGTTGGGTTGGGTGTTCAGCTCTTCCTTGAACTTGAAGACGCGCTTGGTCTCGAGCACCTGCCGGATCTCGCTCTTGGGGTCCAAGAGATTGCCGAACTTGCGGGAGCCCGTCGGGCAGATCTCCACGCAGGCCGGATAGAGGCCCTTGCGGGTCCTCTGGATGCAGAAGGTGCACTTTTCCACCACGCCCTTGGGGCGCGGGCGGTTGCCCAGGTAGTGGGTGGCCGGATTTACCTCGGCGTCCTTGATGTGTGGCTCGCCCCAGTTGAAGTGGCGGGCGCCGTAGGGACAGGCGGCCATGCAGTAGCGGCAGCCGATGCACCAGTTGTAGTCCACCACCACGATGCCGTCCTTTTCCTTCCAGGTGGCGCCCACGGGGCAGACCTTCACGCAGGGCGGCTTCTTGCACTGCTGGCACTGGACAGGCATATAGAAGTGGCCTTCGCGGGGCACCTCCGCGGGGTTGTAATACTGCTCAGAGTGCTGGAGGTTGACGCCCTCCTCCTTTTCCATCTCCAGGACTCGGATCCACTGGACCTCGGGCTCCCGCGACTGGTTGTTCTCGGTGACGCAGGCGTGGACGCAGCGGCGGCACCCGACGCAGCGGCTGAGGTCCAGTGCGTAGCCGAAGATCACGCCCGGCATGGCCGGTTCCACGCCCACCTTCACGTCCTTGTGATACTTGGCCTTGTACTCGCTTTCGAGGCGCGAGATGATGGTCTCGATCTCCTGCTTGGAGAGTTGCCGGAAATGGTTCTGAAGGAACTCCTCCTTGGTCAGCTTCCCGCAGCCCGTGAGGGCCAGGGCCACGGAGGCGACGGCGGTTCCCAGGAATTCTCGTCGGCCCACGCCGCAGCTACCGGTGGCGCAGTCTTCAGGAGCTGGCGTGAAGTTCAGGTCCGTCATCGGCTACCCCCCTTCCAAACTTGGATTGCTTCGGGCCGCAGGGGCGGGGGCATGGGCTTCATGGGTTTGAAGCGAGGGGAGTGGGGATCGTGGCAGTGGACGCAGAGCAGATACTGCTTGGCCCCATTCCAACTGCCGGTGCGCTTGCCGTGGATGCCCCCGCGCCAGTCCCGGAACTTGTCGCCGTGACACTGCCCGCAGAGCTGGTAGGAGGCGGTGAAGTCCACCGGCGCCCCGCTGGCCAGATGCAGGCGGTCCCGCTTCTGCGCATCGTGGCAGTCCAGGCACCAGCGGCTTTCAGGGCCGTGCTGGAGGACGATCTCCGAGTGCATGGCGAGTTCCCGCCGCTTGGTGTCCACCGGCAGGGACTTACCGTCGTGGCAGGTGGTGCAAGGGAAGACGCCCTCGGTGAAGGGTGGGGAGGGGACCTGGATGCCTTCCGGGATGCTGCTGTGTCCTTGGGCAGGTCGGTCTCCAGCGGCCTTGGCGAGCTCCCCTGAGTGGACGCAGGGAGCCAGGAGCAGGATGACGGCCAACCCCGCGATCAGACGACAGGGGGATGGGAAGCGATGCGGCACAGGTCACTCCTGTCTATTGAATGGGCGAAACACCCACCCAGGTCCTAGGTGAGTGCTGGATGGACTTGGGACGATTTGGTAATTCCAACGACACTGAACGAGTATGCCGAGAGGGGAGGGGAAAGCGCTCCGGCTGATCAATCCGGGGCGGCACCCGTCCCGGGATGCTCCTCCCAGGGGGGGAGCAGTTTCATCAGCCCCAACAGAATGACCAGTGGCATCACCATGAGGACCAGGGCGGGCAGCATCCCTTCGCGGGTGGCGAAGGCCATCTTGTAGGTGGTGTAGCCGAGGAAGCTCTTGGAGAACAGCTGGCCACCGATGACCACATTCCAGCGCATGGCGAAGATGCCGATCAGGGCCAGTATTGCCGAGACAAGGTAGATCCGCTTGCGAGCCATGTCGGTGAGCTTCATGACCTGGGTCATGGCCAGGAGGCCGATGGGAATCAGGCCCCCCAGGATGATCTGGATGAGGATCTGAGAGGTGTAGAGCTGGGATTGGACCATGAAGTCCAGGCTCTTGAAGGATTCGTCGGCCTCGTAGATGCGATGCAGAAGATCCATCCCTTCGAGCCCGAAATCGATGATGAAGGCATAGAACAGGAACTGTCCGATCTTGTCCAGGCAGGGCATGTCGATGGCCCTTTGGCGGATCCAGGAAATGAACATGTAGAGGATCAGCACCTGGGCGATGCCCGACACGATGGCCGAGAAGAGGAACACCACCGGCATCATCGGGCTGGACCACCAGGGGTTGGCCTTCAAGGAGCCGAAGATGAAGCCCACATAGCCGTGCAGCAGGAAGGCACTCGGGATGCCGATGATGGTGAGGATCCTGCCGATTTTGTGGTCCAGTTCAAGCGCCTCCTCGCTGATGTCATCGACGCCAAGAGACATGGCCCAGTAGAGCTTCTGCTTGAAGCCGTTGCTGGAGCGGGCGGTGAGGACGATCTCCTTCCGGTAGTCGAGCCAGATCTCAAGGACCAGGACGGCCATCAGGTACCAGAGATAGACGAACCCGAACATGGCCATGGCTGAAGACGTATGTGGCGTCAGGTACATCTCCAGTGACCGCTCCGGGTGGCCCAGGTGGAGCTGCAGCGGGAGCGGGGCCACGATGAGGAAGGCCAGGGCGGTCAGGAGTGACAGGCGGTAGGCTGGGCCCAGTGCGGTGACATTGAAGACGCGCACCAGGCTGGCCAGGATGAAGGCCCCGGCCACCAGGCCCGTGAGGTAGGGGTAGAGCACGATGAGAATGCTCCATTGGAGCTCGAGCTCGTTGGGGTACATGAATCCGCGGACGGCATGCAGAAGGGTCTCTTCCATGGGGCTACCTCACCGAACCGTCGAGGCCGTTGTAGAACATCTTGGAACCCGTGGCCAGGTGGGGCTTCAAGATCTGGACCTTGTGGGTCCTAAGGAATTCATGGATGGGATCCCTCGGATCCTTGAGGTCGCCCAGTTTGCGGGCCCCGGTGGGGCAGGTTTCGCAGCAGGCCGTCGTCTGCCCCTTGGTGATGCGGTGATAGCAAAGGGTGCACTTTTCCACGGTGTGGCTCCGGGGGTCGATGAACCTGGCGCCATAGGGACAGGCCTGCACGCAGTAGCGGCAACCCAGGCAGTAGGTTTTGTCCACCAGGACCACGCCATCCTTGGTTTCGAAGGTGGCCCCCACGGGGCAGACCTGCACGCAGGGGGCATCGGCACAGTGGTTGCACATCTTGGGCACGAAGAAATTCTTGGTGCCATCGCCGGTCTTGTAGCGTTCGGGGAAACCATCCATGCCCCCGTTGGGCGAATCCACCTCGGGTGTCTCGCCAATGGGCGACACGTGGTAGCGCTCCACCCAGGTGCGGAAATAGAAAGGCTCCATGGGGACATCGTTCTCGATTTTGCAGGCTCGGGCGCAGTTTCCGCAGCCAATGCACTTCTCCACATCCAGGGCCATGGCCCACCAATGGTCGGAAGTCTTGTACGTGGGGGCCGCCTCGGGCTCGCCGGCCATCACATACTTCAGGGCCGAGCCGGAGGCACCGGTGACCAGGAGGAACTTGCTGGTCCAGGACAGAAAATCACGTCGTTGCATGTTCATTTGGCCTCCTCCATACCAGGGGCGTGGGGGTTGTGGCAGTCATTGCACTTGCCCCCGTCATAGTGGATCTTGGCTTCGACCTGCTTGAATCCCGGCGGTTTGGCCACGTTGGCGCTGTGGCAGGTGAGACAGAGCTTGACTACCGGCAGCGGCGTGGGCTTGTCGATGGCGGGATCAGCCGCGTGCTTGGCCTGGGGACCATGACAGGCTTCGCAGGACACCGTGACGTGCTTGCTGGCCAGCTTCTTCATTTTGTCCTGGACATCCGAGTGGCACTGGACACAGGCATCCATGCCGGCGAAGGACGGAGTCCGGGCCTGATTGTCGGCGATCGCCCCCTTCCGGAAGTGGCCCAGGTCGCCGAAGCCCTTCGGCACGAAGAGGGCGCGGGCGAGCACAAAGAGCGCGATGCCCGCAGCGAAGAGGCAGGCCATGCGGAACAGATGCCTGGAGTGGGTGAAGAGGGCTGGCACGGATCCTCCTAGTGGACGGGGAGATGAGTCAGGGTGTGGCAAGGGGTGGCTCTGCGCGCAGGAGCCTGGGGGCGGCGATCAACGCGATGCCATAGAGCGTGAAGGCGATGAACAGGGTCAGCGGGCGGCCTGCGCTCAGATCCTCAAACAGGAACTTCAGGGCGCCTAGGGCGAGGAGGGGATAGACCAGCCACACACACTCACTGGCGGGAATCCGCCGGCCGAGGTAGGCCAGGCCGACCGCAGAAATGGCCAGGACGCCGGTGCGGATGGCCGCCAGGAAACCGAGATCCGGCGCCCCTGCACCGAGGGCGCGGCTCGCGATCCAGATGGTGGAACCTCCGAACCCCAGCAGCGCCAAAGTCCCACAGACCAAGGAGGGCATTCGCAGCCGCCAGGGCATAGCCGTTGGGCCGCGGCGGCGGATGAGCAGGCTGTGGGCCGCAAGGAGCGCGGCCATGGTGAAGATTCCGGCCACTCCGGGGTAGGGCAGGGGCGCGGTGCCCGCTCCCAGAAAGGCCTGCAGAGCCTGGTCCAGGGTGCCCGAGGTGAGGGCGGCCGCGGTCAGGTAGGCCGTGGCGTGGAAGAGCAGGGTGGTGCGTCCGAAGCGGAGGCCCGTCAACACCAAGACCAAGCCCAGCGTGGCGAGCGCGCCCGAAAGGAGGCCCCAGGAAAACAGGATGAAACCACCCGACAGGACAAAGACAAGCGCCAGGCTGGTGAAGAACAGGAAGTTCGCCTGCACCTCTGAGCGGTCTTCCACGAAGTAGAAGGCCACGGCGTAACAGGCGGCCCCTGCGACCAGGATGGAGATGCCGAGGGCGCCTAGGCCGCTATGGGAGGCACTGGCGATCCGCACCGCACCGCCAAAGCCGAGGATCAACACGGCGATGGTCTGAACAATTTCAAAGGTGTTGACCGGCCGGTAGCGCTGGACCATGCGCCCCGCGAAGCTCCCAAGGTAGACCCCCATCAGCCCCAGACAGAGGGCCATGCCGCGGCCAGCGGAGAGGGTTCGGTAGGCCTCTGGTGGGCCGCCGGGCCAAGTGATGAAGATGGTGAGCAGGGCGATGAGACCATTGGCCGAGAGGGCCACGGGCCAGCGCAGGCCATGCCAGCGGCGGCCATAGGTCAGCCAGAGCGAGCCACCCCCGAGCCCGAGGAAGACCAGGGAGAAGAGTTCCAGTGCATGCGTGGCGGCGGCCAGCGCCAACCCTGAACCCATGGCCGCGAGGGTGATGCACCAGGTCGCCACATGGAGGGACCGCTGCCAGGCCGCGGCCACCAGCAGGCAAGTGACGGCCGTGTAGATGAAGGCCGCCGTGACGGCACTGAACACGCCGAAGGTGGTGGTGGTCTCCCAGAGCAGGGGAAAGGCGATCATCGCCGCGACCAGCGTGTAGACCGTTGCGTCCAGGTTTCGAGCCGCCCGGCGGCCTTGGGCACCCCACAGGGCGGCATAGCTCAGGCCCAGGAGGGCCACGGGCAGGCGGGGAAGCTGCCCGGAATCGGTGAAGGCCCGGATGAAGTAAGCCCCGCCCATGATCAGGCAGGCACGCCCCAGCAGGCCCAGGATCTGGCTCAGCGGCGGGACTTGGAGATTCTCTTCAGGCGCCACTTGACCTGCGGATCCTGGTGCACCCTGAGCCGCGGGCGAGGTGGGAAGGTCATGGATGGCCTCCAATACTTCCAGGCGGGTCTGCAGTTGAGTGACGAGCGCGGCCAGAGAAGTCAGTCGATCACCCAGAGCTCCACCCTCGGACACCTCGCCTAGAGGCTGCGCGGGGATGGACATGGAATGCTCCTCCGAAGAGCTGGTAGCGGACACGAAGGTGAATTGATTTAGCCCCATGCCACGCCCACGGGGTGGGCGGGTCAAGGAAAAATAAAGTGATTCCATGTGGTGCATAAAGAAAACAATGAATGGTGTTTGCACATGGTCGAAACCAGGGACCTTCTCCCTTGCTGGAGGTCCTAAGAAATAATCGATGGAATCCAGCGACAGCTGGCGCCATCGACTGGGTGGGGCATGTGCCGGGCGTCACAGGTGGATCTTCGCGTTCAATCGCAAAGGCTTCACCCCGGAGTTCCCATGCCGGGCGCCTCGGCGCCTCGGCTGGGCAGGCTTCGCGAGCCCCGCCGCACCGGGGCGAAAGGGAAGCGGGGCGCCGTCAGCGCCAGCTGGGGCTGGGCTGCCCCAGGGCCCCCAGCACTTCTTCCGCCGCGCGCAGGCCATGGTCCTGGGCCTCTTCGAAGAGAGCCAAGCCGCTCAGTTCGGTGTGGGCGAAATGGAGGCTGCCGAAGGGCTTTGACAACGCGAGGAACTCGGGATCCCAGAGTAGCCCGGGCTCCGGGCGCACCATGGCGTGGCCCCAGCGCATGACATCCAGGCGCGCCACCAGACCTTCCAGGTCTGGATGGGCCGGCCGCAGATCGTCCATCACCATGCGGGCGCAGGCAGGCCAGTCCAGGCTGCGCAGGCGCGCCCGCTCGGCCTCGCAGTCGCGCCCGGCAAAGGGTCGGTACCAGGTCCAGACCGTGGGGCCGTGGTCCCGCAGACTCTGGTGGGTTGCCACCACGTAGCCCAGGGCTTCGCCGTCGCGCAGCACATTGTCCCAGGCCAGGGGGAAGGTCGCTTCCTGCGGTCGGGCCCGCAAGGTGAGGTTGGCCACCAGCCAGGGAGCATGGTGGATGCGGGCCAGGGCGGGACGCACCGCACCGAGGCCCTCGACCACATGTTTGGCCACATGCTGGGGGCCCGCGAAGATCACACGCCGGGCCCGCCAGCCGAGGCGCCGTTGCTTTGGGGCATCCCAGGCCGCAACCAGCAGGCCACCCGGGTCGGCGCGAATGGAGGTGGCCAGGACACCGCAGCGCAGCCGGTCACCACAAGCTTTGCGCAGGTGGTCGACGAGAAAACCGTTGCCCTCGGGCCAGGTGAGCAGGGGCCGGGAATCCTCACCGGGACCCTGCTTGCGGGCGGCGAAGTAGAACAGACCGGCCCAGGCGCTGGTGGTTTCGAGTCGCGAACCGTAGTCATCCCGGCAGGCGTAGTCCAGCAGCCAGCGCAGGCGTGGCGAAACCAGGCCGCGTTCGTCCAGCCAAGTGGCGAAGGAAAGGGCATCCAGGGCGCGGGCCTCCGGCGCCGCCGAGCAACGCGAGCGCGGGATGCTGAAGGCTGGGCGACCCTTGGCATCCTTGAAGGCGGCCCAGTGGTCCACCTCCTGGAAGAAGGCGTGGTACTGACGCTCGTCTTCGGCACTGGCCCCGGCCCGCAGGTAGAGGCCCTCCCACCACTGGCCATAGGCGAAGAGGCGCTCCTCCGGAGCGCGCACCATGCTTTCTTCAGCGAAGATGGGCTCACCCTTCGCATCAAAGCCCGCCACCACGCCACACTCTTCCAACAGGCGCAGCACCCCGTGGTTGCCCCTGTCCGGCACGGGCAGGTAGTGCGCGGCCCAGGGAAAGGGGCTCACGTGGTTGCGCCCCGAGCGGGATGTGCCACCGGGTTCCGATTCCAGTTCCAGTACGCGAAAGTCGTCCAGGCCGCCACCTGAGAGCCGCCAGGCAGCGCTGAGACCCGCCACGCCGCCGCCCACGATGAGCACCGAAACCGGTTCGTAGCGATCCGGTTCGGCCGAGGCACCGCCCAGCAAACGGTGACCCAGCATCAAGTCCGGGCCCACCAGTTCGCCGGCAAAGGGAAACTCTGGTTTTCGGCGGCAAGCCAGAGGCAGGGCCGAGGCTGCCGAGGCCGCGAGAAAGTCACGGCGCTTCATGGTTTGAGCGCCCAGAGGGGCGGCAGTGCTTCCACCCCGTCGGTGGATTCACCGCAGAGAACGCCGAGATCGCAGAGTGCTGCCCTGGTCTTCTCCGCGTTCTCATGCCTTCTCAGCGGTTGGTGTTTCGTCCCCCAGGTGGACCGCAGGACATGGGGGCTGCACCCTACGACCACCGCCGCCACTCCCTGGTGTAGAGGTGGACGAGCACCTGGTTGTCCAGGCGGTTCACTTCTGCGGGGACCCGGTCCATATCCTTCGGAAAGGCGAACAGGGCAGCGGTAGCCTCGTCTGATAGATGGCGCAGACCTGGTAGCACTTTCGTCGGCACTGCGAAGTCCCGCCTAGAGGCGAGGACGAACCCCCAGACGCCAAAGGAGGGCACCGCCAGATGGTAGGGCCGCACCTTCAGCCCCGCGGCCTCCATGGTGACGGCAATGCACCAGAAGGACTGCCTGGCCATGAGCGGCGAGGTGCTCTGCACGGCGATCATGGCGTCCTCGGTGAGGCGACGCTGGAGCAGGCGGTAGAAGCGGGAGGTGTAGAGCTTGCCCAGGGCGTAGGTGTTGGGATCCGGGAAGTCCACCAGAGCCAGATCAAAGGGCGCCCCGGCGGTCTCCTGGAGCCACACCATGGCGTCGGCGTTGATGACCTTGACGCGCGGATCATCGAGGGCGGCGCCGTTGAGCAGGCGCACCATGGGCTGGTGCCGCGCCATGTCGGTCATGGCCGGATCCAGGTCCACGAGCACCACCTCCTGCACCGAGGGATGCTTCAGGATCTCGCGCACCGCGAGTCCATCGCCACCGCCGCAGATGAGTACCCGTTTCGCCTCTGGCCGCACCGCGAAAGCCGGATGGACCAGGGCTTCGTGGTAGCGGTATTCGTCGGCCGAAGAGAACTGCAGGTTGCCATTGAGGAAGAGCTGGAAGCTGCCCCGGCCCCGGGTGAGCACGATGCGCTGGTAGGCGCTGTCCTTCGCATAGACGATCTCGTCCGCGAAGATCTCCTCCTCCATGGCCAGCGTGAACTTTCCGGCAAAGGCGAGGCCCAGGGCAAGGATGGCCATGACCGCGAAGCAGCGCAGGCGCAGCAGGCGAGTGGGGCCCAACTGGGACCGTAGCAAATGGGTGGACCAGAGGCCCACGGCGGCGTTCAGCAGGCCGAACAGCAGGCTGGTGCGCACCAGGCCCAGTTTGGGCATGAGCAGCAGCGGGAAGAGCAGCGAGGCGAAGAGGGCACCGATGTAGTCGAGGGTGAGCACGCCCGCCACCAGATCCTTGAAGCGCACCTGGTCCTTGAGGATCCGCATGAGGATGGGGATCTCCAGCCCCACCAGCGTGCCCACGGCCGTCACCACGCCGTAGAGTACGACCCGAAAAGCGTGGGTATGAGCGAAGGCCTGAAAGAGGATGGGGGCGGAAAAGCCGCCCACCAGGGCCACGGCCAGTTCCAGGTCCACGAAGCGTTGCGCCAGGCCCCGCTGCAGGAACTTCGATAGGTAGGAACCCAGCCCCATGGCACTGAGGTAGACCCCGATCACTGTGGAGAACTGGGTGACCGAATCCCCCAGCAGGTAGCTCGACAGGGTCCCCGCCACCAGCTCGTAGATCAGCCCGCAGGAAGCGATGAGCAAAACGCTGAGAAACAGCAGCGGCGCCTTCAGCAGGGGCTGAGCAGGGTTCTCAGACTCGAGCATAAGGGGAATGGTTGCTGGCTTCAGCCATGGATCGACGCGGCGATGATGAGGCTGATGCCCAGGATGAGGCAGCCGAGGACGATGCCGAGGGCGATGTTCTGGTCGTCCTCCATCTCCTTGCGCAGCGAGAAGGGCAGCACCTTCACGAGCATGAGCCAGACGACTCCGAGGATCACCAACCCTAGGACAGAGAAGACGGCGGCGACGAGTAGTTGGTGCAGCAGTTGATTCGTGAACATCACTTGCCTCCGTGAAAGCCGTTGTTATGCAGGAAGGTGCGGTAGGCGCCTGGGGTCTGGCGGATGCTGGGGGGCAGGTCGGCGCGGCGGCGTTGGCCGAAGAACTCGCGGCCAAACAGGCCGTTGGCGATCAGCAGGCTGAAGCCGCTGCCAAGAAAGAGTAGGTAGAGGATCCGCATCAGGCACCGCCTCCGCTAGAAGCTGAACTGGTTCCGTACATGCTTTCCTGCCAGCGGCGCGTTTCGAAGGCCGCCATGCGGAAGACCATGAGCAGGGGTACCACAAGAATGGCCAGCAGGGCCAGACCCGGGTATAGCCACCGCAGGACGCCCTGGCGCAGTAGCACCTCTAAGGTCCGCACCGGCGGCACCTGACCGTCCCACTGGGGGGCGATGCGCAGCACATAGGTGCCCGCTGGCACGGCACTCAGGAAGACGGTCTGGGCCTGTTCGCCCTCGGACCAGGACTCGCCGCCATCCGCGCCGTGGTACCAGCTGGATTCCACCAGAAAGAGTTCTGCCACGCCGGTGGTTTCGCTGACCAGAGCGCCCTCGACGCTGATCCAGTTGTTGTTGACCGGGGCGCTGATGGTGACCGCCAGGTTCCGATAGCCGTCTTTGACCTCGATGGGACCGGAAAAGAAGACCGGTTCCTGGGGGTCCGCCAGGGTTGCGGGCGAGGCTGGCGCTGGCCTGCGCAGGGGAACGCCCTTGCGGATGGCCGCAGCGGCGGCATCAGAGGGCACGCGGGCCATCTCGTAGAGGTCCAGACGCTGACGGAAGAGCTCCGTGTTGTGGTGGGTCATGGACTCGGCCAGGACCAGCACCAGCAGCAGCCCCAGGGCACCCACAAACCAGAGCCAGGAGGCGAACAGGGTGGCCCGGTGGGGATTGGGTTGGAAGGAGGCAATGCCTTGGGGCGCGGGTGGCGTCTCCACCAACTTGAAGGCGCTCCAGACTGCCTCGGGCTGCAGGTAGCTGGAGAGACTCCAGCTCACCTCCTCGCCGCCGCCCCTGTGTCGCTGGCGCTCGCGAGTGAGGCTCCGTGGTGGGGCCACGAATTCGGTGACTGCCACCTGCTCGCCCTGCTCGATCTGCCAGTAGAACTCGCCCCAGACGCCTTCCACCACGGCCGTCACATCCTGGAAGCGGCGCCAGTTCGTGCCCAGAGCACTCAGGTTCTTCTGGCCGTCCGCGGCCTGGGGAATCCCCCCGGGGGCCACCGCCACGGCCAGGCTCCAGTGCCCTTCACTTTGCACCAGCCACTGGAAGCCATGCTGGCTGTCCAGCAGGAGGTACTCGTTCCATGGATAGGGCGTGTCATCCACGGTGCAGCTGCGGCGCAGCTGGCCAATGCAGGTGACCTTTTCGCCCTGGAGCAGGCCTTCGGCACCGAGGGGAATGACGACATCCTGACGGGGCTGCTGGAGGCTCTTGAGGAAGGCGAGTTTCCCGTTTTCTGCCGAGAGCAGGCTGCCGCAGCTGGGGCAACCCACCCGCAGGGTTTGGTCCGGAGCCCGCAGGGCCAGGGCTCCACCACATTTGGGGCAGTTCAGGTTCTGGACGCCCACCTTGGGGGCCTTCCGGGTGCCCCCCTGGAGGCCCAGGTCGGCGAGAGGCACTTCCCGGCCCAGGAAGAAGAGCGGTGGCTCCTCCCCGTAGTCCAGGGTGGCGAAGGCGCCATCCCGCCCGGATAGATCCGCGAAGCGGTAGGTGCCACCTGGGTTCACGGCCCAGGGGATCTCGCCCTCGGCGCTATGGAAGGTGGCCTCGCTGACTTCATTCACGGTCCACAGCCCGTCCGGTCCCAGATCAGCTAGGCCGCCGGCCTGCAGGGCAGCCGCGGCGGGCAGGGCGCCCTTGGGCGTCTGGGTGAAGGTCAGGTAGAAGCAGCCCTGGGCTTCCGCCAGCCAACCCCAGCGGCCATCGCTGAGGGCGAGATACCACTCGTCCCAGACCCCGCCGAGGGGGTGCTTCAGCTGCACCCGGCCCGCCAGGGTGAAGGCGCGTCCAGCATAGGTTCCCGAGGCGCCGAGCCCCAGGGGCGAGTCCGTATCCACGAGCTCCGCGACCTTGCCGAGCAGCTCCGGATCCCGGTCCTTCCGGGCAGCCAGGGCCTTGCAGTAGGAGCAGACAGCCACCATGGTCCCGGGCCGGAAGCTCAGGGCGGCACCGCAGCTGGGACAGGAGGCGAGGTGACTCATGGGGTGGGCTGATTATGCAGGGGGCTTAGAGCCAGGGGAAGATCCGAGTGAGTCCGTCACGAAAGCGGGTTTCCTCACCCAGCAGACTCAGCACTAGGTGGCCGTTCCCTGGGATAGCGAAGAAGGAACCCGGATGGACCAGCACGGAGGCTTGTTCCAGGAGTCGCAGGGCGCAGTCCTGATCGGTGCCGATGGCCGGGCGGCGCAGCAATGCGGTCCAGCCACCTTCCACGGGCAGACGGGCCAGTTGAGGCTGGGCGACGAGAGCGGCGTCCAGGCTGCCCAGATTGTTGCGCAACCGGACCAAGAGCTGCCTCCGGATCCCCGGCGCCAGCTCCAGCAGGGTCGGTGCGGCGGCCTGGACCGGGGCGGAGACGGACAGATACTGATCCGCCAGGAAGGCCAGGGCCTCCAGGTGAGCCGCGGCGCCTGGTCCTCGCACGGCAATCCAGCCCAGCTTGAGCTGCGGCAGCGCAGCCACTTTGCTCAGGCCTGACAGCAGAAAGACAGGGCAGGGGGGGGCGGTGTCGAGGAGGGCGGTGACCATTCGGTCTTCCGGGGGCTCCAGGGCATAGTCGGCGAAGACTTCGTCCACCAGCAGGGCGAGGCCTTGTCTGGCGCAGAGGTCGGTTAAGGCTGCCCACTCTGAGCGCGCCAGAAACTGCCCGGTGGGGTTATTGGGGTTGACCACCACCAGCAGCCGGGTCCGTGGTGACACCGCTGCTTCGAGGGCTCCGAGATCCAGCTGCCAGCGCTCATGAAAATAGGACGCCACGGGCCGAGCGCACAGCCCTTCAAGCCGCGCCAGCCACTCGAAGAGTGGATAGCTGGGACTGGGCACCAGGACCTCGTCGCCGGGGTCACCGAGGAGCTTGAAGAGGAGGCCGTAGGCTTCACTGGTGGAAGCAGTGAGCAGTAACTCCTCCACCCGCAGGCCATGCCCGTGGTGGGCGGCGATGGCCTCCCGAGCGCTGGGCGAGCCGAGCGGGTCCGGGTCATAGGTCAATATGGCAGGCTGGGACAGGGCTGCGCAGATCGCCGCTTCCGGATAGGCAAAGCCGCAGCGGGTGGGGTTGGAGGTGGTGAGGTCGATGAGGTCCCGTCCCTGAGCCTTCAGTCGGGCCAGGGAGGCCGTGAGGGAGTTGGGTTCGAAACCTTCAGGTAGGCGGGAGGACAGGCGCATGCATTCAGGTTAATCCAACCACTTCCTTACCGCGGGGAACGCTGAGAGCGCAGAGAACGATCTTCTCTCAGCGTTCTCTTGCGTTCTCTGCGGTAGGCGGTTTTCATTCCAGGAGACGATCCAGGTTCTGATTGGAGGTTTCCCATGGCGAGGACGATCAAGGTGGCGGTGCTGCTGGCTGGTTGTGGCCATCTGGACGGTGCGGAGGTCCGTGAATCGGTGCTGGCGCTGCTGGCCCTGGATCAGCATGGCGCGGCCTTCCAGTGCCTCGCTCCCAATGCGGAGCAACACCACGTCATCGACCACACCACGGGCCAGCCCGAGGCTGGGGCAACCCGCAACATCCTGGCGGAATCCAGCCGCATCGCCCGGCTGGGCCAGTGCCTGGCCCTGGACCAAGCCCGGGTGGAGGACTACGACGCCCTGGTGATGCCCGGTGGCTTCGGTGTGGCGAAGAACCACTGTTCCTTTGCGTTCAAGGGGGCCGAGGCCGAGGTGCGACCAGATGTGGCGGCCTTCGTGCGCGGCTTTTTCGAGGCGGGCAAACCGGTCGGCGCCATCTGCATCGCCCCCGCCCTGGTGGGTCTGGTCCTGGCTGGGCACGATACCGCAGAGCTGACCCTGGGCTACGATCCCGGTTGTGCCACCGCCATGCAGAAGCTCGGGCAGCATCACATCCCCACCGCCAGCGCCCGGGAGATCGTGGTGGACGAGGCTCACAAGCTGGTGACCACCCCCGCCTACATGTTCGATGACGCCCGCCTGGGCGATGTCTGGGTGGGGATCGAGCGCTGCATCGCGGAAGTGCTGAGGCTGGTGTAGGGACTGGACAGCTGCACCAAGGACAAATCGCCTCGCCTCGCCTCGTCTCGCCGGTGCATGGCTGCTGGTTTGCCAGCACCTGCTGGCGGCCCTTGCCCCAGCACCCACTTCAGGTGG
>SESE01000383.1_pt1 | contig 18930 bp, 19 predicted proteins | sample 3171371 | NCBI WGS metagenome assembly SESE01 (sample SAMN06051881, study PRJNA518727) | freshwater metagenome | biome: subpolar coniferous forest; feature: holomictic lake; material: water; isolation source: holomictic Lake 442, 13 m depth | place: Canada: near Kenora, Ontario | collected... | reverse complement strand
ACCAGAGCACCCGAGGAATCCTTCAGGCTGCTGGCTTCCTGGATCCGGTGCGACATGGCGAGCACCTCGTCCGATGGGACCTGTAGCACCACCATGCCCGTGCGCGCCTGGACGACCTAGAAGAAGCCCCGGTTGGAAGCCGGGTCTACCTGGAGCTTCAGGTTCGTCTGGGTGGTACCCAGGTGCTGGTTGACCTGGGCTGCAGCCACCTCGGAAGATGGCTGGGCTTGGACGCTGCCGAGACCCTTGGGATCGCCGTTGGACGGAGCTGTGGCAATCCCCGGTGCAGGGGTTAACGACGTGTGTGCGGCGCTTGCTGAGGGCAGGCCCGCAGGGATGATCTGAGTCAACACGTTCACCCTCCTCCCTTGCTTGATAGCCAGAGGGGGCAGGTGGATCCACCCCCCTCCAGCAGGTTAGGACCGCTGATTATTGGAAGAGCCGCATGATCGTCTGGCTGGACATGTTGGCGTTGTTCAGCGCACTGGTGCCGGCCTGCATCATGATCTGGAACTTGGTGAGGTTCGCCATCTCGGCACCCATGTCCGCGCCCAGGTAGGCATCGGCGATGGAGGACTGGTTCTCGGACTTAATGCCCGCCAATGTTCGCCGCACTCTGGGCCGTCGACATGGTGCTGGCATAGACGTTTCTCGCCGTGGCGATGGCGGCGGGGGCCGTCGTGGAGTTGGTGGCGGTGGCGAGGACCGAGCCGTTGGTGGCATCGGCGTTGCCAATGGCCTTGACCTGGGCTAGAACGTTGGTGTAATCGGCGGTGCTGCTGTTGCTGCCACCCTCCAGTTCCGCCAGGCGGTAGGCCAGGTTGGTGGCCTCCTCGTAGGTGGCGTCCGTGGCCTGGGCCGTGAAGTAGCTCACCTGGCTGAGGATTACCGACGCTTTCAGGTTGCGGGCCAAGGCCTGGGCCGTGTTGCCACTGTTGAGGCCGGCGGCGTCATCGGCCGCAGTGTTCACCCGCTTGCCCGTGGTGAGGCGGGTGATGGCTTGGCTGAGGCCAAGCTTGGTGACGCCCAGTTGCCGACTGGCAGCCAGGGCGTTGACGTTGGAAAGGATTGAAACCACAACATCCTCCGTGATGTTGGTTGGGCAGCATCCGTGTTGCCCGGATTGTTCGAGGGGGTCCCCCGACTAACTCTCTCTTCGGGCGTGGCAGCGTCTGCGTTGATCGTAAGTATTCTGGACAAAGTATGCTGTCCTCGGAGACACCCCTCCCCCATCGCGGCCTGTTGATGACCCTCTGCCTCTGCTAGCCTTCGGGTCTGTCACCACGCTTCCGAGGCGCGCGCCATGCTCCCACCCAGGCAATGCCCCATCTGTTCCACCCCGGCCCCTCCATGGGATGTGGTGGACTTCAATAAAACCTGCCAAGGCGAGGACGCCCTCGTGCTCCCCATGTCGGGCGAATCCGTCTACTACCACCTCTGCGGAGACTGTGGGTATTGCTTTGCCCCGGAGCTATCCGCCTGGTCTCCCGACGCCTTCGAGGCCAGGATCTACAACGAGGACTATGCCAAGGTCGATCCTGCGGGAACCACAGAGCGTCCCACCAGCAACGCAGAGGCCCTCCTGGCCCTGTTTCAGGAGCATTCCGCCGACCTGCGCCATCTGGATTACGGAGGGGGCAGTGGGCTCCTGAGTCAGTCCCTCAGGGCCCAGGGTTGGGACTCCACCTCCTACGATCCCTTGCTGGACAGGAGCCAGGGCCCGATACACTGCGGGGCCTTTGACCTGGTGACCGCTTTCGAGGTGTTTGCCCATGTGCCAGCACCCCAGGCCCTCCTGCGGGAGCTGTCGGCCCTGGTGGCGGAACAAGGGATTATTCTTTTTTCGACCCAGCTCTCGGATGGTCACCTGCGCCCGGGCCAGCGGCTCACCTGGGACTATGCCGCCCCACGGAATGGCCGCATCAGCCTCTTCTCCGGGGAGGCGCTGTCCAGGTTGGCGGGGCAGTGGGGCTTCCACTGCTCCAGCCTGACCGAAGGCCTTCACATTTTCTGGAAGGCCATCCCACCCTGGGCGGCGCACCTCGTTGACCCCCTGGCGGACCCCGCCAAGGTCCGCCCCGCCTACCAGGCAGAGCCCGGCCAGTGGCTCCGGATCCGTCAGGGCCTATTCCATCTCAAGAAGGAGCCCGATGGCTCCTTGACGCCCTTCGAGCTGGTCATCCGGATGGGGGATCTGGTGGCCATGATGATCTGCGCCCAGTACATGAAGACGTTCGAGGGCCGCTCCATCGTCTTCCAGCTGATGGATGAGACCCACAAGCGGATGCGGGCAGACGTTTTGTTCAGAGACCTCATTGACGAGGTCAGGACCGAGGAAGGACCGGAGATGGACTTTGGCAACCCCGCCGTCCCCGAGGTCTACGACCCCGGGCCGCTCTGGGTCGCCTCCACGTTCTACCACCAGCGCCATGGCGGCCGGGTGATCCCGCACCTTGCCCTGGACCCTGCTGTTTACACCGGGCCGCCCCTTCCCGAGGGCCCCTACCTGGTCTTCCACCCCCTGTTCGACCCCGCCTACAACAAGCCCCGGGGAATGCACGATGCCTTCGTCAATGCGTTCTGCGAGAAGCTCCACGAAGCCTTCGGAGCGCAGGCCCTGGTGGTGACCGAACAACCAGAGAGGATCCAATCCAACATTCGGGTCATCGCCTCGGACAACCTCTACGACTTGGCCTACATCATCGGCCGGGCCACCGTCCATCTGGGGGGGGACACGGGCTTCACCCACTTGGCCGCCGCTGCGCGGGTGCCCCATCTCTACGCACTCTACGGCCACAACTACACCCACGATTTTTCAGTGGATGCCCTGGACATCTGCAAGTCGGACCTCGTCAACCCCTTTGCCCCGTGGGGGAAGTACTGGGGCACGGGCTTCGACTGCCGCCCCAAGCATGACCCCGAGGCCACCTCGCTCCGGGTCGTTATCCTTGAAAACAACGCCCTCTCTTCATTGGTCACGGATTCCCTCCTCGCCGAGATCAGGGGTCCCCTGGGGGCCTGAACAGCGTGACAAGGTCGGCCCAACGAGGCGGGCAAGCCCTGCCTTTGACCGGAACTTCACCCCACCCACGCAGAACCGATAAGGAGGAAATTGCCTGCCTGGTGCGTGCAAGAAACCCCAAAGGCCTCCATGTCCAACGACCTCTTCCCCCCCTTTCCCTGCTTCGCCGAGCTGACCGACACCCGGTACGGCCCCATGGTGGTCCCGCCCCATGACCAATACGTGGGGCGCTCCTTCAAGGAATATGGCGAGTTCAGCGAGGGGGAGCTCAAGCTCTTCACCCACTTCGTCCGGAAGGGGTCTGTGGTGCTGGATATTGGTGCCAACATCGGCGCCCACACCGTTCCCCTGGCCCGCCTGGTGGGTCCCGAAGGGGTGGTGGTGGCCTTCGAGCCCCAGCCCGTGCTCTACCGAATCCTCAGCGCCAACCTGCTCCTGAACAGCGTCACCAACACCTTGACCTATGGCATGGCCCTGGGTGACACGGTGGGGGAGTGCAGGATCCCAGTGCTGGACTACTCCCAGCCCTTCAACTTCGGGGGCCTCGCCATGGACATGGTGGAGGACGGCGAGGCCGTGCCACTGGGTCGCCTGGATGACTTCAACCTGCCCCGGGTGAACTTCATCAAGATCGATGTGGAAGGCTTTGAGGCCAAGGTCCTGGCGGGCGCGGCCCAAACCATCGAGCGCTCCCGCCCCATCATGTACATCGAGAACGATCGGGCCGACAAGTCGGCGGAGCTGATCCAGTTGCTCTTCGACATGAACTATCGCCTCTGGTGGCACACGCCCCCCCTGTTCAGCCCCAACAACTTCAAGGGCAACCTCACAAATCACTTCCCGAGGGTGGTCTCCATCAACATGCTGGCCATCCACAAAGACAACCGGCCCATCGAAGGGCTCAAGCCAGTGCTAACGCCCCGGGACACTTGGCTCTAAGGGGAGGCCTTGACTTGCCAGCCTCACCAAACCACAGCACTGAAAGCTAGTCTCTCGGCAACTCTCTAGCGAATCGGTAGAGGACTTGAGCCACCTCTACGGGTGAAATTTGGAGCTCTATGCAGTTCCTAGAGAGGACTTCAGGGGGCTGCGCAGCCAAGATAGCCTGGGAAAGCATGGGGAGGATGGGGGCCCCTCCTTGTTCAAGAATGGCCAGCAACCAACGCAATGGCGCAACCCCCGCAAAAGCCGAAGGGTTCATGAGTTGTAGTATGTCTTCGAGTTCATCTGCTGCATAGGCATGATGCATATGGAATAGCCCGTGAAATCCAAAACTATTCTTGGGCAAACCGGCGTGTTCCATTGAAAATCTGTCCGCAACTTCATTCGGGGCAAATCGGAACCCAAAATCTGTTTCAAGGTAATTCTTTTCTACTCTACATATAAGTTCATCCTCTGGAATACCCGGGCGGTCGAAACGCGAGCTCGCTGTGGCATTCAAGAGGCGCAACGAACGAAGGCAAAACCCGCCATTTCCGACTTGGTTAATAGTGTGCCATGGCCACCGGGCACCGATGTAATCGTATTCAAGAAATGACTCTTCCCAAGCACCGGGATTAACGACAAACCCATCAAAGTGGATGATGAGAGCAAAGTCGGTCTGGAGTTGATTCCCGAGCTCGAAAAGAACGAACCTACTATAGTCCTGGACGGTTTTGAATTCAGTAATTTGAACGTGCTCAATCAAATCACTGGATGGAGGGGTTGGGGAAAAAAGTACGACCCTGGCGAAAGGCAGGTTCTGTGAACTCCGAAGAAGTGCCACTTCAGAAAGCGCAACGTCCCTCGAGGTAACAGCACAAAGCGTGACCCGACCAAGCCCACGATCTGGTCCCGACGGCATTCCCATTCGTATTCTCCTTGGCGATAAGTCTGGGTGCTGGTTTATCGGCGGAATTTCACCGGGTGGGCCCGTGTGTCCTGTGTACTAAAGACTCAAAGATAGATATGTTGCTTTAGTCCAGGGTTCCGGAGGATACCCACCCAGAAGACTGGCATCCTGGGCCTACCCCTTCTCCCGCCCAAACAGCCCCTTGATCTTGCCCATGAGGCTGGGGGCGTCGGGGGCGGGGGCGCCGGGGAGGGGGTCTTGGACCCAGCCGGCGGGGACGGCGACGCTGGGGTCGAGCTCGAGGGCGCGGCGGAAGCAGCCCTGGGCGTTGGCTCGGTAGCCCTTGCGGTGGTAGAGCTCACCCATGAGGGCCCAGGGCTCGGCTGAGCGCGGATTGAGGCGGGAGGCCATCTGGAGGGCTTCGACGGCGCGGGTGGACCAGGCGGGGTTGCTCAGGCGCAGGCGGCCCAACAGCAGCCACACCTCATAAGCCCAGGGGGAGTCGCCATCCAGCTTGATGGCCTGCTCCAGGGCCCGGATGGCCTCGCTGGTGCGGTCCTGCATGAGGTAGCTCTTGGCCTTGACCAGCAGGCGCCGGGCCCGCTCGGTCACCGAGAGACCCTCATCCTCGGTGGACATCACCAGGGGCAGGCCCGTCGGGGTGGGGAGCGGGGTCAGGTCCGGATAGGCCTGGGGTTCCTCATCGGGCTCATCGATCTGCCAGACCGGCTCAAGCTCCAGGCGGATTGGCGGCGCAGGACGGGGCGGCGGCTCAGGAGTGACGGGTGGGTCCGGTGGCAAGGGGAGCGGGGGTGCCTCCACGGGCTCGACGGGCGGCGGCACTGCCTCTTCCTGTACGGACGGCGTGCGGCCCTGCACGAGGACCAGGCCCCCCAGGGCCCATAGGGCAGCCACCAGGCGGTTGATCTCCCTGGCAGGCATGCCCGACAGGGTGGCGAAGGTGGTGCAGCCCATGGGCTCCGTGCCCAGCAGGGAGATGGAATAGGCGAGGGTCGGGGTGAGCGGCAGGTCGCTGATGCTGTCCAGCACATCCAGCGGCGCCTGCCAGCGCCACTCGGGATCGCGCCGGTACATGTCCTCCAGTTCCCGATCGATGTTGGCGTCCCGGAAGGCCCCCCAGATCAGGCTGCGGTGGTTCAGGCGGAACTGCAGAGAATCCAGGCTGGCCACATCGGGATCACCCGGGATCCAGGTGCCCCGCAGGATGGGGTGCTCCAGGGCATGGAGCAGCACCGAGCTCAGCAGCTCGTGGAGATGAGCATCGCGGACTTCCTCCGTGATCAGGCCCAGCTGAACCACGCGGTCCCCCACCCGGGAACCCTGGTCCTCCTCCAGCAGCGAGCGCAGCGTGATCATGTCCAGCACGCCTCTGCGGATGAGGAAGTTGCCGAACTGTTCACCCACCGCATCGCTGCGGATGTAGGCCAGCTCCCCCTCAGACCAGTAGAGGCGGCGGTTGCCGTCGTTCTGCTCGAGCAGCAGCTCTCCGGTTCCCTTCTGCTGGTGGAGGGAACCCATGAGGGCCGGCAAGGAAGGGTGGAAGCGGACTGCAGGCAATACGGCTCCGGAGGTGGTTCCTAAGTGTGCACAGTCCCGCCAAGGATGCCAGCCCCAGTCGATGGCAAGGAAGGTCTTATTTTTCCACGTTACTTGGTTGGTTCTGGCTCTGGACCTATCCTATTTCCCTGACCGTTCCCGCCTCTGGTAGGGCCTTTATGACCAAGCCACCCCCACTGCAACCCCGGCCTACCCGGCGCCCTGGCGCCCCAGCCAGGGTCCGCCCCAAGGCGCCAGCCGCCCCGCAGGCCCGGGCGCGCCAGGAATTAGAGACCCGCCTGGGCCATGCATTCCACGACCGCACCCTGCTGGACGAGGCCCTGACCCACGCCTCCGCCGGTGCCGGTTCGGACAACCAGCGGCTGGAGTTTCTGGGGGACGCCCTCCTCAACTTCACGGTGGCGCAGATCCTCTTCGAGGCCCGGCCCGACTGGCAGGAGGGGCCCATGAGCAAGCTCCGGGGCCAGCTGGTCCGCACCCAGACCCTGCACGCCTGGGCCCTGGACCTGGGACTGGCCGGGGCCCTCAGCGCCGTGCGCCCCAAGAAGGCCCCACCCATGGGGCAGAAGCCCCTGGCGGACGCCCTGGAGGCCCTGCTGGCGGCGGTGTTCCTGGACGCCCAGCGCGCTGGGACGGATGCGACCAGCGTCCTGCGCACCCTGGTGGAGGCGCGCTTTCTGCCGGCCATCCTGGCTGCCAGGCCCGAGGCCCTCACCCGCCTGGACCCCAAGACCCACCTGCAGGAAACCGCCGCCCGCCTGGGTCTGCCCGCCCCGGTCTACACCCAGCTGGACCAGAGTGGACCCGGTCATGCCCCGCGCTTCACCGTGCGGGTGGCTGTGGCGGACCAGGCTGCCGAGGCCCAGGGCAGCAGCCGCAAACAGGCCGAGGGGGAGGCCGCCCGACGGCTCCTGAAAACCCTCTGCCCCGTCACGGAGCCGTGACCCTTGGGTTACACTGCAGCATGGCCATCGCCTGGAGCTCGCGCTTGAAGATCTATCCGACCCTCAACCTCCAGTGCGGCCGTGTGGTCTCCACAGCTGGGCAGGCGGCCATCTCCCCGGAGGAGCCCCTGGACCTGGCCATGCGCATGGTGGATGGCGGGGCCACCCGCCTGGCGCTGGTGGATGTGGACGCCGCCCTGGGGAAGGGCAACAACCGGGACCTCATCTCCCACATCCTGAAGGGCGTCCGCTCGCGGGAGCGGAAGGTCTGTGTCCAGGTGGCCGGAGGCATCCGCAGCTCCGACCAGGCCCAGTTCTTCATCGACCAGGGCGCCAACTGGCTGGTGGCAGGGACCATTCTGCACAAGTCCCCCATGGCCGCCGAGCAGCTCATGGCCCGCTTCCAGTCCTTCCTCATCGCCGCCATCGACGCCCGCGGGGGCATGACCCGCCACTCGGGCTGGGTGGAAGCCTCGCCCCTCACCGCCCTGGACCTCGCCCAGCGCGCCAAGGACTACGGGTTCCTGCGCCTGCTGTTTGTGGACATCCCCGAGTCCGCCGAGGCCGCTCCGGACTTCGCCACGGCCTGTGCGGTGGCTGCCACCACGGGGCTGCCCCTCATCATGGGTGGCAGCATCACCCGCCCGGCCCATCTCGAGGCCATCCACAGCCACCGCGAAGTGAAGGGTGCCCTGGTCGACGCCCTGCTCTTCGAGGGAGATCCGAGGCTCCTTGCCATCCTCCAGGCAGCCTGCGCCTGATCCCGGGGGCCTGCTGGCCTCACGGGACGCCTCGTTCCTGGCTTCGCTCCCGGAACAGGATCGGCTGCACTTCCGCAACCTGGCCCTGGTTCGGCCCCAGCTGCCGTCCGAGTCCCAGCTGCAGCTGCTGGTGGGCCTGGCCGGTGCCCTGGCCTCGCCCCGCCTCCTGACCCTCATGGCCCGCACGCCCCACTGGCTCTGCCACTGGCCCATCCTTCTCGCTCTGGCCGGCAACGAAGCCACCCCTGAGGCCATCCGGCGGGACCTGGAGCTGGTGGTCTCCCTCTTTGATCAGATGCGAGAGCTGGACCAGGCCCCCGCACCGGAAAAGCCCGAGCGGGAAGCCGCTGTCAAAGCCCTCCATACCCAGCTGGGACCGGACCTCCGCCCCGTGGCCAAGCGCCTGGCCAAGCAGCTGGCCCGGCCTGTGGCCACGACAGGCACCACCCAGGAGCTGCCGCCCCTGCCGCCGGACCACCCGGACTGGGAGGCTCTGACCCAGCTCCCGTCGGACCCAGTGGTCGCTCCGGAGCCGTCCCTTCTGGACCACGGCAGCCGCCTGGCCCGGGCCCGCCACAGCCTCCAGCCCGAGGAGCTGCTGGCCGCCCTGGTGGACCCGGACCCCGAGGTCCGCCGAACCGCCCTCCAGAACCCCCTCGTCTCTGAGGAACTGCTCTGCCGGGCCCTGCTCCTCTGCACGGTGCCGGGCTTCTTCGGTGAGGTCTATGCGGAGGCCAAGTGGTACTTCCGCACCGAGGTCCGGGAGAGCCTGCTGGCCGCCCCCGCCGCCCCGGAAGGCCTGGCACGGCGCATCGGCCGGACCCGCCTGCTGGTGGAGACCCTGGCCCAGGACCTGCGGGACCCGGGCACGCTGCGGCGCATCGTCAGCCTCTTCACCCAGCTGGACGAGGATGAGTATCACTTCATCACCCACTGGGTGCGGCGCCACGCCTCCCCCCTGCTGCGGGTGGTGAAGCACTTCTACGACCACCTCCCCCGGCGGGAGCCTGAGCCGGCGACCGGCCTGCCAGACAGTGCCGACGCGGGACGCTGGTCCTCCCTGGAGGCCCGGGTCGCCCAGGCTGCCCGGTCCACCCAGGAAGAGCGCATCGGCCAGATCCTGCGGGACCCCGCACCTGGGGCCTTCCGCATCGCCCTGGAGAACCCGGCCCTGAGCCCGGGCCTGCTGGCGGCGGCCCTGCCCGCCCTGGGTGCGGACCGCATCGAGGCCCTGGCGGCGCACGGCACCTGGCCACTGGACCCCCTGGTGGCCGAGGCCCTCACGCACCACCCGGCCCTGTCCGAGGCCTCGGCCCTGGCGTTGCTGGACCGCCTGCCTGGCCTGAAGCCCTTTGTGGAGATCCTGCGGGACCCCGGCATCCCACACCTGGAGGTCCGGCGCCGGGCCCTGGAGCTGCTGCGGCGCCGCTACCTGGCCCTGCGGCTCCCGGATCGCATCACGGCCCTCCAGGCCTCCGGCGGGGAGCTGCTGCGGCACCTGCCCCAGGAGGTCCTCCAGGACGGGGAGACCCTGCTGGCCCTGGTGGCCGACCCCCTGCTGGACCCGGGCATCCTCCTGCGCCTGGCTCGAAACAAGCTCACCCCCCAGCCCGTGCTGAAGGAGATCGCCCGCCACCCCGCCCGGGCCCGCCACCCCCCCATCTCGGCGGAGCTGCTGCTGAACCCCAAGACCCCCCGGGACACCGCCGCCCGACTCTGGGGCCGCCTGCCCGGGTCCGAGCGCCGCCAGCTGCTGCGCAGCCCCCACCTACCGGCCACCCTGCGCACCCTGGGCCCCGGCAGTCCCGATTGATCGTAACCTTGGGATAAACACCCGGCTCGGGGTTCCGTAGCCCCCGTGGAGCCTTCATGCGAATCCCAGCCACCGCCATCCTCATGCCCGCCGTGGTGGCCCTGGTCTGCCTGCCCTTCACCAGCGCCTGCCGCCCCAAGGCCCGGGTCCCGGCCTGGGTGCAGGCCGCCCCCGGCGAGAGCCTGGGCGCCGTCTCCGGCGAGGCCGGGTGGATCCTGGCCCACGGCGAGATCCGCGCCCTGCTGGCCCGGGACCCCGCCGTGGACCGGGCCCTGGATCTGTTCCTGCAGAAGGCCCACATCAACCCCCGCACCGAGACCGGCCGCGTGACCCTGCACATCATGGGCGCCCCCACCGCCGGCGAGACCTCGGTGCAGAAGGGCCTGGGCATGGCCCTGGTCCAGCTGCAGGACTTCAAGGACCCCGCCGCCCTGGTGTCGGCCCTGGCCGAGGCCTTTCCCCAGGAGGGCAGCCTCCGCCTGGGGGGCCAAGACTGGCCCCTGCACGTGATCCTGGATGTCGAGGCCGGGGGCATCAAGGCCCACATCCGCGCCGCCAGCGACGAAAAGGGGCAGGTCTGGATCGGCTCCCTGGAGTCCCTCCACCGCCTCGCCAGCCAGCCCTCCCTGGCCGCCCAGGAGGACATGGCCCTGGCCGCCGAGTGGATCAGCAAGCGCGCCCCCATCCAGGGCTACCTCCAGCCCGAGGCCCTGCTGGGCGGGTTACGCAAGGGCTTGGACGCCTCCCTGGCCAAGGAACTCCCCCAAGGCGTGAAGGCCATGTTCTGGAGCGTCACCCCCGGGGTTGGCAAGGATGATCCCGTGCGGTTTGAGCTGGCCATGGCCGGCAAACCCGAAGGGATCTCCCAGGTGGCGCCCTGGCTGCAGCGCCTGGTGGCCGCCGCCAATGCGGTGCAGTCCGCCCCGGGTGCGGCCCCCGAGCTGATGCAGGAAAAGCGGCGGGTGGGCCTCCGCTGTGCCCTCACCCCCGAACAGCTCAAGCTGGTCATGGAGAAGCTGGGCCAGCCCGGCATCTCGCTGCTCCGGCAGCCGAGCGGCCCGAAAGCATGAGTGCGTCCCTGGCCCTGACCGCCGATGGGGGCGTGCCCCCGGCCGAGGAGCGCACGCCTGAGTACTGGATGACCCAGCTGAAGGCCGGTCAGGAGGAGGCCCTCGCCCACCTCATGGCCCGCTTCGAGCGGCCCCTCTTCGCCTTCCTGCACCGCCGCCTCCAGGGCGAAGCGGGGGTCGTGCAGGAGCTGGCCCAAGAAGTTTTTCTTAAGTGCCTCCAGCATTGCCATCGTTTTGAGGAGGGTCGGCCGGTGGCTGCCTGGCTTTTTACGTTGGCGGCTAATGCAGCAACCGACCACCTGCGTAGAAGAGGCAGGGAGGTCAGTCCTTCCGAGACCTTTGACGCGCCGGACCCCCATCAACCTTCACCCTGGGAGTCCGTGGACCAAAGCCGCCGGATCCAGGCCCTGCATGGGGCTCTGGAGGGTCTGACCCCCCGGCAGCGCTCCATGGTCCTGGCCTATTACGTCCACGAACATCCGGTCAAGCGGATCGCGCTGGACCTGGGCTGCGCCGAAGGAACCGTCAAAGCCACCCTCTTTCAAAGCCTCCAAAAGCTCCGCAAGACCCTTGGATCCCTCCCATGACCACGCCCCTCGACCCCCAGCGCCCCGCCGCCGCCCCCCAGGACGACGCCCGGCTGTTCGACCTGCTGGAGAGCCCGGAGCTCTGGCCGGACGATCCCGCTGTCCAGGCCGAGCTGGCGGCCCTGCTGGAGCTCCACCTGGCCCTGGAGAGCCATGGCCCAGGCCTGGCCCCCGCCCTGGCCCCGCCGCCCCGCGCCCGCTGGACCGGCACCTGGGCCCTGGCCGCCGCTGCCGTTCTCCTCATCGCGCTCGTCCCCGCCGGCATCGTCATTCAGCGCCAGCAGTCCCTGCGGGCCCTGGCCCAGGACACCGAGCGCATTGAGACCCTGGCCCAGAAGCGGAACCAGGACCGCGCCTGGATCGCCTTCTTCCGCCAGAGCACGACCCTCCTGAAGGACTTCCAGCAGAACCCGGACCTGTGCCGGAAGGGCGAGGAAGACCGCCGCCAGGAGCATGAGATGGCCGTGGCCCTGCTGGAGGTGAGCCATCAGCTGGCCGCCCAGGGCGCCCCGGTCCAGGAGGCCGAGGCCATCCGCGCCTCGCTGCACACCTGGCTGTCCGAGCTCGCCTTCGAGAGCGACTGCCTCGATGTCAACCGGGCCCGAGAGCTGCGCCAGTGGGCCGCCACCCACAATCTGGAGGGCCAGACTGACCGCATGGAGCGCCTCCTCACCAAGGCTGGCGCATGATCCCGGCCCTCGCCCTGGTGGTACCCGCCCTGTGGATGCCGGCTCCCGCAGCACCGGAGGTCTCGGCAGAGGGACTCTTCGCCGCGGCCCGGGACCTGCGCTACGCCCAGCGCTGGCTGGAGGCCGCCGAGGCCTACCGGACCCTGCTGCGCACCTCACCCCACTCGCCCCGAGCCGCCGACGCCCGCTACTGGCTGGCCTCCAGCCTGGAGCAGGACCAGCGCTGGGACGAGGCCGCCGAGGCCTACACCGACTTCCTCAATCGCCACCCCGACCAGCGCCTGCTGGGCAAGGAGGCCCGCCGCAACCGCGTTCGCTGCTGGGGCATCCGCCAGTGGGACAACCCCGCAGCGGCCGCCGGACTCCTCGGTGCCCTCGAGGATGAGCGCGAAGAGGTCCGCATCGCCGCGGCCTTGCAGCTCTCCCGCCGCCGGGACAGCCGGGCCCTGCCCGTGCTCCAGGCGGGCTTGAAGGCGGGTGGCACCTCCTCGGAGGCCTGCCGCAGCGCCATCCTCGCCCTGGGAGCCCAGCCCCAGGCCCCGGGTACAGCCCAGGGCCGGTTCCTCGTGGTCCGCATCCGGGAGCAGGGCAAGACAGATGCGCTGACCATCCGCCTGGCCCTGGGCTTCGCGCGGTCTGTGGGCGGCTATCTCTCTGATGAACAGCTGAAGCAGGCTGGGAAGCGCGGTGTGGACCTCGACCACCTCATGGAGCAGGCCCTGAGCGCGCCCAAGGGCACAGAGCTCTTCAGCCTGGATGACGGCAAGAGCACGGTGACGGTGACGGTCGAATAGCCGTTAAGCTGGAATCCGTCCATGTCTCGACTCCTGCGCTTCTTCAACGACCACCTGCGTACCCACGTGCCCCTGATCGCGGGGGCCTCGGTCCTGCTGCTCCTGGCCGGCCTCTGCCAGGGTGCGCTCATCGCCTCCATCAAGTTCGTCTTCGACGATGGGAAGGCCCGCTCCCTGCACATGGTCCAGCCCGGCCTCTTCGGTCAGCTGGAGACCCTGCGGGCCTGGACGCTGGCTCGCCTGCCCGAAGCCTCGGCCCTGCGCAACGGCCTGCTGGTGCCCCTGGTCCTGGTCTGCATCTTCGCCCTCAAGGGCCTGCTCACCTACTCCGGAACCCTGCTCATGGTGAAGAGCGGCATCCGGGCCACCCAGGCCCTGCGGGAGCGCCTCTTTGCCCACTTCCTCGCCCAGGAGCCCGCCTTCTTCCAGAAGCATCCCGTGGGGGAGCTGCTCACCCGCAGCATCAGCGACGTGGGTGCCGTGCAGGGCATCGCCAGCAATCAGCTGGCGGAGGCGGTGCGCGAGATCTGCGTGGCCATCACCATGCTCATCACGGTCCTGTTCATGGACTGGCAGCTGAGCCTCACGCTGTTCCTGGCGGGGCCCCTGGTGGTGTTTCCCATCAAGCGCCTGAGCCAGCGGATCCGGCGGGTCAACCACCGCAACCAGGAGGCCTCCAGCCGCCTGCTCCAGCGCCTCAAGGAAGTCTTCAGCAACATCCGGGTGGTGCAGGCCTTCGCCCGGGAGCCCTACGAGGTGGAGCGCTTCCGGGAGCGCAACCGCGAGCTCTATCAGCTGGGCATGAAGAGCGCCCGGGCCTCGGCCCTGTCCACGCCCATCATGGAGCTGGTGGGTGGGCTCCTGCTGGCGGGCCTGGCGGCCTACGCCTCGGGCCGCTTCAAGGCCGGGACGCTGACCACCGAGAACTTCCTCACCTACATCCTGGGCATCTACGCCCTCTATGATCCGCTCCGCCGCCTCACCAAGCTGAACAATGAGGTCCAGGTGGCCTCCGCCAGCCTGGACCGCGTCTACGCCATGCTGGACCGCAAGTCCGAGCTGCCTGTGAATCCGTCCCCGCAGCCCGTGCCGGCCCGCCCGGCCAGCCTGCGCTTCGAGGACGTCTCCTTTGCCTACGATGCCAAGCACCCCGTGCTCCGCAGCATCGACCTGGAGGTGCGCTCCGGTGAGACCGTCGCCCTGGTGGGCGGCAGCGGTGGCGGCAAGACCACCCTGGTGAACCTGGTCCCACGCTTCTATGACCCCACCGGGGGCCGCATCACCCTCGATGGCACGGACCTGCGGGACTTCGACCTGGGCGCCCTGCGCAAGACCATTGGCATCGTCACCCAGGAGACCCTGCTCTTCATGGACACCGTGCACGACAACATCGCCTACGGCCTGGATGCCAGCCGCGAGATGGTCATCGAGGCCGCCAAAAAAGCCCACGCCCACGCCTTCATCACCGCCCTGTCCAAGGGCTACGACACACCCCTGGCGGAGACCGGCTCCAGCCTCAGCGGCGGCCAGCGCCAGCGCCTCGCCATTGCCCGGGCCCTCCTGCAGGACCCGCCCATCCTCATCCTGGACGAGGCCACCAGCGCCCTGGACACGGAGAGCGAGCGCGCGGTGCAGGATGCCCTGGAGGCGCTCATGGAGAACCGCACCACCCTGGTCATCGCCCACCGCCTGAGTACCGTCCAGCGCGCCACCCGCATCTGCACCATGAAGCAGGGCCGCATCGTGGAAGTGGGAACCCACGACGAGCTGCTGGCTGCGGACGGCGAGTACGCCCGCCTGCACCGCCTCCAGTTTTCCGAAGCCTGACCGGCACCCATGAAGCGCACGGCGTTCGGGTTCGACCTGCCCCAGGAGCTCATCGCCCAGCATCCCGCCCCGGCGCGGGATGGCGCCCGCCTGCTGGTGGTGGACGCCCGCACCGGTGCCTGGTCCCACCGCACCATCCGAGACCTCCCCGACCTGGTGCCCGCCCACAGCCTCTGTGTACCCAACGATGTGCGGGTGCGGCATGCCCGGCTCTTCCTGCGGCGGGCCGGGGGCGGGGCCGGCGAAGCCCTGCTGCTGCGCAGCCTGGGGGCCGGGGTCTTCGAGGCCATGGTCAAGCCGGGGGCCCGCCTCAAGCCCGGCGCTGCCGCCACGGTGGTGGATCCCCAGTCCGAAGCGCACCTGGCCCGGATAGAAATACTCGAGACCCTACCCGAGGGGCTCCGGGCCGTGCGCGTCACCTCCGACCACGGCCTCGACTGGGACGAGATCGACCGCATCGGCCGCCTGCCCCTGCCGCCCTACATCGACCACCTGGCAGAGGCCGAGGACGAGACCCGCTACCAGACGGTCTTCGCGGCCCGGGAGGGCGAGGCCGTCGCCGCCCCCACCGCCGGCCTGCACTTCACGCCGGAGCTCATCGCAGCCCTGCAGGCCCAGGGCTGTGGGTGGCACCCGGTGCGCCTCCACGTGGGCCTCGGCACCTTCCGCCCCATGACGGCCGAGACCCTCGCCGAGCACGCCATGCACGAGGAGCGCTTCGAGGTCCCTGACGCCACCGCCGCCGCCCTGGAGCCAATGCTGCGGGACCGCTCCCGCCCGATACTCTGCGTGGGTACGACCTCCCTGCGCACCCTCGAGGGTGCCTGGGACGGTCAGGCCTTGGCGCGGGCGGGCAGCACCCGCATCTTTATTCAGCCGGGCCACCGGCTCCGCACCGCCGACCACCTGCTCACCAACTTCCACCTGCCCGAGAGCACGCTCTTCGTGCTGATCTCAGCCCTCCTGGGCCTGGACCTGGCCCAGGCCGCCTACGCCGAGGCCGTGCGCGAGCGGTACCGGTTCTTCAGCTATGGGGATGCGATGTTGATCCTGAATGCCCGGGTCTGACTCGGCCCGATCGCATCATCGCTGCATGATTCTGATCCCAGCGGGTCCCCGCTCCGCAGGCGACATTCAGTCGCCTGCTCCGTATTGCCACACCGCTGCATGATTCTGATCCCAGCGGGTCCCCGCTCCGCAGGCGACATTCAGTCGCCTGCTCCGCGACCCGCTAGGGATCAGAGGTAATCGATGAATTGGTGGAGCACCGGGATCTTGTGGCGCTTGCCTTTGGTGGCTTGCAGGACGCTGGTGACGGCCATGCTCAGGCACCAGAGCAGCCAGAGGGGCAGGAAGAAGCGGAGGAAGACCCAGCCGAAGATGGGGAAGAGGCCGGTGAAGACCAGGGCCAGGGCCACCACAAACTCGGCAAAGGCCAGGATGACTCCCTGCCGCGCATGCCAGAGCAGCTCGTTATCCTCCCGGCTGCGGAGATAGGGCACGAACGCCCAGGGCCCGGCGTAGCACAGGATCAGGTCTCGCAGGCGCTCCCCTACGAAGAGGGGGGTCGGGGCATCCAGGGGCACGGCAACCTCCAGGACGAGGATAGCGCAAGGGCTTCCAACCCGGACCGGTGCCTTTGGGCGCCGGGATTTTCCCTGTTATGACCTTGACCTATTCCAGACCGCCCCCATCCTGGTTCTACCCCCCTGGAGTCCCATGCGCCCAGCCCTCCCACTGCTGCTTCTGCTGCTGCCCTTCGGCTGTGGCGGAGGCGGCTCTGGAGCATCCCCCTCCCCACTGACCCTCACCCCTACCACATGCCCGATTCCCATTGCCAAGGCCAGCCCCTCCTTTGCGACCGACCTCCTCCCAGCGCTCCAAAGCAGCTGTGGCAGCGCCGCCACCACCTGCCACGGAGGCAGCGCTCCGACCGGGCACGTGATCTATTCGGGTACCGCCGCCGAGGTCCATGCTCGCCTGGTCAATGGGTTGCCCGCCAGCGCTCCGGCCGGCCAGGGCTGGCTCCTGGTGAAACCCGGCGACCCCGCCCACTCCTGGCTCCTGGAGAAGGTCACCAAGGACCAACCAGGTGGCTCAGGCTACGGCACCCGCATGCCCCAGGCTGCGCCCAACCTCTGCCAGGCCACCGTGGACACCCTCACGGCCTGGATCAACACCGGCGCCCCCGCCAACTAGGAGCCGCCATGGCCGATCTCACCGCCATCAGCAGCTGGACCCTCGCCGACGCCCAGCACTTCGGGCGCCGGGCCGGCTTCGGCCTCACCCCCGCCGATGCAGCCAGCCTCCAGGCCCAGCCTCCGGACACCGCCATCGATGCCTGGATCGACGGCACCGGGGCTGCCTACGACACCACGGCCTTCGCAGCGGCCCTGGCAACAGCGGATGTGGTGGCGGAGCCGCTTGTAGGTGCGAGCACCACGGTGGCAGGCAGTGTGGATGTGCCAGCTGTGGCGGCCCCTCACCCCTTTCTGGTGCAGGGGGCCGATGCATGGCGGAACAACCTCAACACGGCTCAGGCGCTGCTGGCCTGGCGGATGCAGCACAATCCCCATGCCTTCGAGGAGCGCATGGCCCTCTTCTGGCACAACCTCTTTGCCACGGGCTGGCACAAGGTCAACAATGCGGCCCTGATGCTGAAGCAATTTCAGCTGTTTCGGAGCCAAGGGCTGGCGAAATTCGACGACCTGCTGGTGGCCATCAGCAAGGACCCGGCCATGCTCCTCTGGCTGGACTCGGTCCTCAACAACGCCTCGGGGGCCAATGTCCCCAACGAGAACTACGCCCGGGAGGTCATGGAGCTCTACAGCCTGGGTGCTGACAACGGCTACAACCAGACGGACATCACCCAGCTGGCCAAGGCGCTGAGCGGCTGGAGCTTCACCTACGCTGAAGCCGACTACGTCAAGAACCCAGCGAACCCCAACCTGAAGTTCCCTGCCGACGCCCGCTTTAAGGTCTACGACGGAACCCCCATCGCGCCGGACACCCGCCTCTGGTGGGGTGGGACTGCCACGGTCAGCTCCAACATGCATGCCACGGGCACCATCAGCCTCCTTGGGCAGAACCTGGACGCCACCACCACCGCCAATGGCTGGGCCAAGGGTGAGAACGCCATCCGCAGCATCGTCTCCCTTCGGGGGAGCAACTGCGCCCAGTTCCTGGCCCGGCGGCTGCTCACCCACTTCGTGACCACGGGCTTCTCGGCCCAGGACCTCGCCGATGTCGCCGCCATGATCCAGGCCGCGGGCTTCGACCTCAGGGCCGCCCTGAAGACCCTCTTCAAGTCCCAGTACTTCTTCAGCGCCGCCAACCGCCATGCCCTCATCGAAGGGCCCGTGTCCTGGACGGTCCGGGCGGCCCGCATGCTCTGCCCTTCGCTGGCCTCCGGCAGCGCGCAGACCCCCAGGGGGTACCCGGCCTGGCGACTGGTCACCAACAGTGCCACCACCTTCGACGAAGCCGGCATGAAGCTGCTGGACCCCAGTGGCCCCAATGGCTGGAAAGAGCACACTGCCTGGCTGAACAGCAACACCATGCGCTACCGAGCCAAGCTCGCCGCGGCCCTGACCTTGAACGAGACCCGCACCTACAACAGCGTTGCGTACCCCCTCTTCCCTGTGGCCATCACGATGGACTGGTTCCCCACGGCCCCGACCTCCTCCCAGGCCGTCTATGACCGCCTCGTGGCCCTCCTCCAGCCCGCCCCCATCCCCACCTCGGTCTCCTCAGCGTGGCTGGCTGCCCTCTGGCCAGCCACGTTTACCTGGGACACGGCTGCCCAGACCAAGGCCCGGGAGCTCGCCTTCCTCATCCTCTGCTCGCCTTCTGGCCAGCTGTACTGAAGGGAGCCACCCATGACCACCCGCCGCGAGTTCATCCAAACCCTGGGCGCCACGGGCGCCGCCCTGGCGGGGCTGAGCGCCTGCGGGGGCGGCGGTGCATCCAGCACAGGGGGCCTGCCTACGCCAGCACCAACCCCGTCATCCCCGA
>SESE01000381.1_pt1 | contig 18943 bp, 17 predicted proteins | sample 3171371 | NCBI WGS metagenome assembly SESE01 (sample SAMN06051881, study PRJNA518727) | freshwater metagenome | biome: subpolar coniferous forest; feature: holomictic lake; material: water; isolation source: holomictic Lake 442, 13 m depth | place: Canada: near Kenora, Ontario | collected... | reverse complement strand
TGCTTTTGCTGAAATCCTGGCGTGTCTACAAATAAAAACTGTGTCTCTTCAGTCGTATGAATACCCAGCAGGCGGTGCCGTGTTGTTTGGGCTTTACGCGAGGTGATCGCCAACTTCATCCCTAAAATATGGTTGAGCAGCGTTGATTTCCCAACATTAGGTCGACCAACAATGGCCACCGTGCCACATCTAAATGTAGAAGGTGCTACTAAATCTGCGTCTATCTCTGTCATTTGTACGTGCTATCCAATCTAAATTTAGGCAATGCGGCTTTTTACAAAGCGTATTTTTTCTAATTCCAACAAAGCAAGTTGTGCTGCTTTTTGCTCAGCGATACGGCGGCTTGTGCCTTCACCTACCGTGCGTATATCCATTTTCTGTATAAAGCATTCAACAATAAATACCTGAGCGTGCGCTTCGCCCCCAGTGTGTACGACGGCATATTCTGGTACTGCTACTTTTTTGCCTTGCAATAACTCTTGCAACAATGATTTAGGGTCTTTATCAATGACTTTAGGATCAATCGTATTGAGCTTCTCTGCATACAAATGTAGCACCAGCGCTTCAGCGGCGGCAAAACCACCATCTAGATACACGGCGCCAATGATTGCTTCAAGCGCATCAGCCAAAATGGAGGGTCTACGCCAGCCGGCACTTTTTAACTCACCTTCACCCAATTTAAGTGCATCGCCTAAATCTAGTGAAAGTGCAATTTCGCTAATGGTGGCCTCTTTGACAAGTTGGGCACGCAAGCGACTTAAGTCGCCTTCATCTAATGCTGGAAAACGCTGATACAGCTGATTAGCAATGATAAAATTAAGCGCCCCATCGCCCAAATATTCTAAGCGCTCGTTATTCTGGGCACTATAGCTTCTATGGGTCAATGCCTGCGTTAGCAGATTAGTTTCTACAAACTTATAGGGTAGGTGCTTTGTTAAATCCTGCTGAGTCATTAGAAGTGAAATTTAGAATATATGATGTTACTGAGCGTTATTTGGCGCTAGAAAAATCAATTAAAATGCTAATGTTGCCAAAAAGAGGCTTAATCACTTGATACTCAACAGATGCAACCGTCTCACCCGCACTGTTTTTATCAATCGTGAGGTCAGTCCCTGTCACAACCGTCACATAACTCGTGTTTGCACGCTTATTAAATGACTCTTGAATTTCTTTTTTACTCATACTGCTTAGCGGCTCTTTATTCAAGGCAGCCAACACCGTTTTAACTGAGTAATACTCTTGATATGCAGGGAAAACCTTCATGGCAATCAGCGCCACAAATACTAACGCAGCCGCAACAAACATCATGCCGAGCAGGGTTGCACCCCATTGTTTTTTGAGGCTAATTTGTTGTGTTGTTTGATGATGACGCATAATTTTCTCCATTTTTGACAATTGAAGGATAGTCTACTAACGTATCTTACTGCCTATTCTAGAGCCCTGATCAAAATTCATCCAGATAAAAAATGCTTTACCCACTAAGTTTTTCTCTGGCACAAAACCCCACACACGGCTATCAGAACTATCATCACGATTATCACCCATCGCCAAATAATGTCCAGCAGGCACAATCACTTCTTCATCATTGGCAAACTTGGCGCCTATTGCATCAGGGTCATAGTTACCCACCCACTCGTTGATCAAAATATCATGTTGCACACTACCCAACTGCTCGCGAAATTGTTTTGCTGTCACCATATTTAGCCCTGGTTTCACATAGGTATAATCGCCGACATTATTCACCTCTAGCACTTTGCCATTAATCGTCAGGCGCTTGTCTAAGTAGCGAATTTTATCGCCAGGCAATCCTACCACCCGTTTAATGTAATCCACTGACGGCTCTGGCGGGTAATGAAACACAAACACATCACCACGACTGGGTTGATGCATTTCAAAAAAAGTATTGTTTAAAATGGGGACGCGCAAACCATAAGTAAATTTATTTACCAAGATATAATCACCTGCCAACAAAGTAGGCATCATAGAACCTGACGGGATCTTGAAGGGCTCCACAATAAAAGAACGGACGAAAAATACCAGCAAAATGACTGGGAAAAAACTTTTGGCATATTCCACCAGCACAGGCTCAGCTTCGCCATCGGCACGTTTTTTACGCAACACTACACTATCTAGCAGCCAAATAAAGCCTGTGACGACTAAGATGGCCACCATGAACAATGCGAAATACATTATTTATCCTCTACACGTAAAATAGCCAAAAATGCTTCTTGTGGGATTTCAACATTACCCACTTGTTTCATGCGTTTTTTACCTTCTTTTTGCTTATCTAATAATTTACGCTTACGTGAAACATCGCCACCATAACATTTAGCAATCACGTTTTTACGCATCGCTTTGACTGTTTCGCGGGCAATAATATTAGCGCCAATGGACGCTTGGATCGCTACATCAAACATTTGGCGCGGGATTAATTCACGCATTTTAGCAGCCACTTCACGGCCTCGGTGCACACTGTTGGCGCGATGTACAATCATACTGAGCGCATCCACTTTCTCACCATTCACCATGATGTCCAGCTTCACTAAATCCGCTGCGCGGAACTCTAAAAACTCATAATCCATGGACGCATAACCACGAGATACTGACTTTAATTTATCAAAGAAGTCTAATACCACTTCATTGAGTGGCATTTCGTAGCTCAGCATCACTTGTCGACCCATATACTGCATATTTTTTTGTATGCCGCGTTTGTTATTACACAAGGTCATCACCGGACCCACATAATCTTGTGGCATCAATAAATTAACGTTAATCACCGGCTCACGCGTTTCTTCAACACGCGAAGTTTCTGGCAAACGTGATGGATTTTCGATTTGCACCACACTGCCGTCTTTTAGCAACAACTCATAAACTACGGTAGGTGCAGTGGTAATCAAATCCATATCGTACTCACGCTCTAAACGCTCTTGTACGATTTCCATATGTAACAAACCTAAAAAGCCACATCTAAACCCAAAGCCTAATGCCGTTGAATTTTCCGGCTCAAACAATAGCGAAGCATCATTCAAACTGAGCTTTTCAAGCGCTGTCCGTAGCGCCTCAAACTGGTTAGATTCGACTGGATACAATCCTGCAAACACTTGCGGCTTAACCTCTTTAAACCCCGCCAATGGCTCACTAGCAGGCTTATTCACCAAGGTGACAGTGTCGCCCACTTTAGCGCTGGCGAGCTCTTTAATACCTGCAATAATAAAGCCTACTTCCCCTGCTGACAGGGAAGTTTTTTGCAATGACTTAGGCGTGAATACGCCCACTTGCTCGCATAAAAATTCTGTACGTGTCGCCATTAAGCGTATTTTATCTTTTGGCTTCAACACCCCATCAATCACACGCACCAACATCACCACGCCCACATAGTTATCAAACCATGCATCAATCACTAGCGCCTTGAGCGGCCCGTCTATATTGCCTTGCGGTGCCGGCACTTTAGCAATCACCGCTTCCAATACATCGCGCACACCTAAGCCTGTTTTGGCTGAACAACGTACCGCATCAGTAGCATCAATGCCAATCACATCTTCAATTTCTTGAATCACACGCTCTGGGTCAGCGGAAGGTAAATCAATTTTATTGAGTACCGCAGTCACTTCTACGCCTAAATCTAACGCTGTATAGCAATTAGCCACACTTTGCGCTTCAACACCTTGGCTGGCATCTACCACCAATAGCGCGCCTTCACAGGCTGAAAGTGAGCGTGAAACTTCATAACTAAAATCCACATGGCCGGGGGTATCAATCAAATTTAAATGATAAGTTTGACCATCATCCGCCTTGTACTCCAGCGCTGCCGTTTGCGCCTTAATGGTAATACCACGCTCACGCTCAATATCCATAGAGTCAAGCACTTGCGCTTCCATTTCACGATCAGCTAAGCCACCACACAGATGAATAATACGATCAGCCAAGGTAGATTTACCGTGATCAATATGGGCAATAATGGAGAAGTTACGAATATTTTTCATTTAGTCTTTAAGCTTTTATACAAACAAACAAGGCGCCATAAGCGCCTTTTCACAATAGGCGTGATTTTACAACAAATGCTTGATTAGTTTGTAACTAATTGCTTAAAAAGCTTATTATTGTATGATTCACATCATGATTAACTGTATTCTCTGAGCTAATTTTGCATAACACGCTACGCATCGCCACATTTAACATTCACAAAGGTTACACCCATTTTAACGCCCGATTTTCCTTACATCTTCAACGCGAGATGTTGAGAAAATTGCAGGCCGATGTCATTTTCTTACAAGAAGTTCAAGAGATGCATACTCAGCATCCCGAACGCTTTATCGCACTATCAACCTCAGGGCAAATGGAGTTTTTGGCTGACGCGGTTTGGTCAGACTATGCTTACGGTAAAAATTCGGTGTATCCCGCGGGGCATCATGGCAATGCCTTGCTTTCAAAATTCCCCATTACCCATACCAACAACCAAGACATTTCTGCCCACACTAGCGAACAACGCGGCATGCTACATACTGAAATTAATATCCCCAATTGGGATTTACCTCTACATACCATTTGTGTACACCTGGGTTTATTTGCAAAATGGCGCCGCCAGCAATTGTTAGCAGTAGCGACTTATATTGAACATCATATTCCGGCTAGCTCACCGCTAATTATTGCCGGTGACTTTAACGATTGGGGGATGCGCACGGGCCGCAGCTTCGCCGAACAATTAGGGCTGAAAGAGGTGTTTGAACACCACACAGGCAAACCGGCACGCAGCTTTCCAGCTTGGCTACCGATGCTACGCTTAGATCGTATTTATGTACGCGGCTTTCATGTAAGCCATGTCGATGTTCACTCAGGGCCACAATTCGTTAAAATATCCGACCATGCAATCCTCACTGCAACCTTAACAAAAATATGATTAACTTTATTGGTGGCAATCAAATTCAGTTGTTACGTAGTGGTACTGAATATTTTCCAGCGCTAGAGGCGGCTATTGAAAGTGCGGCCCACGAAATCTATGTGCAAAGCTATATTTTCCAAGAGGACGTCATTGGAATACGCATCGGCAATGCCTTAATGCGCGCCGCCCATCGCGGCGTCATAGTCAATGTATTGCTTGATGGTTTTGGCTGTAAAGAGTTAGCTAAAGAGTATGTTAAAACGCTAGAAAAAGCAGGTGTTCGGGTGATATTTTACCGCCCTAAAATATCACCTTGGTCTTTCAAAAAAAATCGCTTGCGACGGCTGCATCATAAAGTGATTGTCATCGATAACAAGATAGGGTTTGTCGGCGGCATCAACATTATTGACGATTTCAATGTGCCTAATCAAAAGCCTAACAATGTGCCCCCGCGGGTTGATTATGCGGTGCAAATTGAAGGTGGCTTGCTACCCATCATTCTTGCTCGGGTTCATAACCTTTGGCGGCGTATGGCATGGCCACAGACATTTACCGTATTAGCAAGCCCATCTCAGCAGAATAATGCGCCTGCTAAACCAATACTCAGTGCTAATATAGAAGCGGCATTTGTGCTGCGTGATAACGTGCTACATAGGCACGATATAGAAGATGCTTACTTAGAAGCAATCCGCGCCGCTAAAACTGAAATCATCATTGCCAATGCTTACTTTGTACCTGGCAGAAAGTTTCGTAGAGCGCTATTAGATGCGGCTAAACGCGGCGTCACCGTGAAACTGCTATTACAAGGACGTATGGAATATTTTTTAATGTTCGCTACTCATGCGTTTTATAGCGAATTTTTAAGAAATGGGATTGAAATTTACGAGTACCGTAAGAGCTTCATGCACAGTAAAGTAGCGGTCATCGATAGTTATTGGTCGACTGTCGGATCATCCAATATTGATCCATTTAGCTTATTGCTAGCGCGTGAAGCCAATGTACTGATAAAAGACAATACATTTTCTACAACATTACGCGCTGACATTATCGCTTCTATGCAAACCGGGGCATTTTACATTCCTGCCCAAGCTTGGGTAAATGGCAATCTCATGAAACGCACTGCCTCATGGCTCGCGTTCGGCGTAGTAAGACTATTTTTAGGTGTTATTGGACAATCTAGCGAGCAATAATAACTACTTCACTATTTTAATCGGCACGTACAAAGTGTTCTCACCACGTTGTACTAACACTGCCACAGTTTTACCCGCCGCTACGCCATTAATTTGTTTATTAAACTGCTCTACGCTTTGTGATTCACTATTATTTAAGCCTAAGATCACATCCCCACGACGGATTCCCGCTTGAGCGGCCGAGCCCACACTCTCAATGACCAATAAACCATTTTTACCGTTCAACTTTTTCTTTTGTGGTGGGGTGAGCTCTTTGAGCGTTAAACCAATTTTATTGGCTTCTGCTTTAGGCGCTGCTTTGTTATTTTGTGTAGCCTCCACTGAATCTGTAGGCATTTCACCCACACCGATATTCAATGTTTTGGCACTGCCCTTACGCAAAATTTCAACCGCGGCCACTTTACCAGGCTTACTCGCGCCGACCGCCCGAGGTAAGTCAGCAGAAGCTATAATTGTTTTGCCATCAAACTTAGTAATAACATCGCCTGCTTCTAGGCCCCCTTTGTCTGCAGGCCCATTTTTTTCTACCCCTGCCACCAATGCACCATTGGTATTTTTCATACCAAATGACTCAGCCAGATCTTTAGTCAGCTCTTGAATAGCGATGCCTAACCAGCCGCGGGTAATTTTTCCGGTGGCTTTTAGTTGGTTGGATATCTCAATTGCGACATCAATCGGTATCGAAAATGATAAGCCCATAGAGCCGCCACTACGGCTGTAAATTTGTGAGTTAATACCGACCACTTCACCGGCCAAATTAAATAAAGGGCCCCCTGAATTACCTGGATTAATCGCCACATCTGTCTGAATAAATGGCACAAAATTTTCTTGCGGCAAAGCACGGCCCTTAGCGCTCACAATACCCGCTGTCATGGTGTTTTCTAAGCCGAAAGGTGAACCAATCGCGGCCACCCACTCCCCTACTTTTAATTTGGCAGGGTCGCCCACCGTGACTTTTGGCAGTCCTGTTGCTTCAATTTTAACGAGTGCGACATCTGTACGCTTATCAGCACCAATAATTTTGGCTTTAAATTCACGCTTGTCAGATAATTTAACGATGACTTCATCCGCTTCATTCACCACATGCGCATTGGTTAAAATATAGCCATCACTACTAATAATAAACCCTGAACCTAACGACTGTGATTTGTAATCTGGTTGTGGCGACCCGCCCTGTCCAGGCATGCCTGGCATGAGAGGGATGCCGAATCGTTTAAAAAATTCCTGCATTTGCTCGTCGCCCTCCATGCCAGGAAATGGCATGCCGACAACATCGGCACGAACAATTTGCGTCACGCTGATATTAACAACTTCAGCCCCATGTTTTTCAGCAAGCTCTGTAAAATCTGGCAAGTCTTTCGCATACACAGGGGTGTTCATCGTAGCAACTAAGCTCAACCCAATCACCGCAATCCATTTTTTTAACATCTATTGACCTCGTTTAACTTTTAGAAACATCCTAGAATTTAATTTCTGTATTTTCAGTGTTGATATTTGGGGCGGTACTACAATTTTCAAGCCTTGCGTCATCGTCAGCAAAACGTAAAATCACTGCCCGATATGCTTGACTGTATGCAAGCCCTGACTGGTCACGGCCAATCAAGTGGCCTTTAACCCACAAAAATCCTAATATGAGCCCCAGCGCAGCACCCAACATCACATAAAACTGATTGCTAAAAAAGTAATCCGCCACGAGCGTGCTTACCAATAAGCCAGCCAATGGCACAGCATATAAAAAGAACGCTGAATTTAAAACGGCTTTTTCGTTGATCCCCACGACAACGCTATCGCCCACTTTTGCGTTGACTGGATTGTCTGCAGTAAAGGCGTGACTGTCATGCCCAAGCAACTTGCCCCAAGTAGCATTGCCACAGCCACGCTTTTGTCCACAAAGACCGCACGCCGTGCGTCTTTCTAGCTCAAGGGTCGCCTGACCGTCTACTCGCCCTGTAACAATTGCATATTCTTCTATCATGACGAGACTTTATTACTTTTTAATGAAATTTTAAATAGCTAACACTACTTAATAAATACCACGGCATTGGCAATTTGTGCAACGGCCGCTTCTGGCACTTCACCCAATACTGTAATTTGCAAATATCCGGCAACGCTAGAATGAAAACTAGTATTACCCACTACGGAATGGCCTATTCTTGGCTTCACGCCATTCTCAATAGGCTCAATAAATAAAGAGACTGAAGCTAAGCCATCAGAAAATATTAGATGCGTGACGGGTAAAGATTTACCACGCACCGTGCGCATCATTTGATCTACTTTAACATAGCCTACCGGCAACTCTTTGAGCCGCCAATGTGGGCTCGCATGATTGTCAGCCACTGCGCTCACTTCATCTTCCATGACATAATGCTTTTTGCCATCAATTTTTGGCTTAAACCAGTCTAAGTCTACATTGTTAATCAATCCCAGCTGGTTGAAAGCAATACTGTCTATCATTTCATTTTGGTTGTTATACATAACTGACTTTAATAACAAGCCGTATTCAGTATCCACCCAAAATTTGTAGCTATAGCGTAATTTATCTTTACCCTCTAGAAATAATACCTGCGCTTGGCGATCAGCCACACGTTCAGTGTCACCCATACGCACTAAATAGCTGGCTTTAATCGAATCTAAATCTGTGGGCAAGATTGCCGGAAACATATTCTGCCCTCGACGCTTTTCAATCACTATTTTTTCATTTTTAGGATTGTAGATGACGACATCACCCCCTTGGCTGAGGACTTCTCGCGGAGAACCGTCTAACACGACATTGCGAGAAAACTCGAATTGTCCATTAAACAAATGTCTGATTTGTACGGGTTTAGATTGCTGACCTGACTGACAAATAAAGATGCCTTGATAACTTAAAGCATGTGCAGCAACCGCCGCCTTTTGCAAAATTTGCCATGCATCTTCGTCACTCGCAGCTTTCACATTGAGCGTTGCGCTTGCCAGCAAAAAAGTAAATAAAAAGTATCTACATTTCATAGCTGCATTTGTAAAAAATGTCATTTCAACAGTGGGCATTATTCTGAATAGCTCGCCGATTGAATATAGTAAGAACTTGTAGAAGGTGCTGAGGCCTGATGCGCCATCAGATATTCTGCCGGGATTGCTTCCGCTGTCACTAACGTTGAGGCTTGTTGTCCTGTTACAGCTTCAGCAAGCATAGGCTTCATGTTATCAGTGACTTGCGTTTGCAATACTACCCAACCAACCACCATCACCGCGGCAAATGATGCAGCGATTGACCAAGCGACCGGGATTTTCCCATGCATGTCAGCAGAGGATGTATGGGCTTTGGTTTGACTCACCAACACCGCATTGGGGGCTAATACCGTGGGTTCACGATCAATTTTCGCCATTAAGTTTTGCTTAAAGCTTGGGCTAAGTGTTTGCGTACCACGCATCACATCACCAATTAAATGATATTGACTCCAAGCCTCGGCCGACGGGCTATTGGGCTGCATCGCGGCCATTAGGTGCTCAGCATCCTCTAAAGCAATTTCATTATCGGCTAAAGCAGATATTTGTTCATTCATGATCAACTCCAAAATCTCATACGTTATTTCTATCAACAATGACTTCAATGTGGCTTACTTTACCAACTACCATCTTTTGTGGTCTGGCCTATCTAACAGCGGTTTTAACTTCAGTGAAATCATGTCGCGCGCTCTAAAAATACGCGACCGTACTGTGCCAATAGGACAATCCATCACCGTTGCAATCTCTTCATAACTCAGCCCCTCAATCTCACGTAGGGTAATCGCTGTGCGTAAATCTTCAGGTAAGTTAGCCACGGCATCATTCACTGTTTGGGCAATTTGCTTAGCCATCAAAGAAGATTCTGGCGTTTCCATAGTGCGTAGTTCATCCGCGCCTTCAAAGTTTTCGGCATCTTCAATTTCAACGCCCGTACTCACGGTCGGCCTACGTCCCATAGACACTAAGTAATTTTTTGCGGTATTAATACCAATGCGGTAGAGCCAAGTATAAAAAGCGCTATCCCCACGAAAGTTAGGTAAGGCACGATAGGCTTTAATAAAGGTATCTTGCACAATGTCTTCAATTTCAGCTTGATCACGCACCATGCGTGACAGCAACCGCCCCAACTTACGCTGATACTTATCTACCAGCAAACCGAAAGCACGCTTATCGCCACGCTGCGCACGTAAGACCAATTCATGGTCTATCTCACGATTTTCAGATGAAGGATTGACGGCCACTACGCTTAGATTTCCTGTTGACTTGGTCTGATGACTGCTAAATGCATAGGTATTATTTTCATTGATATTTTTTTGACTCTCGGAAGTATAACCTTGCACAGCAGGTTGCACTAAACTTAGTTGCGTTAATTCTAGAATTTTACCAAGATGCATCATTATGCGTTCCTCTTCATCACAATACAAAAAACAATAGGTTTATTTACAGGCTTGTTACGCATTGCTATTGCCTTTTATCAAGACAGCGATACACTCTCATTAGTTCCAGCAATGACATCCCATTTTCTCAAAATTAATAATAGAAAATTAAGCCTAGCATGCAGCAATTTGATGTACTAATCATTGGTAGCGGTCTCGCAGGGTTAACCATTGCGCTACGTACTGCGGCGCATAAAAAAGTCTGTTTAGTCAGCAAACGTAGCATTAACGACAGCGCCAGCGATTGGGCACAAGGCGGTATTGCCGCGGTCCTTAACGATGAAGACTCCATAGAAAATCATATTCAAGACACCTTAATTGCAGGGGCTGGTTTGTGCGATGAAGCCGTCACCAAAATGGTGGCAGAGCACGCCAAAGAGGCGGTTGAATGGCTCATTGAACAGGGGGTAGGCTTTACCCGCGACCATGACAACAGTGGTTTTCACTTAACCCGCGAAGGCGGTCACAGCCATCGTCGGATTATTCATGCCGCAGATACGACCGGCCATGCGGTACAAGTCACGCTTTCAGCAAAAGTAAAGCAACACCCTAATATCACCGTGATGGAAAATCACATTGCCGTGGACTTAATCACTGCCAGAAAACTGAATATCGACATTAACGCAGAAACCAAATTTCAGACGACTGATTACAACACGGATGCCAACCCTTGCTTGGGTGCCTATGTATTAGACAAAAGCACAGGCAAGGTCATCACCATCGCCGCGCAAAACACTATTTTGGCGACCGGTGGCGCCGGCAAAGTATACCTTTACACCACCAACCCTGATATCAGTACAGGGGATGGCATTGCCATGGCGTGGCGTGCCGGTTGCCGTGTAGCCAATATGGAGTTTATTCAGTTTCACCCTACCTGTTTATTCCACCCCCATGCCAAATCATTTTTGATTAGTGAGGCCGTTCGAGGTGAAGGGGGCTTACTGAAGCTGGCTGATGGCACTCGGTTTATGTTCGAGCATGACGAACGCTTAGAGTTGGCACCACGCGATGTTGTCGCGCGTGCGATTGACTTTGAAATGAAAAAGCGCGGTTTAGACTGCGTCTATTTAGATATCACCGACAAACCATTAGCCTTTATTCAAACGCATTTCCCCAACATCTATCAGCGTTGTTTAAGCTTTGGTATCGACATCAGCAAAACACCCATTCCCGTGGTACCTGCCGCGCACTATACTTGTGGCGGCGTCATGACGGACGATAAAGGTCGTACGGATATTAAAAATTTATATGTCATAGGCGAGAGTGCCTGTACCGGCTTGCACGGTGCTAATCGTCTGGCCAGTAATTCATTACTAGAATGCTTGGTGTTTGGTCAAACAGCGGCAGAAGATATATTAAGTCAACCCACAAAACCATCACCGCAATTACCTTATTGGGATGAAAGTCGCGTCACTGATGCCGATGAAGAAGTGCTCATTACCCACACTTGGGATGAATTACGCCGTTTTATGTGGAACTATGTAGGCATTGTGCGCACCGATAAACGCCTAAGCCGCGCCCTGCATCGTATTGATATGCTACGTGATGAAGTGAATGAGTTTTATAGCAACTTCAAAATCAGCAACAATTTAATCGAGCTACGTAACTTATTACAAGTGGCTGAACTAATTGTTGAAAGCGCCATTTCTCGGGCTGAGAGTCGTGGCCTGCATTACAGTAAAGATCATCCCAACACCGAATTAGAACCCATCCCCACCGTGCTTGAGCCACTCAATTATTACAGTTTGCTAGATCGCTAGCCACCCGCACTCACCGGCTTATCAAGCCTTAAAATATCTATCGCTAGCTTTAATCTCAATCTACCGTATAATGCAGCCTCCCTATGCCAACCAATCAGCGTAGCGGTCCTTACCCTTAATCTTCTTGATGTTCAAATCACCTGAATGATTATTACATTTGCCTTCCTCGATTGGTGTTGCTGTATAAGTAATAGGTCGGCTTACACCCAAGCTGGAGCACTACATTGACCATTGAAACAACCTTACTTAACTTTAATGAGTTAGGATTATCCGAAGCCATTTTGCGTGCGATTAACGACGCTGGCTACACCACCCCCACCCCTATTCAGTCTAAAGCCATTCCGCAAGTATTAAGCGGCGGCGATTTACTGGCAGGCGCACAAACTGGCACCGGTAAAACGGCTGGTTTTACTTTACCTATTTTGCATTTACTTAGCCAAAAGCCATTAGAAAGCTTAGGCAAAGGTCGTCCTCGTTGCTTGATGTTGACGCCAACGCGTGAACTTGCGGCGCAGATTGAAGAGTCTGTGAAAACTTACGGTAAATATTTACCGCTCACTTCAACAGTAATTTTTGGTGGCGTGAACGCCAACCCACAAATTGCACGCTTGAAAAAACCACTCGATATTTTAGTCGCGACCCCAGGTCGCTTGCTTGATCATGCCAATCAAAAAAATGTAGATTTATCTGGCGTAGAAATTTTAGTGCTCGATGAAGCCGATCGCATGTTAGACATGGGTTTTATTCGCGACATTAAAAAAATTCTCGCCATGTTGCCTAAGCAACGTCAAAACTTATTATTCTCGGCCACCTTCTCGGATGAAATCAAAGCGTTAGCGGACGGTCTGTTACACAACCCGGGGTTTGTTGAAGTGGCACGTCGCAATACGGCGTCTGAACTGGTAGAGCAAACCGTGCATATGGTTGCGCAAAGTCATAAACGTGAACTCATGAGCTACCTGATTAAGCATCACGATTGGAAGCAAGTACTGATATTTACCCGTACCAAACACGGCGCTAATCGACTAGCCGAAAAACTCATTAAAGATGGCATTCAATCAGCCGCGATTCACGGTAACAAAAGCCAAGGCGCACGCACCAAAGCATTGGCGCAATTTAAAGATGGCAGTATGCGCGTATTAGTCGCCACCGATATCGCCGCACGCGGTTTGGATATCGACCAGTTACCGCAAGTAGTGAATTTTGAATTGCCAAATGTGCCAGAAGATTACGTGCACCGCATTGGCCGTACTGGCCGCGCCGGTACTAGTGGTGCAGCCGTATCGTTAGTCGATCGTGAAGAATTAAAATTACTCAAAGATATTGAGAAATTGATTAAACGCGAGATTCCAAAGGTACAAGTAGAAGGCTTTACCCCAAGCGCTAACCCTGAACCTGAGGCACCGCGTGGCCCCCGCCAAGCACATGGTCGCCCACCACGCGGCCATCAGCGCAGCGCACCAGCCCCGGCCAATGGTCAACGACCAAGAAGTGCTGAAGGCAATGCGCCTCGTAGTGATGAGCGCAATTCAAACAGCAAAAATATGTCAGAAGCGGCACGCCATCAAGCCATGCCACAACCGGCTTTATTCTCACCGGCAAGTACGCACAATGGCAAACGTGGCAATAGTCACGGCGGCAATGCGAGTCGCCCTAGTGGCAACAACCCCAATAGCGTACATCGTAGCGGCGGACGAGGTCGGTAATTAAATTCACGTTAGTATTTTAGTAAATGCTTAAAATAGATTAAAATTCACAGAATTGAAATTCTAAGCATCAAAATTTTACCCATTTAAGATTTAGGAAATCCTTATGCAAATTGCAATGAACACAGTAGTCACAATGACTTACGAACTTAAAGATGCCGATGGCAATGTATTGGAATCAAGCGCGGATCCAGTGGCTTATTTACATGGCGGCTACGATAATATTTTCCCGAAAGTGGAAGAAGCCATGCATGGCAAAAATGTCGGTGACGTGGTGATTGTAGACTTGCAACCCGTTGACGCCTTTGGTGAATACGATGAAGAGCTTGTACAAATTGAGCCGGCTAACGCTTTTCCAGCCGCTGATTTAAAAGTCGGTATGCAATTTGAAGGTGAAGACGAAACAGGTGAAGTGATTTTATACACAGTGACGGAAATTGCAGATGGCAAAGTGATTGTCGATGGCAACCATCCATGGGCTGGCGAGCGCGTGATATTTAATGCGACGGTGACTGACGTGCGTGCTGCAAATAAAGAAGAAGTGACGCATCAACACGTGCACGGCGCGGGTGGTCATCATCACTAATTAAAGTAATCTGCATGAATAAAAAAGGCGCTCAATATTTGAGCGCCTTTTTTATTGGGTTTTCGTTTATCAAACTTGCGTTTAGCCTTGATTGATTAAGGCTTTCAACTGGTATAACACATCAAGCGCTTGTTTAGGCGTTAAGTCATCGGCTTGTATGGCCTCTAACGCACTTAACGCAGGGTGAATGGGCAACTCAACGGCAGGTTCATGGCTGGTAAACATATCGGGTTGCGTACTATCCTGCACCACGTTATTACGCTCTAGTTGAATCAGTTTTCGTTTGGCGGCTGCCACCACCGATTTTGGAATGCCCGCTAACTGCGCCACTTGTAAACCATAACTTTGGTTGGCCGCGCCCTCTTCTACCTTATGCATAAACACGATGGATTTATTTTGTTCAGACCCATGCTCTATGGCATCTAAGTGCACATTGGCCGCCTGTTTAAACTCATCGACTATACGGGTAAGTTCAAAATAATGGGTGGCAAATAAAGTGTAACTGCGATTTTTCTCAAGGAGCTGTTTAGCCACGGCCCAAGCTAAACTCAAGCCATCAAAGGTGGAGGTGCCTCGGCCAATTTCATCTAACAAGACCAAACTTTTATCCGTGGCATTATGCAAAATATTAGCGGTTTCCGTCATCTCCACCATAAACGTAGAGCGCCCACCGGCTAAGTCATCCGAGGCGCCAATACGGGTCATAATGCGATCAATCTCGCCTATTTTTGCTAGGTTAGCAGGCACAAAACAACCACAGTGCGCCAATAAAACGATTAAAGCCGTTTGCCGCATAAAGGTCGATTTACCCCCCATGTTCGGCCCGGTAATGAGGAGTAACTGGCGATACGGATTTAACAACACGTCATTGGCAATAAAGGGTTGGCCAGAGGTGGCCACCGTAATTTGTTCGACCACAGGATGACGGCCCGCCACAATATGCATGCCCGCCTCAGTACTAAATTCTGGGGCGACGTATTTTAAAGTGACCGCTCGCTCAGCAAAGCAAGCCAATACATCTAGGCAAGCGACTGCATTGGCATTGACTTGTAGCTGAGCGATAAAAGGCAGCAACTGATTGAGCACTTGCTCATACAACATTTTTTCACGCGCCAATGCTCGGTCATTGGCACTTAATACTTTATCTTCAAACGCCTTTAATTCTGGCGTGATGAATCGTTCTACATTTTTCAAAGTTTGCCGGCGTCTATACTCAGCAGGCGCGCTTTCTGCTTGCGTGCGGCTCATCTCAATGTAAAAGCCATGCACACTGTTGTACTCTACTTTGAGATTACTAATACCGGTACGGGCTTTTTCTGCCGCTTCATACTGGAGTAAAAATTCACCATGATTATTTTGCAAGGCGCGTAATTCATCGAGCTCAGCATCATAACCATCGGCAATCACACCACCCTCACGTAGCACGACACTCGGTTCTGGTCTAATCGCGCTGTTTAGCAAAGTTACCCCCTCATGCGGCGCATGAAGATGGGTTGCCAAGGTGTGTAGCATACTGGTCTGCAAACCTTGTAACTGAGTTTGCAATAAAGGCAGTTGCTGTAAGCTCATCAGCAAGCCAGACAAATCTCGTGGTCGTGCTGTTTTTAAAGCAATACGGGCGGTCATGCGCTCGATATCACCCACGGCTTTAAACGGCGCGTTGAGGTTCGCGTAGTGTTGATGTTGTATAAGCTCAGCCACGGCTTCATGGCGCGCAATAACCGCATGACGGTCACGAAGCGGATGATGCAACCAATGCCGCAATAAGCGCGAACCCATGGCTGTTTGCGTGGTATTGAGTAGTGAATATAGGGTAGGTGCAGCTTCACCACGTAAGGTGAGATCAATTTCTAAATTACGGCGGGTGGCCGCATCTAGCTGAATATAGGCACTGGTGCTTTCTACCGTTAAAGCGTTGATATGTGGCAAGGTGGTACGTTGCGTATGCTTCACATAATCGAGCAGCGCCCCCGCCGCACAAATAGCGACTTTAAGGCCCGCACAACCAAAGCCATTGAGGTCGTAAGTATTGAGTTGTTTGGTGAGGGTATTGAAGGCTGAATCAAAATCAAACTGCCACGGACTTAAGCGTTTTTTTGCAACCTTGCTTAAACCTATGGCCGCATGCTGAAAATCATCGGCCAGTAAAATCTCACTCGGGGCAATACGTTCCAACTCTTGCCCCAGCATACCAATGGCAATTTCACTCAATATGAAGGTGCCTGCCGCCAAGTTTAAGCGTGCTAAGCCTATCAGGCCATCGGCTTGAAAAATACTTAATAGCTGATTGTCGCGTGATTCATCTAAAAGGGCAGTATCGGTGAGAGTGCCTGGCGTTAAAATGCGCGCCACTTGTCGCTCAACGGGGCCTTTGCTGGTGGCGGGGTCGCCGATTTGTTCGCAAATCGCCACGGCCTCACCCAGCTTAGCAAGCTTGGCTAAGTAGCCTTCTGCCGCATGGTAGGGCACACCGGCCATCTTAATCGGCTGACCGTTACTGCTGCCTCTTTGCGTGAGGGTAATGCCTAATAGGCGCGAGGCTTTTTCAGCATCTTCAAAGAAGAGTTCGTAAAAATCTCCCATACGATAAAACAGCAACATATCAGGATGTTGTGCTTTAAGCCCAAGATACTGGCGCATCATGGGCGTATGTTGCGTTAACTCAGAAGTAAGTAGACCTTCAGGCTGCATATGGGAAACTGACCGATACCCTGCAAATAACTTAAGTGACCGCCGTTTATTTCGGGCTTTTTAGGTCATCAGTTAAATGGGGGGCTAGGGTTTGTAGCATTTGTGCAAATACTTTTGGATTTGCGGCCACAATATTGCCGGTTTTAAGCCAAGATTCATTACCTTCAAAATCCGCCACAATCCCGCCTGCCTCTTGCACAATCAAACCGCCTGCGGCGATATCCCAAGTGGAAAGGCCAATTTCCCAAAAGCCATCGTACCAGCCGGCGGCCACGTAGGCTAAATCTAACGCGGCTGAGCCAGGGCGACGGATACCGGTAGTTTTTTTAATCATGTCTTTCAACATGGCTAAATAGGTATCTAAATGGGTAAAGTCACGGAACGGAAAACCGGTGCCGATAATCGATTCTTGTAGTTTAGTGCGTTGTGTTACACGGATACGTTTGTCGTTTAAAAATGCGCCACGGCCTTTGGTTGCGGTAAATAAATCATTGCGATTCGGGTCATACACCACCGCATGCGTCAATACTCCACGCTCTTGCAGTGCGATTGAAATGCAATATTGCGGAAAACCATGCAAGAAATTGGTGGTGCCATCAAGGGGATCAATAATCCAAATGAAGTCAGACTGAATATTCGATTCGCCGCTTTCTTCACCCAAAAAGCCGTGAGTAGGATAAAGCTCTTTTAGCGTATCGATAATGGCTTGTTCTGCCGCTTTATCAACCTCGGTCACAAAATCATTATAGGTTTTGGTTTGAATTTTAAGTGAGCCAATATCCTCTGAGGCACGGGTAATAATGTTGCCAGCGCGGCGTGCAGCTTTCACTGCGTTAGTGAGCATAGGATGCATATTTTCTCGAATCTGTGTAGGTGCTTTACGTATATCAAATCATTGGTATGCGAAATCCGCATACCAACATTTTAAATTAAAGGCGTGTTAAAGAACTGATAAGGCAGCATTTTAATACAATTTCGCCTATCAGCCTACCATAACCAGCAATGTGCTAGCTCACTACCTAACAAATCAATCGCTTAGTTAATATTGCAATAAGATGAAATTAACTAAAAATATGTAAATAAACTGTGTAAATGATATCAATTAGATAAAAAATATAATAAAATCCATGAATACAAAATAGGTGATGAGACTAATGGCGAGTGTTATCCAAGAAAACGTAGGTAATCACTCAATGGCGCTTGATAGTGAGCGTCCAGGAAAAGTGATTCTGATTGTTGAGGATCAAGCGGACATTCGCCAACTGATTAAAATGTCACTCGCGTTTACCAAGCATACAATTTACGAAGCGCCTGATTGTCAAACTGCCTTCAATATGGTGAACACGCTTAAGCCAGATTTAATGTTGCTAGACATTATGTTGCCTTCAGGCACTGACGACAAAACCGAAGGCCTTGCCAACGGGCTAACCTTGTGCCGCATGCTCAAAGACAACCCTGAACTTGCCACCATGCCGATTATATTACTCACCTCAAAAGGCCAAGCAATCGATATTAAAGCAGGGCTAGCGGCGGGGGCGGATGAATATATTGTAAAACCCTTTAGTGTGATTCATTTGATTGAAGTAGCGCTACATCAATTGTCGATCACGCACCCAATAGCTGCCTGAAAATAACCAACAGGCCGATCCGCACATGACCATACCAACCTTGACTAATGGCGCACCTTTGACCATGCTCGCCATGAGCCAT
>SESE01000379.1_pt1 | contig 18958 bp, 6 predicted proteins | sample 3171371 | NCBI WGS metagenome assembly SESE01 (sample SAMN06051881, study PRJNA518727) | freshwater metagenome | biome: subpolar coniferous forest; feature: holomictic lake; material: water; isolation source: holomictic Lake 442, 13 m depth | place: Canada: near Kenora, Ontario | collected... | reverse complement strand
GCGGTTTTTAACTTTGTTTGCCAGCGAGGCAAGATCAAGTGCAAGTTCACCGGGCAGACCGGCAAGCAGAAGAGCCTCGGCATGGGTGATCGGCTCACCGGTTTCAAGCACACGATAGGCCGCTTCAATCAGGGGATGGAGCATTGTTGATGGCATAAATATTTTATAAATAATTTTTTACGAACAGACTCCACAAGGTGTATTGAACTCTTCGATAGCGTCGTTCGTCAGCAGAGGGCAACTTTTCATTCATCATTATTCTTGTGCAAATGCGCTTCTCCTGACGAAACAAGAATAGTTTTTCCATCCACACACTCAAGTTTCAACTCGCCTCCACGAGCAATCCCGATAACAGTGCCGCTCAGGTTTCGGTTACGCTGATCTATAGAGACCTCCCTGGACTGAAGCAGTGAATATTTTTCGAGATACGGAAGAGTAAAGCCGAGATCGTCTTGAAGTAACCACTCATCATAGAGCGGCTCAAAATGGTTGAGCACCGAAGCAAGAAGTTCGGGCCTCGAAAAAAATTGCCCCCGTTCAAGAAACAGCGAAGTTGCTCTCTCCCTGAGCTCATTCGGCATCTCGGTCTGGTTGACGTTGATCCCTGTTCCTACCACAACAAAGTGCGTCAGCTCAGGCTCAGACTGCATTTCACAGAGCACACCACACAACTTTTTTTCATTGACAAGGATGTCATTCGGCCACTTGATCATTGGCTCAAGTTCGGAAGAGAGAGCAAACAATGCACGATGAATGGCAACCGCAACGAGCAACGTCAGTTGCGGGACACGGATTGACGGCACTTGAGGCCTCAGAATCAGGGAAAAATAGAGGTTGACCCCTGGAGGGGAAACCCATATACGCCCCATTCTGCCTCTTCCCCCGCTCTGAGAATCTGCGACAACAACAGTGCCTTCTGGCGAGCCTTCAACCGCAAGAGCTTTAGCCAGAAGATTGGTGGATGCGGTCACGGTGTGATAGAGGATTTTCTGACCAAAACGTCGGGCAGTCAGAAATGGTAGCACCTCTGCTTCAACAGGTCGTCCTGTCAAGCCCGACAAGTGGTATCCCCGTCCTGTGACGGCGTCAATCTGATACCCGTCGGCCCGCAGCAGGCCGATATGCTTCCAGACGGCGCTTCTGGTGATGCCAAATTCATTGCAGAGCGATTCGCCCGATAAAAAATCATTGCCTGTTGAAAGGCGGTTCAGAATCTTGGCGGTCAGGTCGTTCATAAATGGAAACGGGAGATACAAAAAATTGTGAACCTGAATGTAACTGGAGGTTCACAACTTTGCAAGCAGAATAAAAAAAGCACGCCCTGCAGCGCGCCTTTTCCTGTGTCTTCACGGGGGGTCATTGGCTCACGGCAGCCATGGTGGATGTTTCATAATTCTTGCGATAGACCTCCACTCCCTGAAAAATACCGTAGGCAATTTTAGCCTGCTCCTGACGGTCGCGAAGAATCGTCTCCTCACTGGTATTTGACAGGTACCCCACTTCAACCAGCGCGCTCGGCATGGAAGGTGTCCAGAGCACCATAAAGCCCGCCTGACGCACTGCGCGACTGTTATTGGTCGGCTGCCGATAGACCGGTTTGAGAATATCCTGCGCAAGAGTGGTGGACTGCTTGGCAAAAGAGTTCTGGGCCATGCTGCTCATAATGAGATGCTCCTCAGTAAAATCACGGTATTCCTGCTGGTAATCGGCTTCATTGCGAATAACGGCGTTCTCAAACATGGCAACATCAAGAGCTGCCTTGTTTTTATGCTCACCGAGAATATAAACTTCGGAGCCACGGGCTGTGTGATTTGGACTCGCATTGCAATGCACGCTGATAAAAAGTTTTCCGGCGCTGCGGTTGGCTATTTTTCCGCGTTCATGCAGGGGAATGAACGTGTCATCCTTTCTGGTATAGATCACCCTGACGTCCGGCCACTTCTGTTCAATAAAGGTACCGAGGTCGTGGACAATGTTCAGCACGACATCTTTTTCACGGGTGCCATTTCCGCCAATAGCTCCGGGATCTTTTCCGCCATGACCTGCATCAAGCACGATGGTATTGAGCTTCCACTTTTCGACATCGCGACTGAGCACCTGTGCAATCTGCAGCTCCTTCTCCTTCCTGTGGATCTCTTCCACATCAGCATCACTCCGGACATAGAGCACATAACGATTATTTTTTTTATCGCGCTGAAAATCGACTGAATTGATGATAAATGAGCGGTTGTCAAGCGCTAAGGTAAACTGCAGCCCTGCACCAGGGAACTGTTTCGGAGTAATTGCCCTCACTATGCCTGTGTTGTATATTTTTGACAGGAGATTGATATCGCAGGATGCTTTTTCAAGTGAGAAAAGGGCATTCCCTTCACTATCAGGCTTGAGCAGCGAAGTCTGCACAGAAGGACCGGACGCAAGAAAGCTTATAATCGCTCCGTTGGCGCGCTTTTCAACCTCAATACCGGTGATGACTGTGCCTCCACTCTGAGTGCTGCTTTCTGGAACGGCGCGCTGCTCTCCACTCCTGATCACGCCAATTCTTCCAACCCCTTCCCCGGAATGTTTCGACTGCACTGAAGCATTTATCCTGCCGGATTTAGAGTTATAAACGACATCCCGCTCCAGCCAGAGAGTAAAGAGCCTGCATGCCTGAATAACCGGCAGATAGATTCTTGATTGCTTCGAAACAGGCTTTGCCTGCAACTGAACAATCCTTGCGGGAAGCTCTGGACTCCTTGAAACAACACGCACAAAGTTATTATCAAGGGTAATGGTGCAAAGGCTGCCAGGCATCACAAAAGATTCTTCAAGCACAAGGCCATCCTGATTTTTGCGAAAGCTCAGGCGCAAGGCCCTTGCCATGGACTCAATATCAACCATCACGTTGTTACCGTTTTTGAAAGCAAGCACCCTGACAGTATAACCGTAGCCGTTTCGCATGGTAACAACGAGTGGAACGGTTGTCTCTGTCTGCTGTACAGGAGTCTCAGCAGACAGAGTGGTGCATGAGAGCATCAGCAACGTCAACAGCGTCACACCAGCAAGAGAATAACGGATACGAAGCAAAAAGTGGTGCATAATTATTGATAGAATACATTATGTTTCCCTGAACACTGCCTTTTACGGCAAAAATAACAATAAAAAATATTTCTTTTGCCCTGCTAATCAAAAACAGGTTAAAGAACCGGAAATAATCGTTTACATACCGGTTGTAACGGGCATAGTATACGGCCTGAAAATGGTAAAGTTTGTTTTTTGCTCTTCAACACCTATCTTTTTCAAAATTTTCTTGTTAACGCTCTTACTCCCGGGACTGATCAATGGCTTCTAAACCGTCAACATTATCTGCCAGAAACAGGACCCTGATTGTCGTCGAATCGCCTTCAAAGGCAAAAACAATCAATAAATACCTTGGCGACAAGTATACGGTTTTCGCCTCGATAGGCCATATCAAAGATCTGCCGAAAAAAGAGATCGGCCTTGATTTTGACCATCATTATGAACCGAGATACGAAATCATTCCCGGAAAAGAGAAGGTTGTGCGCCAGCTCAAAAAGCTTGCTGCTGAAGCCAGCGATATTCTGATTGCGACTGACCCTGATCGTGAGGGCGAGGCTATTGCGTGGCATATCTCCAACGAAATAGGTGAGACGAAGGCACCAGTCTCCAGAGTGCTCTTTAACGAGATTACCAAAAAGGCTATCATAGAGGCAATTCAGGCACCTCGACAGATCGACAGCAATCTTGTCCGCTCCCAGCAGACCCGCCAGGGTCTTGACAAAATAGTCGGTTACAAGATCAGCCCCTTTTTGTGGAATGTGGTACTGCGCGGTCTCTCGGCAGGTCGGGTGCAATCCGTGGCGCTTCGGCTGATTTGCGAACGCGAGGCCGAAATCACCCGCTTCCTGATTCATGAGTACTGGACGATTGCCGCAGATTTTGTGACGGACAGCAAGGAATCCTTCAGAGCAAGGCTTGTCCGCTTTGAGGGTGAGAAGCCGGAGATAACCACACAGGGACAGGCTGAGGCGATTGCAGCTCTGGCGAGGGGCGGCAACTATTCTGTCCGGGAGATTGCTCCCCGCGTGCAGCAGCGGAAGCCGCCTTTTCCCTTTACAACGTCACTGCTCCAGCAGGCGGCATCAAACCAGCTCGGTTTTGGTTCGCAGAGAACCATGCGCACAGCTCAGCAGCTTTATGAGGGAATCGAGCTTGGCGCGGAGGGCGCGACAGGTCTTATCACCTACATGAGAACCGACTCAACCCGCATCGGCCCTGAAGCTGTTGCCGAAGCGCGGAATTATATTGATCAACAGTTTGGCAAAGAGTATATCGGTTTTGGCGGTGCGGCCAAGCAGAGCAAGAATGCCCAGGATGCGCACGAAGCTATACGCCCAACCTCACTCTTGAATAAGCCGGAGCAACTGAAGCCCTACCTCTCAACCGACCAGTTTAAACTCTATGAACTGATCTGGAAGCGTTTTCTTGCCGCCATGATGGCGCCTGCCAAAATTGAGCAGACGCGGGTTGATGTTGAGGATCGTACCGGCAAGTTCCTCTTCAGGGCAACCGGCAGCCGGGTACTCTTTTCGGGGTTCATGCGTGTGTACGACGATCAGCGTGAACTTGATTATGAAGCTCAGACCTCGACAAAAGAGGATGTGGAGAAGGAGCCGAATGTCAAATTGCCTGAGCGGTTGATGGCCAATGATGCTCTTGCGTTATCGGATCTTGAGCAGAAACAAAGTTTTACCCGACCTCCTGCCCGCTACAGTGAAGCGACCCTTGTCAAGGATCTTGACCATTTTGGAATCGGGCGGCCATCTACTTATGCATCCATTTTTTCCACACTGCAGGACCGGCGCTATGTGGAGCTTGAGAAGAAAAAGATTGCACCGAGCGAGCTTGGCAAGGATGTTTCACTGATTCTTGTTGCCAATTTTCCGGATCTCTTTGATGTCGGATTTACCGCCTTTATGGAGGATGAACTCGACAAGGTGGCCAGCGGTGATGACGAGTACGAAAAGGTGCTCGACAGCTTCTACAAACCGCTCGAAGCAACACTCAGCCTGCGCAAAAGCGATCCGCTGATTCCGCAGAACAGCGAAGCGCAACTTTGCGAAAAATGTGGTGTTGGCCTCATGACGGTGAAATGGACAGCGAGCGGAAAGTTTTTTGGCTGTTCGTGCTATCCGAAATGCAAAAACATCAAGGCAATCAGCTCCAACAAGGAGAAGCCGGTCGATACCGCGATTCTTTGTCCCTCATGCAAGGAAGGGCACATGCTGTTGCGGAAGGGAAGACTTGGTCCTTTTCTTGCCTGCTCCAACTATCCGAAGTGCAATACGCTGCTGAATCTCAACAAGCAGCGCCATATTGAGCCGATGAAAACCCCTCCGGTTGTAACAGACATCCTTTGTCCGAAGTGCGGTTCACCGCTCTACCTCCGCAGTGGCAAACGAGGGCTGTGGCTTGGTTGCTCCAAGTTTCCAAAGTGCAGGGGACGACTCGCCTGGAGTACCCTTGAAGAGAGTGTCCAGAAGCGATGGGAAGCGATCATGGCCGATCACCAGAAAGCTCACCCGCCGGTGATGCTTACCATGGTTGATGGTCAGCCGGTTTCAATGACAACTGCTGTGGATGATATTATTCTGAAGGCTGAAGCATTGGGACTGCTGTCTGTTGTTGAGAGTTCCGTCACAGAGGAGAGCATCGCCGAATCGTAAGAATACGCCATGGCATCTCCCCGCAACAGTCAAGCCATTCATTCCGATTATCACCCGATTTTTCGTATTGCCAAATTTGCAGGGGTGTAGTGCAAAACGTCCCTGAACAACGCACAATCCGGCCTCTGTTCGTAACGCATAACCATTCTTTTTTCCCAAAAGCACCCATGATGTACCGTGTTATTTTGAAAAATAATTTGTAATTTCCTTCGCACAAAAAGCAACAAACGATGTCGAAATGTTGCCGTATCACATCCCATAGTCGTAACAAGATTTCAGATGTTATTCGTTAAAAATTCCACTGTATTGTCTGACTCTTTTATTTTCGTTGGCAGAGATTTTTGACTGCAAAGTGAAACCACTTTTTACATCCTTCAATTCCAACCAGATTACCACCATGGATAAAACAATAGTATTTTCTGATAGTGGGCTCAATGTTGCAGAGTATGATGGTCTACTCGCCAACAGCGTACCGGTTATTCATCCTTCACGGATACTTTCATTTGCGACAAGAGTGGATTATGCCGCTGGAGCTTACGCACAGTCTCTTACTACTGCAGATATTGATGGTGATGGCCGTCTGGATATTGTGACTTCAAATTCTGACAACAAAACAGTATCGGTGCTTTATAATAATGGAGATGGCTTTGCAACTGCAGTGGTTTATGCTGTAGGAGAGCCCCCTCGCTCTGTTGCTGCTGCCGATGTCAACGGTGACGGGTATACCGATCTTTTGGTGGCAAACAACTCCAATACCAGCCTCACGGTGTTGTTAAACGATGGCGCTGGTGCCTTTACGGAACATAAAGATTACGCTATCGGAGGAAATTCTCTTTCTGTTGCTGTTGCAGACCTCAACGGTGATGGTAAAGCTGATATTATTGATCTTATCTCTGCCTATGCCCCTTATTCTCCACAGCGGGTATTCCTCTCCATACTGTTGAACAATGGCGATGGTCTCTTTCCTGCCGACCCTGATTATTACGCAACCGGCTTTTCGCAGTCACTTGTGGTTGAAGATTTTACTGGTGATGGAATTGCTGATATCGTGGTCCGAAATTACGGTTACTACTCCAATGGGTCGTTTTCTGTATGGTTAAACAATGGTGACGGTACGTTTGCCCCAGCAACCTCTTATCTGTTCGACTCTTCTGTTTCTTATTCCGATATCCTTGGGGCTGTTGATTTTAATGGTGATGGTAAAGCTGATATTATTGCGGCAGGCAGGGACTATTCCAAAAACAGTGGCGTCGTCTCAATATTTCTGAACAATGGTGATGGTACGTTTGCTCCAAAAACCGACTATAGCTATGCAATAAGCAACAACAGTTATTCGGCTTTTGTTACAACGACTGATCTCAATGGTGATGGTGATGCTGATATTATCCTGAACAGTATGGATTATTCGACAAACAGCAGCAAGCTTTCAGTGTTGCTGAACAACGGTAACGGAACTTTTGCGGAAAGTAAAGATTACAATACAGGAGGTACGACGGGCGCAGTTACTTCGGCTGATCTCAATGGTGATGGACTGGCGGATATCGTAGCAACTGGCTCTGACGCCACGGGCAGTTTCGTCTCCGTGCTGCAGAACAGCTCAGAACATGTTCAAACCGCATATATCGAGCACACGCCTGTGTCAGTTTTTGGTCGTATTTTTATCAATGATCCTGATGGCGATGCAAGCTGGAACGGAGGTTCTCTTGTTGTGCAGATTACCTCGAACGCTGACGCCGTCGACAGCCTGAGCCTGGCCACTCTCGACTCCGGCAGCAACGGTATCTGGCTCGATGCCGATGGCTACAAGCTTATGGCGGGCTCAATCCAGATTGGTACTGCCAGTACGATGTCCGTCAGCAGCAGCGCCGCATGGACATTGATCTTCAATGAACATGCAACCAACGCTCTGGTAGAGGGTGTTGGCCGAGCCATCATGTTCAACAACAGCAGCGCCACCCTCTCCTCCGATGCACAACGCGGCATTACGCTGACCGTCAGTGACAACGAAGGTGCATCAGCCACACTGGTTGAGACTGTTGTCATGGCACCTTCACTCTCCAGCGCAACACCAGCAGACGATGCTACGGCTGTAGCTGTTGACAGCAACATCATACTGACGTTCAATAAAGCTGTAGAGGCAGGCACGGGTTCGATCGTCATCAGCAGCGGCAGTGGCGACAGCCTCGATATCGATGTTGCCGACAGCAGCCAGATCACGTTTAGTGGCAGTACGGTCACCATTAATCCCGCCACTGATTTACAGGCAGGAAAAGTTTATCATCTGCAGATGTCAGGCGGAGTCATCAATGATCTTGCGGGCACTGCGTATGCGGGGATCAGTGATGCGACAACATTGAATTTTGCCACAGTGGCGAACAAGTTCAACAGTAATGGTCAGCAGCTTGAACATTATAATGGACATACCTATCAGGTTACCAGCAACAATCTTTTGTCGTGGGAGGAAGCTGAGGCTGAAGCGATTGCGCATGGTGGCCACCTGGTGACTATTAATGATGCCGAAGAAAACCAATGGCTCTCTTCGGCTTTTTGGCAACAGAGTATATGGATCGGCTTGAATGATATTCAAAAAGAGGGAGAATGGGTATGGGTTGATGGCAGTGCGATTACCTATACGAACTGGAGCTATGGTGAGCCTGATAACTTTGCCGGCAATGAAGATATCGTATATCTCGATTCTTCTGCCATGTGGAATGATACGGGTGCAGGAAGCTCCTTTTATGGTATCATCGAATATCCATCTCTCATTATTGTTCCAACCCTGACGGCGTTCAGTGGTATCGCAGGTACAACCAGCGAAGATACCGAAACAAAAATCACCTTTATCGATCTTCTGGCTCAAGGGGATGCCGCAGATGCTGATGGCGTGGTGGAAGCTTTTGTCGTCAGGTTCCCGAATGGCACTCTCAGGATAGGCTCCGATGCGGCGACTGCCTCCGCATGGGATGCATTTTCAAATAATACGATTGATGCCACTCACCATGCATGGTGGAGGCCAGCCGCCAATGCCAATGGCGCACTTGATGCCTTTTCCGTGGTTGCCCGCGACAATGATGGAGCAGAGTCAATAATTCCAGTAAACGTAACGGTAGAGATAACACCTGTTCAGGATGCGCCGATTATTATTCCGCCATCAGTGCTCGCTTTTGCTCCAGCAGTGGGTTATAGCGCAGAATCCCCTTGGCGAGTTACCATTGCTGATCTTGATGGAGATGGTGACAATGATATGGTTGTCCTCAATTTTTCTACCGTTTCAGTGCTTTTGAATAATGGCGACGGCACGTTTGCTGAAAAAAACGATTACCTGGCAGAGTATTTTCTTAATGCTCTCACGATTGCCGATCTCAATAATGACGGGCATGCTGATATTGTGATAAGCAGCTCTTATTATTATGGTATCAACAGTAAGGTGTCAGTGTTTTTTGGCAAAGGCGATGGTTTTTTTACGACAAAAACAGATTATTCTTTAGCCAATTCTTCAGTCTCAATTACCTCTGCTGATTTTAATAGTGATGGAAAGGCTGATCTTGTCGTCACCAATGGTACCGGCATTTCGCTCCTTTTGAACAATGGTGATGCTCCTTTCGCCCAGGGAGTGGATTACCCTACGGGAGAGTATGTGCGTGCAGTTGTCTCTGCTGATTTTAATAGTGATGGCAAGGCTGATCTTGTCGTCGCCAATTATTTTGGCATTTCTGTACTCCTGAACAACGGCGATGGTACCTTTGCTCCAAAACAGGACTATGCTACAGATGTTGCGCTTGATTTTATTACTGTTGCTGATCTTGACGGTGATGGTAAAACGGATATCATAACAATTAGTCAGAGCAACAAAACCATGGCGCTGCTCTTGAATAATGGTGATGGTACATTTGCCCAAAAAAGAGAGTATGCCACGAGTTATGCTCCTTACTCAGTTGCAACGGCAGATTTTAATGGCGATGGCAAGACCGATATTGTCGTAACAGGTCAGGATTACTACGCTAATAATGGCGGAGGCATCGTCTCTCTCTTCTTGAATGAAGGCAATGGCGCTTTTACTCTATGCACCAATTTCTCCATCGGAGATGTGCTCTCTTCGGTAACAACTGCCGATATCAATGGCGATGGAAAAGCTGATATTGTTGTGGCAGATTCCTATAACAGCAAGGTAACCGTGTTGATAAATACCTATAGCACGGCCACCAAATTTACCGAACAGACACCCGTATCGGCCTTTGGGGATATTATCATCAAGGATCCCGATGGAGATGCCGAATGGAATGCTGGTTCCCTGAACGTTCAGATTACGACCAACGCTGACGCTGCTGACACACTGCAAATGGCTGTTGCCGATCCCGGCAATAACGGCATCTGGCTTGATACCAACGGCAACAAACTGATGGCTGGTTCCACCTGGATAGGCACGGCGGATGTCAGTTCAATCAGCAACGACACCGCATGGAAATTGACCTTCAATGAGTTTGCAACCAACGATCTGGTGCAGCGTGTTGGCCGCGCAATCATGTTCAACAACAGCAGCGACACTCCATCCACGGCTGAACGCAGCGTTACTCTGACCGTTAGCGATAAAAACGGGGGATCGACCACGCTGGAGCGGCAGCTCAATGTAACACCCGTCAATGACGTACCAACATTTACTGCCATCATCAGCCCTGTCGCGACAACGGCTGAAGACACGGCCGTTGAAATCACCTTTGCCAGCTTACAGGCAAAGGGCAATGCCGCCGATATTGATGGCACTGTTGATGGTTTTGTTGTAAAGCATAACAGCAGTGGCAGCCTGAAGATTGGTGCCGATGCAGCCAGCGCAATGCTCTATAACGCCAAAACCAATAAAACCATTGATGCAACTCACCATGCATGGTGGACGCCAGCCGCTAATGCCAATGGCACACTCGATGCCTTTTCGGTGGTTGCCCGCGACAATGATGGGGGAGAATCAGCTATAGGCGTAGAGGCAACCGTAGCGGTAACACCTGTGCAGGATGCCCCTGTTATCTCTTTTCAGCGAACAGCAACACTCACCTTTACTGAAAAAGTTGATTACATCGTCGGGTATAGCTCAAATGAACTTCGTACTACAGATCTCAATGGTGACGGTAAAGCTGACATTGTACTCCGCAATTCTGCCGGTATCTCTGTCCTATTAAACAGCGGCGATGGCACGTTTGTCCCCACAGTAGATTATGCTACAGATGTTTACCCTGCTTCTGTGACAACTGCTGATCTCAATGGTGATGGAAAAGCAGATATCATAATGAGTTACGTGAACAATGATCGTCCTGGCGGCTCGGTTGCGGTGCTGATGAGCAATAGCGAAGGTACGTTTGCCCCCAAAACAGAGTACTCCACCGGATATTATACCTATCCATATACTGTAACGACTGCTGATGTTGATGGTGACGGCCAAACAGATCTCGTCGTAACGGGCTTGGATAACCTCAATAACGCAGGTAAAGTATCGGTTTTCAGGAACATCGGTGACGGTGCTTTTACTTCAGCAGAAGATTATGCCATTCCATACAGTGCTCAATCGGTTATGGTGACTGATCTCAATAGTGATGGTAAGTTCGATATCATTGTAACGAGTGGCAACTACGACTATTCCACCAACACCAGCAAGTTCCTGGTTTTGCTGAACAAGGGTGATGGTACTTTTACTCCAACAACAGATTATCCAATTACAGGAGATATCCGATCGGTTGCCGTTCTTGATCTCAATGGTGATGGTAAAGCGGATATCATTGCATCGGGCTTCGACTACTCCTCGAACAGCAGCAAGGTATCAGTGTTGCTGAACAAAGGTGATGGAACGTTTGCTGCAAAAGCGGATTTCGCTATAGATGGTTTATTTAATGCTGCTGTGATAACAGCCGATCTCAATGGTGATGGTAAAGCTGATCTGATCGTAACAGGCATATCCTCTTACAACTACACCAGCAATATATCGGTGTTGTTGAACAACGGTGATGGCAGCTTTGCCCCCAAAACAGATTATGCTATAGATGGCTCTATTAACACCGTTACTGATCTCAATGGTGATGGTATAGCCGATATCATCCTGATGAATGGCTACGACTATTCCACGAACATCAGCAAGGTCTCGGTGTTGCTGAACAACGGTGATGGCACGTTTGCTGCAAAAGTGGATTCCGCTATAGATGGTTCCCTGAACACGGTTACTGATCTCAATGGTGATGGCAAAGCCGATCTCATTGTAACGGGTATGAACTATTCCAACAACACCAGCAAGGTCTCGGTGTTGTTGAACAACGGTGATGGTACCTTTACCCCCCAGAAAGAGTATACCATTGCTACATATATCCAATCGGTTACGGTTAATGATCTTAACAGCGATGGTGACGCCGATATCATTGTTCTGGGCATGGATTATTCCAACAACACCAACAAGGTTTCGGTGTTGCTGAACATTTCACACAATACTGCTTTTACCGAACAAACCCCGGTAGCTGCCTTTGGAGATATCATCATCACCGATCCTGATGGTGATGGTGAATGGCAAGATGGTTCACTGAGCGTTCAGATTACCGCCAACGCTGACCCTGCCGACAGCCTGAGCATCACCACCACCAATCCCGGCGGCAACGGCATCTGGCTTGATCTCAATGTCGACAGGCTGATGGCGGGATCAATCCAGATCGGTACTGCCACTGCCGCTTCAGTCAGCAACGGCACAGGATGGACGTTCTCTCTCAATGAGCACGCAACCAACGAACTGGTGCAGAGTGTTGGTCGCGCCATTATGTTCAATAACAGCAGTGACACCCCATCGACCGATGAGCGTAGCATTACTCTGATCGTCAGCGATAGCTACGGAGCATCAACCATACAGGTGCAGCAGCTCAATGTAACACCTGTAAACGACGTGCCGACGTTTACTCTCTTCACAAGCCCGGTTGCGATAACGGCTGAAGACACTGCGGTTGAAATTACTGTTGCTGATTTGCTGGCAAAAGGCAATAGTGCCGATGTTGATGGAACGGTTGATGGATTTGTTGTACAACATCTCAGCAGTGGCACCCTGAAAATTGGTAGTGATGCTGCCAGTGCGACGCCGTATAATGAGAACAATCATACCATTGATGCTACTCAGCACGCATGGTGGTCACCCGAAACGAATGGTAATGGCACCCTCGATGCCTTTACCATCGTTGCCCGAGATAACGATGGCGGCACATCAGTAACCGCTGTACAGGCAACCGTCGTGGTCACCCCGGTCAACGATGCTCCGTTGATTACTGTTCCACAGTTGTTTGCGGCAACAGTAGATTACGCTGTTGCCGGTGATCCCAATTGGGTCATAACTGCTGATATTAATGGAGATGGTCACGCCGATATCATCAGTTCGAGTGGCGACAACTACTACAGCACCAACGGCATCGTTTCGGTGTTGCGGAACAACGGTGACGGGACTTTTGCTCCAAAAACAGATTACGTGACAGAAGGTGCCTTTGCTTCTCTGACAAGTGCCGATATCAATGGGGATGGTAAAGCCGATCTCATCGGAATCAGAGTTTTGGGCTACTATTACGACAGCAGGTTCGTTTCCGTGCTGCTCAATAACGGTGATGGTACTTTTGCCCCAAAAGCGGAATTCGCTCTTGATGGTACCTTTAATTCCGTGACAACTGCTGATATCAATGGTGATAATAATGCAGATATCATCATCATGAGCATGGATAGTTCCAGTAATACCGGCAAGGTCTCCGTGTTGTTGAGCAAGGGCGATGGTACTTTTGCCCCAAAAACAGATTACGCTACCGACGGTTTCCTCGGCTATGATCCTGTGATAACTGCCGATCTCAATGGCGACAGTAAAGCCGATATCATCTTCATGAGCAGGGACACTTCCGGTATTACTGGCAAGGTCTCGGTGTTGTTGAGCAAGGGCGATGGTACTTTTGCTCCAGCGACAGACTACGCGATAGATGGTTCCCTGACCACTGCAACAACTGCCGATATCAATGGTGACAGTAAAGCCGATATCATCATAACGAGCATCGACTTTGCCAATGCTATCAGCAATGTCTCGGTGTTGTTGAACAACGGTGACGGTACTTTTGCTCCAAAAACCGATTACGCTTATGCCGCAAACGTCAATAGTTATTCTCCTTCTGTTACAACGACGGATCTCAATGGTGATGGCAAGGTCGATCTTGTTGTATCGGCTGCGGACTATTTCGGAAACATCAGTAACGTTTCGGTGTTGTTGAACAACGGTGATGGAACCTTTGCTCCAAAAACAGATTACGTTATCGGGGATTATGGTGTATATCCCTCTTCTGTTCTGGCTCTTGACCTCAATGGTGATGGTTATAAAGATATCTTGTACAAACTCTCTGACGGGCAAGAGCCTGACAGGATAGTCGCTTTGTTGAACAACGCTCATGGTGCTTTTGACGAAAAAATAGCCTACACTTCAGGTGGTGATTTTTCTTCACTAACTACTGCTGATCTCAATAACGATGGAAAAGCAGATCTCATTGGAGCAAGTACTGGCTCTTCCAGCGGTGCCAACACGGGGAAGGTCTCAGTGCTGATAAACACCTCGCATTCACCAATCTCTTTCACTGAACAGACCCCTCTTTTGCTCTTCAGCAATATTAGTATCACTGAACCGGATGGCAATACCGCATGGAATGGCAGTTCACTCGCGGTGCAAATCACCGCAAACGCTGAAGCGGCCGACCATCTGACTCTTCCGACTGCCAACCCCGGCAACAGTGCTATCTGGCTCGACTCGAATGGCAAAAAACTGATGGCTGGCACCATAATAATTGGCACGGCTGATGCGGCTTCAGTTTCCGGCGATACCTTATGGCAGTTCACCTTCAACAGTAATGCCACCAACGAACTGGTGCAGAGTGTTGTTCATGCTCTGACGTTCAGTAATAACAGTGACGCTCCTTTATCGCTTCCCCGAACGGTCACCCTGACCGCAACGGATGATCTCGGAGCCTCTGCTTCACGAGATCAACATATTATAATCAAAGAAGTAAATGATGCTCCTGCAGGTTCCGTCACCATCACCGGCACGCCAACAAAAGGTCAAACACTGACTGCTCACCACACGCTTTCTGATGCTGATGGCCTTGGCAACATTCATTACCAGTGGAAAGCTGGCGGAGTAGATATCAGTGGCGCTACCGGAAGCAGCTATACCCTGAGCCAGGCCGAGCTGGGCAAAACCATTACCGTGAGTGCGAGCTACACTGATGGACAGGGCTCGAACGAGAGCGTCATCTCTGCAGCCACACTTCTGGCAGCATCGCTATCAGGAACTGCTGGCGCTGATGTCTTGAATGGGGGATCGACCAGTGACTGGCTCTCTGGTCTTGCCGGAAATGACAAACTGAATGGTAATGCCGGAAATGACACGCTTGATGGTGGCGCTGGCGCTGATACGCTTGTCGGAGGAGCTGGTGATGATACCTATATTATTGACAGGACATCAGACAAGGTAACCGAAATCGCCGGAGAAGGAACGGATCTTGTTCAGGTCAATATTGCTGCTGCTGGCGGCACCTATACAGTTCCCAATAATGTTGAACATGCCACACTGGTAAATTCAGTTGCATTCAATCTCACCGGCAATGCTCTTGCCAATATACTCACCGGTAATGCCGAAGCGAATGTTCTTGACGGAGGCGCTGGTTCCGATACGTTGATCGGAGGCGAGGGTAACGACACCTATATGGTCGATCATAAAGGCGATTTGGTTATTGAGGCGGAAAATGCCGGCACAGATCTGGTCAAGGTCACCATTGCCACAGCAGGCGGCAGCTACACGCTTGCCGACAACGTTGAGAACGCTACTCTCCAGAATACAGTCGCATTCAACCTGAACGGCAATGCGCTTGGCAATACGCTCATCGGTAATGGTGCGGCAAATACGCTTACCGGCGACGGGGGTAACGATACCATGACTGGTGGCCTGGGTATTGATACCTTCAATGTGGATTCAGGTACAGACACCATTAAGGATCTCGGCAAGGGAGGCGGGGATATTCTCAAGGTATCCGAAGGTGCGACGGCCAATGCCACCGTCAGCGCTCTCTGGACAGCGACCACTGCTACCAACAACCATGGAACGGCAAATATTACGACCAATGGTCTTGGGGTCAACCTTGGTGCCGTAGTTACAGGAAATGGCTACAGTGTCACCAATACCGGTCAGGGGACAACAGTGACCGGATCTGGTTTGGCGGACGTTCTGAGTGGCGGTACGAGCAAAGATACCCTGATCGGCGGAAATGGCGATGATGTGCTGAATGGAGGCAATGGCAACGATGCGCTGACTGGCGGTGTCGGCAATGATATCTTCCAGTTCTCTACAACTCCGGGCAGATACAATAGTGATGTGATTGCTGATTTCCAGTCTGGCAGTGACAAAATTGAACTGTTGGCAACCCTCTTTGCTAACGTCAAGGGTGGCGATGGCGTTTTCAATGGTTCAGATATCCTGATTGGCGCAGGAGTAACCAAAGGAACTACTGCAGGTGATGAACATCTGATTTTCAACACCACCAACCATGCGCTCTCCTATGATGCAGATGGAGGCGGTGCTGGAGCTGCGGTGCAGTTCGCTACGTTGACTGGAGTTGTTACCCTGTTGGATACAGACTTCGTGCTTTATTGACTTGATGCGGAAGGTGCCCGACATGCAGGGTTTCTTTTTTTCGCAGGGGACACGCCACAGCGTGTCCCTGCAACGGAAGTCCCAGAAATACAAGACCGAGATATTTATAAAACGACGTCGCTTTATTCATAGTTACTCAACCTTTGTATTAAGGAATTAATTATGGCAAACACGATAGTTTTTATTGATAGTCACATCCCCGATAACGAATCTTTGATGTTAACCCGCTCATCAGCTATTGAGTATCGGATTCTTGATAAGCATCGGGATGGTATTGAGCAAATGGTAGATGCTCTTGCAGGACAAAACGGGTATGACTCCATTCATATTATATCGCATGGAGCACCCGGTTCTATCACTATCGGAAATACTGTGCTTGATAATAGCTCCCTGAACCAGTATGCCGATCAACTGGCAACCCTTGGAAAAGCGTTAACAACCGACGGTGATCTGCTGCTCTACGGCTGCAACGTTGGCGAAGGTGATGAAGGGTATGCGTTTATTGCGGCACTCGCGCACATAACCGGTGCAGATGTTGCTGCATCAGATGATCTGACCGGTTCAGCAACAAAAGGGGGCGATTGGTCGTTAGAGGTGCATAACGGCACTATTGAGAGCGTTGTGCCGCCAATGACAGGGTTTGATGGAGTATTGGGAAATACAGCCCCCACCTTTATAAACAGTAACGGTAAAGTGACCACTGACTTTGGTGGCTATGATGACGCTCGCAGTGTAACCGTACAATCTGATGGCAAGATTCTTCTCGCCGGGTCGAGTGGTGATGATTTTGCCTTAGCTCGCTATAACATCGGGGGATCGCTTGATACCTCCTTCAGCTCCGATGGTAAACTTACCACTGACTTTGGTGGGAGTGATTTTGGCAACAGTGTCGCCTTGCAACCTGATGGCAAGATTCTTCTCGCCGGTTCGAGCAATGGCAATTTTGCCGTAGTACGCTATAACCCCAATGGGTCGCTTGATACCTCATTCGGCTTCAACGGTAGAGTTACCACTGACTTTGGCAGTTTGGAGGATTATGGCTACAGCGTAACCGTGCAATCTGACGGCAAGATTCTTCTCGCTGGTTCGAGCAATGGTGATTTTGCTTTAGCTCGCTATAACACCGATGGCTCTCTTGATACAACATTCAGCTCCTATGGTAAATTTACCACTGACTTTGGGGGCCCTGATTATGGCTACAGTGTCGTCTTGCAACCTGATGGCAAGATTCTTCTCGCTGGAACGAGCTCTTGTGATTTTGCCTTAGCTCGCTATAACAGCGATGGCTCACTTGATACTTCCTTCAACTACGATGGTAAACTTGCCACTGACTTTGGTGACTATGATTTTGGCCACAGTGTAACCGTACAAACTGACGGCAAGATTCTTGTCACCGGTTCGAGCAATAGTGATTTTGCTTTGGCTCGCTATAACAGTGATGGCTCACTTGATACAACATTCAGCTTCGATGGTAAACTTACCACTGACTTTGGAGGCTATGATTCTGGCTACAGTGTAACCGTGCAACCTGATGGCAAGATTCTTGTCGCCGGTTTAACAGGTTTTGGCAATGGAGATTTTGACGTAGCTCGATACAACAGCAATGGGGCGCTTGATTCAACATTCGGCTCTGATGGTAAGGTTACCACTGACTTTGGTGGTGGGTGGGATGGTTGCTACAGTCTGGCATTGCTATCTGACGGCAGGATTCTTGTCGCTGGTTTGAGTGGTGATGATTTTGCTTTAGCTCGCTATAACGGTGATGGCTCTCTTGATACAACGTTTCATACCTGTAACACGCGTCGTGGTGCACCGACGTACATAGAACATGGAAGCGCTGTAGTGCTCGATAACATCGTTCAGATTTTTGATGCTGAACTTGCCGCATCAAATAATTATGCCGGTGCCTCTCTGAGGCTTGCAAGGCATGATGGCACAAATGCCAATGACCTCTTTTCCGGTGCCGGTATTGTCGCTGCTGCTTCAAGTGGCATCGTGACCATTGACGACACAGATATTGGTATCTACACATGGACGGCAGGAACGCTTACCCTCTTCTTCAACAATAACGCTACAAAAGCGTTGGTGAATCACGCCATGCAATCACTTGCTTATGAATATGCAAGTGACGCTCCACCCTCTTCCGTACTGATTGACTGGACGTTTAACGATGGTGATAGTCGCGGTGCATTAAGCACTACTGGTAGCACTCTTGTCGCCATTGACAAGCTTCCAACATTCACCGACTTTACCAATCCTGTTGCAACAACAGCAGAAGATCATGCAGTAAAAATCTCCTTCTCTGATTTGTTGGCACACAGCAATGCGACTGATGTCGATGGTACCGTTGAAAGCTTTACAGTAAAGGGAGTTATCAGTGGGATACTCACCATTGGCAATGATGAGGCTTCCACGATAAACAATACCATTGATGCGACTCATGACGCATGGTGGACTCCGAAAAGTAACGCCAATGGAACATTCGACACCTTTGTGGTTGTTGCACACGATAACGATGGCGGAGAATCAATATCAGCAATGCCCGTTACCG
>SESE01000376.1_pt1 | contig 19007 bp, 11 predicted proteins | sample 3171371 | NCBI WGS metagenome assembly SESE01 (sample SAMN06051881, study PRJNA518727) | freshwater metagenome | biome: subpolar coniferous forest; feature: holomictic lake; material: water; isolation source: holomictic Lake 442, 13 m depth | place: Canada: near Kenora, Ontario | collected... | reverse complement strand
ATTCCTTGACCTGGCCGGCTTCAGGGCAGCGCAAGCGGTCTTAACTGGCAGACTGCTTCCCGCGCACCTAGCAATATTTCTGTGATCAGGGCAGTCAGATCAATGTTCATGCGAATACAGGTGGTTCATGGCGACCATTCAGATGCTTTGTGAAATTATCATCAAAGTGATTGTTTTTGATCGTGATGACATGAGATGTCGCTATGAAAGAAGTTGTCCTGTACCCAAGAAGCCTGATGCCGCTTCTTAGCCTGTTGGCTAGTTCTGGTGGGGGTTCCGATACGGTTGACGTTGCTGTGCCGATTTCTGATGTCCCACGTTCGCTCTCCCAACATTGATGAATCCGGCTACAGAAGATCAGCAAGCGGAGTCCATGATGAATACACAAACCAAACCTCGCCTCACCCCAAGCCGTGTCAACAGCGACGCAGCGTCACAGTCCCTCTCGCGGCGTCAGGCCTTGCAGCTGACTGGCTTGTCAGGCCTTGAACTGATTGCGCCCGCCCTGCTGGCCGGTTGTGGTGGCACCGATGCGCTGCGCCAACCCAAGCTGCTGACGCAGGACGTGAAGGCGCAACTCGAAGCCGCTACCGACAGCGTTTTTGCCCAAGTAAAGCCTCCCGGCATGATCGCCCTGATCTCGGCCGAGGGTGAAAGCGATTACCTCATCCGCCGCGGCGTCAGCGACCGGGTCAGCGGCGCGCCGATGAATGAAGCGAACTACTTCAGGATCGCCAGCAACACCAAGACCTTCACTGGCGCCGCGGTGCTAATCCTGGTTGATGAGGGCCAGATCAATCTGGACACGCCGATTGCATCCTATCTGCCGCAGTACCAGATCCCCAACGGGGAGCGCATCAGCGTTCGCATGCTGGGCAACATGACCAGTGGACTGTTCGACTATCTGTACGACGAGGAATTCCTGCGGCCCTTCCTCGCCGGTGCCTATTCTTTGACCTACACGCCTGATCAGATGCTGGTCGCAGCGTTTCGTCACCCGTCCAATTTCGAGCCGGGAACCAGTTATGAATATTGCAACACCAATATCGTGTTGCTCGGCCTGCTGATGGAACAAGTGACGGGCAAGCCGGCCAGACAGATCATCCACGATAAAGTGATCCTGCCGATGGGTTTGTCGCACACCTATTGGCCAGACTCAGGTGAGCTGCCGAACCCCTACACCCATGGATACACCGAGTCTGAGGGCGGTGAAATACTGGACGCCAGCAACTGGAACCCTTCGGTAGCCTACACGGCCGGTGCGCTCGTCTCTACATTGGCCGACATGAAGCAATGGGCCAGGGCTGTTGCCGAGGGCCGGTTGTTGTCCGAAGCCGCCAAGGCCGAGCGTTTCAAGTGGATCAACAACCATTACGGCTTTTGCGTCATGAAGGCGGGTGACTGGGTCGGGCATCCGGGAACGATTTGGGGCTACAACTCGCACGTTTTCTACAACACCGCGAAGAAGGCCGCCTATCTCATCCTGGTGAACAGTGCCATGCCGGCGACCCCGGTGGAATCATTCACGGCGGCGCTATTGCCCATCCTCAGCAATTAGTCTGATGAAACAACAGCAACATCAATTTTTTGATTTCCTGAATACCCAGAGGACAACCATGAACCTGAAGCAAGGCCTGATCCCATGGGTGCTTGTGCTGTTGAGCGCTTGCGGCAGCAGCCCCGACTTGCTGGCCAACTACCGTAGCCAGCAAGTCGATTGGCAGGATTGCAAACTGGAACAGTTGGGCGATGGCTACAGCGACAAGCAGCGCCTGCTGGACGATCTGGCGGGCCGCGTGAAATGTGGCAATTTGCGCGTGCCGCTCGATTACGAGCATCCCGAGGCGGGTGCTGCGAGCATTGGCGTGGTGCGCGTACTCGCGCAAGCGGGTTCCGCGAGTCGGCGTGGCGCGATCTTCTTCAGCCCCGGTGGGCCAGGTTTTGCGGATCCCGGCATGCCGCTGGGTTTTGGCTGGCTTTGGCGCACCAGCAACGCCGCAGGAGGAAAGCTCAAGCAGGTGCAGCAGTATTACGACTTGCTCGGTTGGTCGCCCCGGGGATCGCCCTTGAGCACGCCGCTCGAGTGCCGCTCCGACGAACTGGAGCCGGTATTCATTCCGGCCTCCAACGACCGCAGCGCCGCCAACGTCGCCGCCATGCTTCGGAGTGCCAGCATGGTGGCGCGTGCCTGTCTCGCCAACCCGCTCACGCGCCACATCCACACCGATGCCACGGCACGCGATCTCGATCTGCTCCGGCACGTGGTGGGCGTGGACAAGCTCGGCTTTTTCGGGCTTTCCTACGCCACCTGGCTGGGCGGCTGGTATGCCTCGCTGTTTCCGCAGCACGTGGGCCGCTTCGTGCTGGTGGGCACTACCGACCTGACCGGCACCTTTGACCAGATGTGGCTCAACAACGTGGCGGCGTTGCAGCGTGTCTTCGACGATGTGCTGGCGCCCTATGCGGCGCGTCACCCTCAGACGTTTGACCTCGGAGCAGATGCTGCACAGGTGCGCCGCGAACTCACGTCGCTGCCACCGGCCCTGCTGGCCGCTGCCGTGTATGGCATGGAGCCGGGCTTTCACGATGCCGACTTATCCAACCAGTCCCTGCTCATCCTGCGTGCGGCCAAGGAAATGAAGACGTGGCTTAGCGCAGGCAAAACGCAAAATGAAATTGACGCCTTGTTTGGAAACGCCAGCAATGCCTGGGCAGCGCTCGGAAAAGTTCTCAACCAAATCTATTTCGAGCGCCTGGCCAGTGTGCCCAAGCCAATTCAACTGACGCCCTTTCAGTCCATCCATTATGCCGTCCAGTGCAACGATGTGCCGTGGAATTTTGATGCCGCGGGCTGGCTGGCAGCAACCAACGAACAGGCGCAGCGCTACAGTTTTTATGGTGGTCACTTCACCGAGTTTCCGTGTACCTACTGGGGCGGCCCGGTGGTGACGAAACCGTCGCTGGCGAATGCCGCGCAAGCCTCGGAAGGTTTTCTGATTCTGCAATCGCAATTCGATCCCCAAACGACCGCTGAGGGCGCCATGCGATCGCTCGCCGCCCTGCCCAATGCCAGCCTGGTTCTGGTTGGCAATTCAATCAACCATGTCGTCATGGTGCCGTATGGCAGCGACTGCATCGACCAGACCGTGGCTGACTATTTTCTGGACGGGGTGCGCCCCGAGCGCTTGAAGAACTGCCCCGGAAAGTTGCTTCCGGCAGACCAGCCCGCCAATCCATAGCCGCATAGGAAAGAGAACCTGCAATGACGACTTTGCCCAACGGAATTCTTGATAACCCCAGCGTGACCGAAGCGGGTACGCTATCCCGGCGCGATTTGCTGGGGGTAGCCGCCTTGTCCGGGTTTGGCCTGCTCACACCGACCTTGCTGTCAGGCTGTGGCGGCACCTCAGCACCAGAGCTCAACTACCCCGCCGCGCTGCAGGAGGCGCAGACGGCCGCACAGGAAGTGCTGCGGCTTGGCAGTGCTACCGCCCTGGGCTTTGCGCTGATCAGCACCGAGCGCACGGTGTGGGCTGACAGCTACGGCTTCGCGGACCTGCAAACGCAGCAGTTAGCCAGCGCTACAACCATATTTGGCATCGGCTCAACCTCCAAGATGTTCGCCACGGTCGCCGTTATGCAACTGGTCGAGCAGGGACGGGTGCAACTCGACGCGCCTCTGGTTCGCTACCTGCCCACATTTCGCATGCTGGACGCGCGCTATACGGCGATCACGGTGCGCATGCTGCTAAACCATTCTTCCGGCTTTCCTGGAACCATTTATCGCAGCATCTTTACGACCCGACCCGCTTCCGGCTATGCCGAGCAGGTGCTGGCCGCTCTGGCGCAGGAGCGCCTCAAGGCGGCACCGGGCTACATGAGCGTCTATTGCAACGACGGCTTCACGCTGATCGAGCTTCTCGTGCGGGAAGTCACCGGCAAGAGCTATGCCGACTACGTGCAATCCGCGATCCTTGATCCGCTGGGTATGAAACATTCCGCCTTCACTGGCGCTCCCTTCGCACCAGGCAGCTACGCCACGGCCTACCGCGCCGGCATCGCGCTGCCGCAGGAGTTTGTCGGAGCCCAGGCCTCAGGCGGCCTTTACACCAACCCGACCGATATGGCGGCCTTCGCCCGCATCTTCCTCAACGGCGGCGCGCTGGGTTCGACCCGGATCCTGAGCGCAGCCTCTTTGCAGGCGATGGCGGTCGATCAGACGCTGGGCACTTTCAATCCGGCCAAATCCATGGCCTGGTCCTACGGGCTGGGCTGGGACAGCGTGCACGAAGCGGGGTTGCAGGCCGTGGGGGTGCAGGCCTGGACTAAGGGTGGCGACTCCAACTTCTATGGCGCGGAAATGATCGTCGCGCCAAACGACGGTCTCGCCGTGATGGTGATGGGAACACAGGGCGCCGGCTTCAACCACAACGTGCTGGCACAGCGTGTCTTGCTGCGCGCGCTGGCCGAGAAGGGGCGCATAGCCGCCTTCCCGGCGCCGCTGGCACCGCTGGCCAGCCCGGTGGCAACAGTCCCGGCTGGAATCAGTGAGGCGGCCGAAGGCGTCTACGCCACCTATGCCAGCATCGTTCAGATTCGCAAGGACAGCGATGGCTCGCTCATTACCCTGCGGCTCGGCCCTGACGGATTCGGCCCCGGTATTGCACCACTGCGCTACCGCAGTGACGGCTGGTTCACTGCGGACAGCACGCCGCTTTCTTCCTACCGCGCGGTGCGCGAGGGCACCCGGCAATATCTGGTGCAGCGTGCTGCAGGCGGCGTCGGACACTACCTTGACCAGCAGGCCTACATGGAGCGCGTGCAGGCGCCGGGCACGCCGCTGTCAGCAGCCTGGGGCAAGCGGGTTGGCTCAAGCTGGCTGCTGGTCAACGAAAGCCCCGACTCCCATGTTGACCAGATCCTGGGCACGCGCCGCTTCTCCCTGGTCGCCATCCCGGAACTGCCCGGGCTGCTCATCGCCTGGCAGTCCGGCGATACGCCGGCACCCATCGTGCTTGACCCATCCGGCAGCGACACGACCGCACGCATGATGCTCGTCATCCCCGCCATGAACGGACGCGACCTGAACGATCTCGACGTTGTCAACCAGGGCGGCGAAGAATGGCTGCGCTGGGGCGACTCGTTGCATCGCCCGCAGGCGACGGTGCCCTTGCTGCACGCCAATTCCAGTACCACTGTACCCATCGGAGCCGAGGGCTTTGCCGAGTGGCGCGCGGTGCAGGCCAGCGCAACGTCGGTGCAGATCAACCTCTCCGGAGCCAGCGTCTGGCGTTTCTACGACCCGGACTTCCACTGCATCGCCAGTGGCACAGCAACCGGCCAGACCAGCCTGCCCGCCGGCACCGGGCTCGGCTACCTGCTCCTCTTCGGCACGGCCAATGCCAGCGCAACAGTCACGCTCTCTTGATGCATTTGAAAGGGCAACATGAACACCGAACGTCAGAACAAAGCCCACCAAGACAACGACCAGCGGCCCGGTGACGTCACCCGTCGCCACGTATTGCAATGGAGTGGACTCGCGGGTGCCGGCATTCTGGCGCCCGGCTTGCTGGCCGCTTGCTGGGGCTCGGCCAGCCTGAGCTATGAGGCCACCATTGCCGATGCGCGCACCGCCATCGCCCAAGCGCTTTCCGACACCGACACGCCGTCGATCTCGGTCGCACTGATCGACCGGGAGCGGGTGATCTGGGCCGAAGCCTTTGGTGTGATCGACAGGACAAGCAAGGCTGCGCCAACGACCGACACCCTGTTTTGCATAGGCTCCTGCAGCAAGATGCTGGCGGCGATCGCCGCCATGATTCTGGTCGAGCGCGGCCAACTGGAACTGGACCAGCCGCTGCTGCGCTACCTGCCGACCTTCAGGATGGCATCGCCTGAATACTCGCAAGTCACGGTGCGCATGCTGCTGAACCATTCATCGGGTCTCCCGGGTGCCGACTACCGTGGCATCTTCCGCTCCAGCCCCTTCTCCGGCTACGCCGAGCAGGTCATGAATACGCTGGCCACGGCACGACTGAAACATGTACCAGGCGAGATGTCGGTCTACTGCAACGATGGCTTCACGATGATCGAGCCGCTGATCAAGGCTGTGACAGGCAAGAGCTACGCACAGTTTGTCACTGACGAGATCCTCGCTCCGCTGGGCATGAAGCGCAGCGGCTACGCGCTGCAGGCGTTCGCTGCGGGCTCGTATGCGAGCGCTTATGACGGCACAACAAAACTGCCGCAGGAATTTACGCTGGCCTACGCCTCCGGCGGGCTCTACACGACGCCCACTGAGATGGCACGCATCGCGCGCATGTTCCTGAGCGGTGGCCAGCTCGACGGTGTGCGCATCCTGCAAGCCGCCACGCTCACGGAGATGGCACGCAACCAGACCCTCACCCAGGCGCTGCAGCCGGTCACGATGCGCGATGGTTACGGACTCGGATGGGACGGCGTGCTGGAGGGCGGCCTGGCCGCAGTGGGCGTGACGGCCTGGCACAAGAACGGCGGCACCGCCGTCTATGGCAGCAATTTCGTGGTCGCACCGGACGAGGGACTGGCGCTGATGATCACCGGCAGTTCGAACGATTACAACCACGGCGCATTGGCTGAACGCATCCTGCTGCAGGCGCTCGCCGAGCGCCGCCGCATCGCCGCCGTGCCAACGCCACTGCCTGCGATTGCACTGCCCGAGGCCGTACCCAGCTCAGCGCAACTCGCGGCCATCGAAGGCATTTATGCCCATTACCTGGGCATGCTTCGCGTCCAGGTTGCAGCCGATCGGACGCTGTCGATTTCAAGCACAAAACAGGGCGCCTGGGCGGCCCCAACAACGGGATGGAAACTGCGCAGCGACGGAACCTTCTCAACCGATGCGGCCCCCAACATGTCTTACCAGTCCTCCGGTGCGATGGGCGAGCGCTACCTGACCGGACGCACTGTTACGGGCCTGGGCCATTACCTGGTTCAATTCCTCGCGGCGCAGAAGTTGGCGGCCAAGCCACCCTTGTCAAGCGTCTGGCTGGCGCGTCTCCAACAGACCTGGCTGGCCGTCAACGAGCCGGCTGATTCATTGATGTGGCTCTTCGGATCCAGCCCGACGCTGAGACTGGCCGCAGCGCCTGATTCTCCCGGCTACCTGTTGGTGAATGCCGCAGTGATCGGTGAGCAAACCCAGATCACGGATGCCTCTGGCAGCGACAGCGCTACCCGCATGTGCCTGAAGATTCCTGGGAATAACTCGCGCGACCTCAATGACTTGATCGTTGAGTCGCGCGCAGGTGAGGAATGGATGCGTCTGGGCAGCAGCCTGTTCCGACCCGCGCAGAGCGTGCCCTTGCTCGCTGTCGGCAGCACGACCGTTGCGATCGGTAGTGAAAGTTTTGCGGAGTGGCGCGCCCTGCAGGCTGGCCCTGCAGCGCTGCCACTTGCTATTTCCGGCGCCACCGCCTGGCACCTTTATGACCTCGATTTGAATTTGCTCGCCAGCGGCGCGGCCAGCGGGCAGGCAACGCTGGCGGTCGGGACGCAGCGGGCTTACCTGATGCTGTTCGGTGCCGCCGACGCATTGATCGCTGTCCGTCTCGGTTGACGCCATGGTCGCGCAGGATACCGCCAGCAAAACCGAAGGCACGATCGCCGTTCCCGGCGGTCGGGTCTGGTACCGCATCCTCGGTCGAGATGCGCCCGGAATTCCGTTGCTGGTCTTGCATGGTGGACCCGGTGCGCCCCACGATTACCTGGAACACCTGGCTGCGCTGGCGGATGAACGGCCGATTGTCTTTTACGATCAGTTGGGCTGCGGTCGCTCGGAGCGTCCTGACGATACGGACCTTTGGCAATTGCCGCGCTTCGTCGTCGAACTGGCGGTCGTGCGCGAGACCCTTGGCCTTCACCGCATGCACCTGCTGGGACAATCCTGGGGCAGCATGCTGGCGGTCGAGTACCTGCTCGGTGGCGCTACCGGTGTTGAACGCCTGGTGTTGTCGGCGCCGTGCTTGAGTGCGCCACGCTGGATTGCCGATCAACAGTTGCTGCTCAAGCAAATGCCTTTGGTGGTGCGCAACGCGGTTGCCATCGCCGACGCGCTGGGCGACTATGAATCTGCACCGTACCAGGAGGCAATGCAGTTGTACTACCAGGAGCACTTGTGTCGTCTTGACCCATGGCCGGACTGCCTGCGGCGCAGCTTTGCCGGCCTCGGAACACAGGTCTATCTGACAATGTGGGGCCCCAGCGAGTTCACCTGCACCGGGCGCCTGCGCGAGGTCGATCTGACACCCCGACTGTCTCAAATCGGCGTGCCAACGCTGCTGACCTGCGGCCGCTTTGATGAGGCAACACCGGCTACGGTTGAAGAATTCTGCCGGCTGATTCCGGGGGCGCGAACGCGCATCTTTGAGGAGGCCTCGCACAACCACCACCTTGAGCACTTCCAAGCCTATCTGTCTGAGGTGCGTAATTTCTTAAATTAACGACCGCTGTCGTCGAGCAGACTCATAGAGCCACGTCCGCTGCTGGTAGTGAAGAACCAGCGGGCATTGCCAATTGCTCGCCTGAAACTTGACGTTCGAGGCCCCATCAAATCAGGCTGCCGGACAGCTGACGGTCGTGAGGGCGAACAAAGTGCCCCAAGACGACGATGGTTTTCTTGAATTGCCTGCCCGATACCAGTCACTGGACCATGTGGCGGATGCACTCCAGATTGTCAGTGGACCCCCATGGGTTAGGCCACAAATTCAACTTGGCAGATTTCCATTGCCAGTCTTGGCGGTGGGGAAGGTTGGACTGTACCGCTGCGTCAAGGGTCGTTCGCCTCAGATGGTTTACGCGAAGACTAACTGTCTGATTGTGGAGTCAGGGCAAAAAACCACATGCGCGAGGAACTCAGCGTGAAAACCGATGGCCTCACATTCGGCATTGGGTCGCCAAGTTAACGCCGTCGTTAATATTGAAGGCAACTTCTACTCGACGAGCCAGGCTCTTTGCGAGCGAAAGTCGCAGTCAATCTGAAGACTTTACCGGGCACCCTCTCGCCTCAAATGCGGACTTTCCTTGGTAATTCAGCTCTGGGTAGTAGTCGCCCAACACCTCACGCTCGTCACCGGGGACCTTCGTCGCCCACAGGCTGTGGCTGAAGAACGCGGCCGAGGGCTTCATGTGCCGGTGCACCAGAATGCCTCCGTGGGGATTGTCAATACCGTCGCCCACACCCCATGCCATCCACGCCACACCGCATTCAGTCTTGGCGTTCGAAGGCCGGGCCTCGGGTGTCGAGACGACGATGGTGTAGCGCCCTTTGGCATCCTTGGGCACCTGCTCATCAAACAGACAGGAATCAGTGGCACCGTCGGCAATCGAGCGTCCCTTGCAAATGGACCAGTAGCGCAGATCGACCTGATCGTCCATGACCGCATTGCCACCCAGCGTGTGCGGCGTACGTGGTGCCTTGGCCTGAATGACCAACGCGTCACCGTACCTATTGTCAACATAGGTGCTGACGTAGAAGTTGTCGAGCGTACTGTAAAAACCTGCGCGCCGCGCAGTGTCCATACGGCTGCGCAACCCCTCAAACGGCGTGTTGATCAGCACGTTCGCCAGCGTCAATTGGGGGTTGAAGAAACTGTTCCAGGGAACAGGCGATGGCTGTGCAGGCGCATAAGCGGCCTTGGCGCCGGGTATTGTGAAGGCAGCCTTCATCCCTTCTTTGGGGGCCCGGTAGTCACGTACCGCACCATCCTTCACGACATATTGACGGCACATGGCTTCACCTTCGATGGTGCGCCCGTCGGCCAAAGTCATGACCGGCTTGGGAAGTGGCACACCGCCCATGGCATCGCGACCACCATCGGGTGCGTAGATCCGCATCCACACCTGGTAGGTGGACTCATCGGTCGGAACAAAGAGCGTGTTGGCCGGACGGGTCGATTCATCCACGCGGACTCCCGCCACCATGGGGCGAGACTGAACGGCAACCGTGTAATTACGCTTGTTGCCTTGGCGTTGGGCATTGGCCAGAAACGGGTTGGCGCTACCGACATCAGGCGCGATGGTATCGTCGGCCAGACCATCTACGGGCTGCCCGATAGGGTTGTAGGAAGTGAAAGACAGGTAACGTGCCCTGGGAAATTGACCCTTGAGCTCAAGCTTGGCGCCTGCAGGAAGCTTGAATTGGGATATCCAGTAGGTAACCGCCAGATCCGGGATCAGGATATTGAAGGTGCTGGGGTGCAAGGTTGCGACCCAAAAGCAATCGGTCAATCCCTTGCCTGCATGCACGCGGTCAATTTCCTCGGCTCCAAAGGCGACCACTGCGGGCGTCGCTGCACGAAGCCGGGCCATGACAGCCGCCAACTGAGGGTTGGCGGCAGCGGGCGCTGAAGCGCTTGGCGCGGGTGCTTGGGTAGCAGGAACTTGACCGATGACCCAACCGGAAGCGGTCAATGTCAAGAATGCGAGCGTGCAGCGAACGGTCTTTGAATTCACATTTATCTCCTGGCTATTTGGTGACTATCTGAAAAGTCCCGGCAGCTTTTTCGATCAGGCCAAAGAATCGGATCAGGTCTATCTTGCTGCCGCCGATCTTCAGGTCGTCGCTCATGAGGGTGTCCTTGACGCCCGCCGTACCCGCAATCATCTTCACGAAGATTTCCTTGGTCAGTGTCAGCGTTGCGTTCGCGTCGGCCGCGGCCTCCCCACTTCTGAAATGCAACACTGAATTTTCGATCCACAAGACGTAGGATTCCTTCAGATCGCTCAACACCAGATTGACTTTGAGGTTCTTGCCGTCCGCGGCCGGGCCGTCGAGGCTTGCCGCCATGGCCTCCAAAAAGCGCTCCGTAGGGGTTTGGTACAGCATCTCGATGATCGTCGCCTTGGAAATCCCCTTGGCAGGTGGTCCATCGCGCAATTCCTGTGCGCCCGTCAGGTAGGTGTTGCGCCAAGTGGCGGCCTCGGAGGAGTAGCCCATTTGCTCGTAGGTCTTGGCCAGCAAAAGCTTCGCCGCACTGCTGGAAGGATCGCCAAATACCGCATGGTTGAGCAATTCAGCGGCCCAACGGTATTCGCCCTTGTCGTAGGCAGCTTGAGCCGCGGCCACAGCCTTGTCGCTGCCACCGATGAGCTCAAGGTAATGCTTGGCAGACTCCTGCGGCGGCAACGGGTTGAGGTTGGCCGGGTTGCCGTCGTAGGCGCCGATGTAGAACTGGTACACCGCCTTGACATTGTGACGCAGGTCGCCGTAGTAGCCGCGGGCCCCGAAATAGTTCGAGAGTGAGCTCGGCAGCTTGACCATGTCGGCGATTTCGCGCTGGGTGTATCCGGCATTGATCAGGCGCACGGTCTGATCATGGGTGTACTTGTAGACGTCACGGTGTATGGTGATGAACTCCCGCATACGGGCATTGCCCCAGATCGGCCAGTTGTGGGAGCCGATATACACATCCATTCCCTGGATATGCTCCAGGGCCTGGTCCATGTAGTTGGACCAGCGCAATGAATCGCGCACCTTCGCGCCACGGATGGGCAGCAGGTTGTGCATGGTCTGCGACAGGTTCTCGGCACCGTCGTACAGCTTCAATTCGGGCACGGTAAAAGTCAGCTCCGCCGGACACTCCGCGGCAGGCACGTTGTGAAAGACAAAGTCCAGGCCGTCCAGGCGCATGTTCTGTGTTGGCCGGACGATCAGCCAGTTGGGCGCAAGAATGCCCAGTGAGCCATAGACCACGTCCTTGCCCAGCCCCGTATCCACATTGCCTTTGGCAGAGCGCGGCAAGTTTTTGCCAAACTGGTACATGCTGCGCCGGGCCATGCCGGTGCCCACCATCAGGTTTTCGCTGGTCGCCTCTTCCATGAAGGCGGCGGGGGCCACGATGGGAATCTTGCGTTCTTCAACTTCCTTCGGCGAGATGACGCCGAGTACGCCACCAAAGTGATCCGCATGCGCATGGGTAAAGATGATGGCTGATATCGACTTGTTGCCCAGCTTCTCGCGTGCAAACGCCAGCGCTGCCTGGCCGGACTCCCGCGCGGAAAGAGGATCCACGAGAATCCAACCCGTCTTGCCTTCAATGAGGGTCATGTTGGCAATGTCGAATCCGCGCAACTGGTGCACGCCATCCATGACCTTGAACAAACCTACCTGGGCATTGAGTTGGGAATGGCGCCACAAGCTCGGATTGACGGTCTCGGGCGCCTTGCCTTGCAGAAAGTTATAGGCATCAAAGTCTTTGAGTACCGTACCGTCAGCCTGAACGATCTTCCCGGATGGCTTGGCAATGAAACCGCGTTTGGCGTCTTCAAAGTCCTGCGGGTCATCCAGTTTGAGTTCTTGCGCAACTTGCGCGTTGATTCTTACGGTTTCGGCGGTGGCGTCACCCGCCGCTCCACCCACACCGGCGGTCTTGCCGCACCCGGCGGTGACGGCGACAAGCACCACCCCAATTGCAAAGCCAATCAATTTCATCGCGCACTTCCTCGTTGTAGTTTGTGGCTGCATCAGCACGGCCTTTGCGGTTGATTTCGGCAGAATCCCCTGGAGATGAACCCCATCCAACTCGCCACCACGTCAAGGCCGGAATGCCACGTCGCGAACATGAAGGCAGGGGCTTCTGGTGGTGTTCGTCAGGATGGCTGCGCTTAAGAGATGCGCTTGAGCACAGGCGGGTCATAGCGCTGTTCCACGATCTCCGCCGAGGGCATGTAGTTGCGCATGGTGATGTTGAAGTTGCCGCTCTTGGGCGCGGGGAGCCAGTTGCTGACCTTGTCTTCTGACGGCCGTTCGGTCTGGATATAGACGCGCAAGCCGCCGTCGGCATCAAACTTGAGTCCCTTCATGTTCTCGCGAATGGCCCAGCGGTTGGCATCGTTGACCACCAGGTTGAAGTCCTGGTACATGGTGAACGACCAAAAAGCTTCGACCTTGGGAAACTGATCCTTGCGCATGTAGAGCTCGTACTTGCCGCCGCTGTTCAGGCGCTCGCCGTTCTGATCCAGCGAAGCCCATAGGTAGGTGCACTCGTAGGGAGGGTGGGCCACGATGCCCCACAGGGACTGCCAGGCCGAGCGCATGACGTAGTCGGTCGTCTTGGCTTGACCGATGTTGGTCGGAAAATAGAACCATCCATTGACGGAACGTGCCCAGGGACGCTCCACGTGTGCACGCAAGGCAGGCAAGGCGTCGCGGGCAGCGCGCGCCAGGCCGCGGTTGGTGTCGGGGTCATTCTTCGACAAATCCATGGCTGGACCGATATTCACGGTCTTGAATCCTTGCAACAGGATCTCGTCGGAAGCCGCAGGTGGGTTTTCCGCGAGCATGTAGTTCAAAATCGCAAACGGCCGCAGCGGGTTGCCATTGAACTTGCCGACGTCAAACACATTGAAATCGTTGGGAACGAATTCCCGCCCAGCCAGAAAGTCAGCGACCGGGGTGAGTTTGGCTTGGGCAAATTTGTCCTTTGCCCATGCGACTTCGGTGGCATTTTCCTGGTCCACGCGCAGGCGGATCAGCGCAAAGATCCACTTCTGCTCACAGGTGAACACGCGATCAAATTTTCCAGCGGGAACATCGCCTTTCCAGCCCGGCGGCAGCAGCAGGAAGTTGCCGAATATCGGGCCGCCCGAGCGCTTGCTGATGTAGGCAAAGTTGTTGGTGTAGAAATCGGACAACTGCACCGAGAAGTAGTGCCCCTCGGGATCCTTGGTGCTCAACACCATGGGACCTTTGCGCAGGTCTATGAAGGCCCCAGCGTAGACCGTGTCGGTATTGAAAGAACCGCCGTCGCGGTAGTTGGATGTCGCGACAAAGTCTTTTGGCGAGATCCATGAGTTCAGCGGGCGCATGACCGAGTTCGGATCCTTGGCCCACTTGTACATGATGTTGGCAAAGTAGATCAGCGGAAAGCCGTACTCGAAGGCCTGGATGCCTATGGCGTAGGCGTGGGCCTCGCGCGGATTGCCAGCGCCCTCCTGGCCCTTGAGCATGTCCAGTTGACCCGCGTAGGTTTTCTTTTGTTCCTGCGTAAACCCCAGGCTCGGGGCCAGACCGGAAAGGCCGGCGCCAAAAGCCAGGAGCGAATGTCTGATGAGTTCTCTGCGTTCCATTTTTGTCTCCTTGATTTGATTTATCGCCTTAACGCCAATGACGGGGGCTTCAGTCCGTCGCTTCCGTCACCGCTGGGGGAACCCAGGTTTGGTCCAACAGTTTGGGACCGGGGACATAGGCCCGCAAGACCAGGTAGAAGGGCTTGCCTTTCAGTGACGGCAGCCAGTTGCCTTCGCGGCCCGCACCAGGGGAATCGGCCTGAACATAGAAAGTGGTTCCGCCGTCGGCGTCCTTCTTGATGCTCGGAGACCGGTCACCCAGTGAGTAGCGGTTGATGGCGTTGGCGACAAAATTGCGATCAAAGCCATACAGCGTCACCGACCAGAACGCCTTGACATCCGGCTGTTGGCCGGGACCGAAGCGCAGCACATAGCGCTTGTCACCCTGCAGGCGCTGATTTTTTGCATCGACGGCGGTATTGAGGTACACGGACTCTTCCGGGTCGTTGGCCGTGATGCCTATCAGTGCCTGCAGTCCGCCCCGTATCACGAAATCGTCTGCGGCGGTCGTGCGACCAAAGGCTGTCGGGGGATAGCGCCAGCCACCGGCCACCATTTTCATGTGGTAGTTGGTCGTGGGAGAGGCATTCAAAATGCGCCAGCCTTCACGGGCGGCGCGGATCAGTCCGCGCTTGGTGGCGGGATCAACCTTGTCCACATCCAGGCCTGGGCCCACGCCGATGGCGGCAAAGGTCTTCACCAACTGAGCATGGCGCGGCTCGATCACATCTTCGGCCAGCGCCTTGTTCAGGGTCTTCCAGTGCGCCAGCGGATCGCTTGCCTCGTCAGCAGGTTTCCACACGTCACGCGATTCGGGCAGCTTGGCCGCGGGTTTGTCCCACAGCGACAGGGGCGTCAATTTGTATTTCTGCTGCAACGCGTGCACTGCGGGAACGTCGGCATCACCCGAGGCCAGGGTTCGACCGAAGACAAGGGCCCACGATGACGATGAGGGTTGGAGTGCCGTGACGCCTTTGGGAAGTTGCCCCTTCCATCCCGGCCCCACCAAAGCGTAGTGACCGGCCTTGTTGCCGGTGGCGCGTTGACCCACATAGTCGAAGTTGTCCGAGTTCATGCCGACCAACTCCATGGTGTAGTAGCGATCACCGGTGTCGGGCACGCTCAAAATCACCGGCTCCTTGCGCAGATCGACCCATGCCAGGGAATACAGGGTGTCATTGTTCATGGTGCCACCGTCGCGCCAATCGGCGGTCAACAGGCGCGGCGCGTGCCAGAAGTGGTTGATGGGCGCGTACGCCGTGTCGAGGTTCTCGAACTTGTTCGTCCACTGCCAGCGAAGGCTGGCCAGGTAGATCCAGGGATAGCCAAAAATATAGGCCTGAACGCCCAGCGTGTAGGCGTACTCTTCGCGCCAGTCAGTACCTTGGCCCGGAGAAAATGTCATGCCTGGCTCAGGCGAAGGTGCTGCGGCCTGTGACAGCGGGATCGAAGCGAAAATGGAAGCAGACAGGATCAGGGTGACCCAGCGGGAACGCTGAAATTTCATTTGTTTGTCTCCTGGAGTCACCGGCCATCGTTGTCTGACGAAGGGCTCGAAGCTCGCTTATTGTTGGGGTAGCGCTGCGAATTGTGGTGCTGCGCGATCAAGGCGTCCAGTGCATTATTTGCATCGAGTCAATGAATGAATCACATCGTGCGGGCGACGGATTTCAAGATCAGCGGACCACGGGCCGTGCCATTCAACGCTTCGAAACACCCTGTCATGAAGACGCCACCGCAATCTTGGACATGGCGTGTTCAGCCAGCGCGGTGATGGTCAAGGAGGGGTTGACACCGGGGTTGGCAGGGATTGCCGCACCGTCGCACACCAGCATGTTCTTGTAGCCGAAGACGCGAAGCTCATGGTCGATGACGCCATGATTCGGGTCGATTCCGATGACCGCGCCACCCAACAGGTGGGCGGTGCTGGGAACATTGGCCAAGGCCTCCAATACGTTGCTCTGCGCGATGCCACCGGTGTGTTTCGCCAGCCATGCGGCAGCCGCATTGCCGCTGGCGATGAAGGTCGGGTTGGGTCTTTCCGAATCCTGTTCGGTGTGCAAGCCATAGCCACGGCCAAGCCAACGCTTGCGGGGCCGAAATCGAATCGCGTTGTCGAGCGCTTGCATCACCAACAGGATGACGGTCCGCCTGCTTGACCCGAATGGCCACAGCGCCTTCAGCCAATTCAAGGGATGGCGAATGATGCTGCCGACCCAAATGAGCGGACGAGTGAATCGACTTCCATTTCCGACCAGCGTCGTGTACAGCATCGTCATCATGTCGGCGTTCCTGCCGTAATTGACAAATTCCACGTGGGTATCTTTGTCCACATGGACGCTGCAACTGATGGCGACATCGTTCCATGTCTTTCTGTCCTCTGGCAGTCGAACTGTGAGAATCGACTCGCTGTTGGTGCGCACGAGGTCCCCGAGGCGCTGGCTCAATTCGGGCAGAAAACCTTCGTGTTTGCAGTTGGCAAGCAGCTGGTTGGTGCCCAAGGCGCCCGCAGCAAAGATGACGCCGCGAGCCGTGAAGCTTTTTCGCCCCTTGAAGAGCCACGTGCCAGGGCGCTCAGAGGTGATCCGATAGCCGTCGCTGCCATCACTGGCGCCGATCGGCTTGACCTCCACCACTTGATGTTCTGCGAATACCGTCGCCCCCAATTTTTCCGCGAACCAAAGGTAGTTCTTCAAAAGCGTGTTCTTCGCTCCGATGCGACAACCAACCATGCAGGCACCGCACCGGGTGCAGCCTGTCCTGTCAGGCCCCCTGCCACCAAAATACGGATCATTCACCGTCATGCCGGCTTCGCCAAAGAAGACCGCATTGGGGGTCCTGCTGAAGCTGGCTTCAGTGCCGAAGTGCGAAGCCATCTCGCGCATGAGCGTCTGACCCGTTGAGTCAAACGGCACCGTCTGCACACCCAACATTTTTTCGGCGGTGTCGTAATGTGGACGCAGCACGGCATCCCAATCGGCCAGCTCAGCCCACTGTCCATTGGCAAAAAATTCCGGCTTGGCCCGGTACAAGGTATTGGCGTAAACAATGCTGCCGCCACCCACTGCGCAACCGCTGGCTGCAAAAACGTCCTTGAACGGCGTCAGCCGCAATATGCCTTTGAGCCCAAGAAAGGGAAGCCAAAGGAAGCGCCCCAGTTGCCAGGTTGATTTGGCAAAATCCTCGTCACGAAACCGCCTGCCACATTCCAGCACGGCCAGCTTGTAGCCCTTTTCAGCCAAGCGAAGTGCCGAGACGCTCCCCCCGAATCCCGATCCGATGATGAGCCAGTCATAGTCGAGCTGGTTGGATTTCATGTCTTGTCTCTCCATATCAATTGGACTGGGGAGCCACACAGAAAAGCGCCCCCAAGCGCATGGGGCTGCGTTGACCTGGCCAACGGCCTCCCTCTGCTTCTCACCGCCTTGGACTCTCGTCGCGGTGTTCGAGCCACTCCTTTGTTTTCCAAGAGTGCACATTGTTATCACGCATGCATAATTCGTCCAATGCATTGTTTTCATTAAGTCAATACCCCAGGCGCAACATGTTCGAGCTACGCCACCTCAGGCACGCCATCAGCTTGGCTGAGCATCGCAACTTTGCGCGAGCCGCGGATGCGCTCCACATTTCCCAGTCGGCGCTGAGCCGAAGCATTCAGGCTCTGGAGGAGGCCTTGGGTGTGCTGCTGTTTGACCGTTCCCATGTCGGGGTAGAGCCCACGCTCATGGGACAGCTGTTGCTCAAGAACGCCCGCGATGTGGACTTGGCCGCGCGCGACCTTCGGCGTGAGATTGCATTGGCAAAGGGACTGTCCAGTGGCGAGCTCAAGATCGGCGTTGGACCGTGGGGCGCAGCCATGCTGGCGGGGGCGGTGGTTGGCGCCATGAGTTTGCAGTACCCGCAACTCCAATTGAAAATGGTCATTGGCCCCTGGAAGGAACTGCCCGAACGGCTGCAAACTCGCGAGATCGATCTGGCCATCATTCACACCAGCGAAATTCAGGCCGGGGATGAAATCGAAGTTCAGCCACTCCATGACCATCCGACCTTGCTGGTCTGCAGAGCCAATCACCCATTGACTCAGCAAGCTGTCGTAAGCACCAAGGATGTGTTCAATTACCCTTTGGCCGCGCCAATATTGCCCACAGGTACCGCAGAAAAAATACTCTCCCACCTGCCTGCAGACCTGAGGGCTGCGGCCGTCAAGCGTGGGCTGATACAGGTGACCTGTGATAGTTCATCAGTGCTCAAAAGTGTGGTCGCTCACAGTGATGCCCTGACGATCATGAATGCGTTCATGGTGCTCGACGAATTGCGCAGCGGCAAACTGGTCGCCATCCCAGGAATTCAAATGGGCGTGGGCGGCAGTTTCGGCGTCGTTCGATTGAAGGCGCGATCACTTTCAGCCGCTGCTAAACGCTTTATTGAATTGCTGCTTGAACATGATCAATCACTGGCGCGCGAGGAAGTGGAGTTCTTCAAGTCGGAATTGACGAACATCCCATTTCAGAAGGGTGAGTTCGCCCGGAATTTTTAGCGGCCGCAGAACTCTTTTTGGACGGAACGGGCGGCCGCCAATAGGACCACATATGGTCAGCACTTGGTCGCTTTCAGTTGCCCCTCGGACAACATGGCGAGCCGCGAATTGAAAGATAGCTCTATGGCACCTCGACAGTACGAAGTATCCTGCTGCTCCACAGCCGCCACCGGGGAGCGCCCGCTGTTGGTCCAGACTGTGCAAAAACACTTTTCGTGGGAGTTCGCCAGAATTCGCTCTAAAACTTGCCGTGGGACATCTCACCAGGCCCAGGAGCGGGCCAAAGTTTTTGAAACTTCTGTTTTGGCATTTTTTAGGAAGACGGTGCTTGCGAGCGCTAACGAGCTTGAATTGGGCCTGAAAC
>SESE01000375.1_pt1 | contig 19020 bp, 16 predicted proteins | sample 3171371 | NCBI WGS metagenome assembly SESE01 (sample SAMN06051881, study PRJNA518727) | freshwater metagenome | biome: subpolar coniferous forest; feature: holomictic lake; material: water; isolation source: holomictic Lake 442, 13 m depth | place: Canada: near Kenora, Ontario | collected... | reverse complement strand
CTTAGTAAATAGGGGAAATCTTTACGGCTTTTGTGTCAAATTCAGAAAACCTTTCTGATATTAAGGATTTAAAGACACCTTTATTTTCTACCCCTCAAATTTTGCTAATTACAATTCAATCGCTTTCAGCATTGTCCTAATAATCTACATTCATATAATTTCGTATGTTCTTCATTTATAACGATATTATTTTTATCACCAAAATACGCTAAGTCATTGAGAAATAAAGGGAAAATAGTAAAAAAGGGCTTGCATTGGCCTTTTTTTTTATCTATAGTGCATCTTAGTGGGAGAAAGTGGGTTTTTGTGGGGAATTGTGCGTTAAGCGGCGATGTTGAGCGTTCATCTTCAAGCGCAGTTTTGGTTACTACTAAGGGTTGGTTGCCTGAGCTTAATTGAACAATTCCTCACTATTTTATTGTGCAGCCTTAATTTATTAAGGCTAAGTTGGTTTTAAGATTTATTTTGCTTAAGGAAAGTAATAATAAAATGTTTCGCGGTGCAACCTCATTAAGTTTGGATGCAAAAAATAGACTCGCTGTGCCAATTAGGCACAGAGACGCTTTGCAGTTTCAGTGCGCCGGTAATTTGGTGTTAACTGCTCATCCACACCGCTGCCTATTACTATATCCACAAGCAGCTTGGGAGCCGATTCAGACAAAGATGATGGCCTTATCTTCATTTGATAAGCAATCTAGTGCATTACAGCGACTGTTGGTCGGTTTTGCTGAGGACATTGCATTAGATAGTGCTGGTCGTATATTGGTGTCTCCAGTATTACGAGAGTTCGCGGGGCTAGATAAAGAAGTGATGTTAGTTGGTCAAGGTAGCCATTTTGAATTATGGGATATGGAAGCTTGGCGTAAGCAATTAGCACAAGTGTTGGAGAGTAGTGATTTTGCTATGCCAACAGAATTAGAGGGCTTCTCGCTGTGATCAAGGGCGTGAGCAGCGCGCCCACCAAAGCATCATTGTCTCCAAATAAAGCGTCTGTAAAAGACGCTTTAAAATTAGAAAAGCCCCGATCAGAAGTGTCTGTACTAAATTCAAATTTAAAAGAACTTGCAATCATAGATTCTCACATCACAGTTTTGTTGGATGAGGCTGTGCAGGCCTTGGCGGTAAAGCCTGATGGAATCTATGTTGATGGTACGTTTGGGCGTGGCGGGCATTCAAGGAAAATTTTAGAAGCACTAGGTAGTAAAGGACGACTGATAGCGTTTGATCGAGACTTAAAGGCGATTGAATCCGGCAGGGATATCAGTGACAAACGTTTCACTATAGTGCATAGCCATTTTGCTGGGATGCAAGCTAAGTTGGCTGAGATGGGTATTCTGAATGTAGATGGCATTTTGCTGGATTTGGGAATTTCATCGCCACAAATTGATGAAGCAAGCCGTGGATTTAGTTTTAGATATGATGCGCCATTAGATATGCGCATGGATCAAAGTAGTGGACAAACAGCGGCGGAATTTATCGCTACTACAACAGAGCAGCAACTAGCGGAGGTTATAAAGAATTATGGTGAAGAACGGTTTGCTAAGCAGATTGCAAGGGCGCTTATTGCGGAGCGCAATGACGGGCGCGCCATCACCACTACAGGGCAACTTGCCAAGGTCGTGGCAGGGGCAGTTACGCGGTTTGAGCCAGGGCAGAACCCTGCCACGCGTACATTTCAAGCTTTACGGATTCACGTCAATCAGGAGCTTGAGGAGCTTGCGTTAACCATGCCGCAATGTTTGGCATTATTAGCGCCACAAGGTCGGTTGGCGGTGATTAGCTTTCATTCATTGGAAGATCGCATAGTGAAGCAATTTGTCCGCAGTCAAGCGAATCGTGATGACTTGCCGGCTAATTTTCCTGTACGTGCGGCAGACTTGCCACAGCCAAAACTTAAAGGTGTGGGCAAAAGTATTAAGCCAAGTAGTAAAGAGGTTAAATCTAATCCACGTTCGCGTAGCGCAGTGCTTCGTGTTGCTGAGAGAACATACGTAGCATGACGCGCCTTAATCTCATTTTGTTTTTCGCACTAATATTTTCAGCGCTAGGCTTAGTGAAATCGCAACATAAGGCGCGCAATCTCTATATTGAGCTTGAGCAGAGCAATCAGGTAGCAAAGTTGATTGAGCAAGAATATGGGCAACTGCAGCTTGAGCAAAGTACATGGGCAATGCATTCACGTATAGAGATGATTGCGGCACAGCAAATGCAGATGCAAGTACCGGACGCAAAGCGCGTGCAAGTAGTAGCAACGACTCAGGCGAGCGCCCCTACTGAAATGGCGCAAGATATTAAGGCTATGGATATAAAGTCTCAAGGTAAGGCGGTGCATTGATGGCGATGCGCATGCCCATTAAAACGCCTGTTCATGCGCCCTCAGTTGTCAAACTGCCGGCTTGGCGTCGCCGTGTTTTATTAGTACTTGTATTGCTTGGATTTGCAGCATTATTGGGCCGTGGTGTTTATCTACAAGGGATTCATAAAAAGTTTTACCAAAATAAAGGTAATGCACGCTATAGCCGCAATATTGTTTTAACCTCACAACGAGGCAAAATTACAGATAGACATGGTGAGCTATTAGCGATTAGTTCGCCAGTTGAATCTGTTTGGGCTAGTCCGCCAGATGTTGAAATTGATGATGCGCAAACAAAACAGATAGGGATGTTATTAAATCTCAAAGAGGATGCAGTCAAGCAAAAGCTAGCGAATAGTGAACGTGAGTTTGTGTATTTAAAGCGTCGCATATCCCCAGAGCTCGCTGCAAAAATAATGAAGTTAGGTGTGCCTGGCATTGATTTACAGCGGGAATACAAGCGTTACTACCCGGCAGGTGATGTCGCTGCCCATATGGTAGGGTTTACTGGGCCGGGGGATAAGGGCGCCGGCGACAAAGGTTTAGAAGGTTTTGAGCTTGCAATGAACACTGCGCTTTCAGGCAAAGATGGCAGTCGTAGTGTCATTAAAGATAGGTCTGGGCATATTATTGAAGATTTACAGGCGGTAGTCGTGCCGCAAGATGGTCATGATGTATCGTTGTCTTTAGATCTTAGAATTCAGTATTTGGCCCATCGTGAATTAGTTAAAGCTGTAGAACTCAACAAAGCAATAGCAGGTGCGGTAGTTGTGTTAGATGCGAAAACTGGTGAAGTGCTAGCCATGGCTAATGTGCCTAGTTATAACCCAAATAACCCGGTGAATATACAAGGTAAGACACGCAACCGCGCGATTATCGATAACTATGAGCCTGGTTCAACCTTAAAGCCTGTAACTGCAGCCGCGGCATTGGAGTCTGGTCAATATACATCAGACACTAAAATTCAGACTGCCCCTGGTACGTTAAAGATTGGCCCTGCGACGATACATGATAGTCATCCGCAGGGCGTGCTAACGGTGGCTGAGGTGATACAAAAATCTTCCAATGTAGGCGCGTCTAAAATTGCATTAACACTCGACAAGCAGTTTATGTGGAACACGTATAACCAATTGGGATTAGGGCATGCGGAGGGGGTTGGTTTTCCTGGAGAAGCATCAGGGAAATTGCGACCTTATCAGGGATGGCGCCCCATTGAAATGGCCACCATGTCTTTTGGGCATGGCATAAGTGTAACGTTGCTCCAAATGGCGCGCTTATACACGGTGTTTGCCAATGAAGGTGAGTTGCGTCCAATTTCACTACTAAAAATTAATGAAATGCCAGTAGGCCAGCAAGTGTTTTCTGCAGCAACTGCTAATCATGTAAAAGACATGTTAGAGATGGTGGTGCAGCCAGGAGGTACCGCCCTTAAAGCGCAAGTCTTGGGTTATCGCGTGGCTGGAAAAACCGGTACGGCGCATAAATTAGGCGATCATGGGTATGTTAAGGATAAATATGTCGCTTCATTTGTAGGTATGGCACCTGCTTCTAATCCTCGATTCATTGTTGCGGTAATGATAGATGAGCCAAGTAATGGCGCCTATTATGGCGGTACAGTGGCCGCTCCAGTGTTTAGTAATATTATGGCAGATACATTACGTTTGTTTGCCGTGCCACAAGATGCTCCCAATAATAATGTGGTACTTCAAGGTAATGATGAAGATGTTAAGGAGGGAATATGACTATACTAAATACCCTCCATCAAACATTTACATCTATTACAGCAGATAGCCGTCAAGTTAAAGTGGGTGCATTGTTCTTGGCCTATCCTGGCGCTGTATCCGATGGGCGTGATTATATTCCGCAGGCGATTCAGGCAGGTGCTAATGCTGTGGTTTGGGATGACGCCCAATTTACTTGGCGTGCAGAATGGCAGGTAAAAAATCTTGCCATTAAAGACTTGAAACGTCAGGCAGGTTTGGTCGCTGCTGAATTTTACCATCGCCCATCGAGCCGTTTCAAGATGATAGGCGTCACCGGAACCAACGGTAAAACGTCGGTTAGCCAATGGATAGCGCAATGCTTAACATCATTAGGTAAAAAAACTGCGGTGCTTGGCACTATCGGAAACGGCTTTTTAGATGCGCAAACAGAAGCAGTTAATACCACGCCTGATGCGATTTTATTGCAAGCCATGTTGGCAGATTATGCAGAACAGCAAGCCGAGGCTGTAGTGATGGAAGTGTCATCACATGGATTAGATCAAGGCCGTGTCAATGGTGTTGAATTTGATGTTGCTGTATTGACTAATCTAAGTCGAGATCACTTAGATTATCACGGCAACATGGAAGCTTATGCGGCTGCGAAGCAGAAACTATTCATGTGGGATGATTTGCAAACATCAATTGTGAATGCGGATGATGTCTTTGGGCGTGAATTAGCTATAACACTCAAAACAAAACATAAGCCATGTCTAACGTATGGCTTTGATGCGACGGCTGGCCGTGTAGATATCAGCGCAAGTGATTTGAAATTACATGACTCAGGATTGAGCATGCACGTCCAAACACCGCAAGGTGCCGCTATGTTAACAGCGCCAGTACTAGGGCGCTTTAATGCCTATAACGTATTGGCGGTGTTATCTACGCTATTGGCGACCAAAGTTGCTTTGCCAGAGGCGATTGAGGCAATTGCGCAGATTAAGCCGGTGCTTGGACGTATGCAGCAATTCGGCGGTGGAAATCTGCCGCTAGTGGTAGTCGATTATGCGCATACACCAGATGCGCTAGAAAAAGTATTAACCACCCTACGCGAACAAGTGCAAGGTCAATTGATGTGCGTATTTGGTTGTGGTGGCGATCGTGACGCTGGTAAGCGGCCGTTAATGGGTGGCGTTGCAAGTAAGCTAGCCGACAAAGTCATAGTGACTTCAGATAATCCGCGTAGCGAAGACCCTGTCAAGGTTATCGCGGAAGTGCTTACTGGAATGACTGCAGGGTATGAGGTTGAAATAAACCGAGAGCTTGCCATCAATAAAGCTGTGCAATCAGCCAAGTTGGGTGACATCGTTTTATTAGCGGGTAAAGGACATGAAAATTATCAGGAGATTGCGGGCGTTAAATATCCGTTTGATGATGCGTTGATTGCCCAAAGTGCGCTTACGCAATATCAAGCGAGTCATGCTATGGGGGTATTAGCATGATGCAACTTTCAGAAGCTACAAACGTCATGAATGGCAGATTTTTTGGTAAAGATAGCCAGTTCACTAGTGTGGGCACGGATAGCCGTAGCATTACTAAAGGTCAATTATTTGTTGCGTTAAAAGGTGAGAATTTTGACGGACATGATTATGCCGCGCAAGCCTTACAACAAGGTGCGGCTGCGGTGTTGATCTCAAATTCAAAATCTAATCTAGCGCCAGCCATTGTGGTTGAGGATACATACTTAGCATTAGGCGCTCTTGCAAGCTATTGGCGAAAAAAATTCTCTATTCCAGTTGTTGCAGTCACTGGTAGTAATGGCAAAACAACGGTAAAAGAAATGATTTCGGCGATTTTGGCAGTAAAAACTAATAGCGTAGCAGCGATACACGCCACCACGGGGAACTTAAATAATCACATTGGTTTGCCACTCACCTTGCTTAAATTGCGCACGACGCATCAGTTCTCTGTACTTGAAATGGGTATGAATCATTTAGGTGAGATTGACTATTTAACCCATATTGCCAAACCGACTGTAGCAGTAATCAACAATGCGGGCTCAGCCCATATTGGCGAATTGGGCTCGCGCGGCAATATAGCAAAAGCTAAAGGCGAAATTTTTGCCGGATTAAGTGATGATGGGATGGCGGTCATCAATGCAGATGATGATTATTCTGACTACTGGCAATCACTCAATAAGGGTAAAAAAATAGTCACTTTTGCGATGAGTAAACCTGCCGATGTAAAAGCGACTTATCAAGAAAATGGCGGTTTAAGTATTGTGAATTTAACTACCCCTTACGGCGAAATTAGCTTTAAGTTGAACGTTTTGGGCGCCCATAACATTAGCAATGCGTTGGCAGCAAGTGCAGTAGCCGTAGCACTTGGTGTTGCAAATGCAGATATCGCTCGCGGACTGGAAAATTTTTCTGGGGTAAAGGGTCGTTTACAACGCAAAGTTGGGCTGAATAATGCTGTACTGATTGACGATACCTATAACGCCAATCCAGATTCAATGAAAGCAGCGATTGATGTGCTCGCACAACAATCAGGAAAAAAAATATTAGTGCTGGGCGATATGGGCGAATTAGGCGCAGATGCCAAGCGGTTGCACTTCGAACTTGGTGCGTATGCCAAAGCAGCGGGCCTTAAAAAATTGTATTGCTTAGGTGAACTAAGTAAAGAGATGGTGAGTGGATTTGGCGTAGGTTCAGCACATTACGCTACGCCAAAGGCAATCGCAGAGGCAATTAAGTCATCGTTAACAGAAGATGATGTCGTGTTAATTAAAGGATCACGTTTTATGAAAATGGAACGCGTGGTTGATTTGCTAGAAGAAAAATTGAATGAAGTCATCTTGTTGGAGGATCGATAATGTTATTAGAACTGGCGCGCTGGTTAGCGCACGATATTCGTGGATTCAATGTATTTAACTACATCACTTTACGAGCAGTATTAGCAACGCTGACTGCACTGGCCATTTCATTTATTGCAGGCCCAAGCATGATACGTAAACTGACCGAATACAAAGTTGGACAGGCTGTGCGTGATGATGGTCCGCAAACGCATCTTATCAAAACGGGTACGCCCACTATGGGTGGTGCGTTGATATTGGTTGCTATCGCAATATCTACCTTGTTATGGGCAGATTTAAGTAATCGCTTTGTGTGGGTGGTGCTAGCCACCACGCTGGGTTTTGGTGCGGTAGGTTGGGTAGATGATTACCGCAAAGTCGTCCATAGAAATCCTAAAGGTTTATCAGCAAAAGCCAAGTTTTTTTGGCAAAGTTTAATTGGCATAGCAGTGGCAGTGTTTTTATTTAGAACACATATCAGCCCTGTGGAAACAACACTCATTGTGCCCTTCTTTAAGCATCTTGTGCTGCCATTGAGCGCGGTTGGCTTCATGGTGGTTACGTATTTGGTCGTGGTCGGTAGTAGTAATGCTGTGAACTTAACTGATGGATTAGATGGCTTGGCGATTTTGCCTACAGTCATGGTGGCAAGTGCTTTGGGTATATTCGCTTACGTGGCCGGCCATTTATATTTCTCTAAATATTTAGGCATACCTTACGTGGCGGGCGCGGGTGAGTTGATGGTGTTTTGTGCTGCCATGGCCGGTGCTGGTTTAGGTTTTTTATGGTTTAACGCTTACCCAGCTGAGGTGTTTATGGGTGATGTAGGGGCGTTAGCATTAGGTGCGGCATTGGGCATAGTAGCGGTGATTGTGCGCCAAGAACTCATATTGTTCATTATGGGTGGCGTGTTTGTGGTGGAGACCTTCTCTGTGGCAGTGCAGGTGATGTATTTCAAGTATACCAAACGAAAAACAGGGGTAGGCAAACGTATTTTTTTGATGGCACCACTACATCATCATTATGAAGAAAAAGGCTGGAAAGAAACGCAAGTGGTCGTGCGTTTTTGGATTATCAGCATGATGCTAGTTTTGATTGGCTTGGCAAGCTTGAAGCTGAGATAAATACGTAAATTATTGAATAGTAAAAATGACGATTTTATTAAAAGACAAAAAAGTATTAGTGCTAGGCCTTGGTGAAACAGGGCTGTCAGCTTTGCGTTGGTTGAATACGCAGGGCGCACATTTGTCTGTAGCAGATACCCGTAATCATCCGCCTGGTATTGATGCATTAAAAGCTGAATTGCCGGCAGTCAAGGTATATACGGGGGCATTTACAGCAATGATGTTTAGTGGTGTGGATTTGGTTGTAGCGAGCCCTGGGGTGTCATTGAGGGAGCCTGAAATTCAGGCGGCAATTAATCATGGTATTAGTGTGGTTGGCGATGTTGAGCTATTTGCGCAATACCGTCCAGCAAGTGCCAAAGTCATTGCGATTACTGGCGCCAATGGTAAAACCACAGTGACATCTTTAGTGGGCGAAATGTGCAAGGCGGCAGGATTAAAAACGATTGTGGCGGGCAATATTGGCCTGCCAGTACTAGATGCGCTAAGCATGGAAGTGCCTGATGTATATGTGCTAGAGCTGTCTAGCTTTCAGTTAGAAACTACGAGTAGTTTGCAGGTAGATGCGGCCACGATGCTTAACTTGTCAGAAGATCATATGGATCGTTACGACAGTTTGCAAGATTATGCGATTGCGAAAGCGCATATTTTCTACCATGCCAGTTTGCAAATACTTAACCGTGATGATGCGTGGAGCATGATGATGGCTAGGCCAAAATTAGCCCAAGTTACATTTGGGTTATCAGATGAGGGTGATTTTGGCTTAAAGCAAATAGATGGTGAAACATGGCTCAGCGAGGGTGAAAAAGAGCTGATTAATTTACAAGATCTGAAAATTGTCGGCTTACACAATGCGGCTAATGCGTTAGCGGCAGTTGGCTTATGCCGGGGGATAGGCATTGATTATGCGCATATTATTCAAACGCTGTATAACTTTAAAGGTTTGCCGCACCGGGTGGAATGGGTTGCCAATGTAGGCGATGTTGATTATTACGATGATTCAAAAGGTACTAACGTAGGCGCCACTTGTGCAGCCATTGTGGGCATGTATAAAAATGGGCTGCCACAAAAAGTGGTATTAATTGCTGGTGGTGATGGCAAAGGTCAAGATTTTTCACCTTTGGCTGAGGCGGTCACTGGCAATGCACGTGCAGTTGTGCTGATTGGGCGTGATGCGTCATTGATTGAATCTGCATTATTGAACACAAGCATTCCTTTGTATCAGGCGCTTGATTTGCCTGAAGCGGTGAATATTGCCAAAAAACTTGCGCAAACTGGCGATGCCGTATTGTTGTCACCCGCCTGTGCAAGTTTTGATATGTTTAAAAATTATGTACATCGGGCTGAAGTGTTTGTAGCTGCCGTAAGCGCCTTAAAAGTAGGTTTGGGAGAGCTTACATGATTACTACAATGTTAGATCGCGAGCGCATTAACTCTCCTAGTTACGATCAAGGATTCCTATGGGCGGTGCTGTGTTTGTTAGGCATCAGCTTAGTCATGGTCTATTCCGCATCAATAGCCATTGCCGAGGCGGATAAAGCGGTAGGTCACAACAGTAGTTATTATTTAGTTCACCAAGCTGCATTTATGCTGGTGGCTATAAGTGCAGCATTTGTTGCGTTTAATGTGCCAGTGACTTGGTGGCAGAAAATGGCGCCGTACTTATTTTTGATTGGTTTGGCTTTGCTAGTGCTGGTGCTAATCCCAGGCATTGGCCTTAAAGCGGGTGGTAGCCGTCGATGGTTAAAACTATTTGTGGTTAATCCCCAACCTTCGGAGTTTATGAAATTATTTGCTGCCATCTATGTGGCAGATTACACCGTACGCAAGGCCGCAGTGATGGATAGTTTTAGGCAGGGCTTTATGCCTATGGTTGGCGTGATGTTGCTGGTTGGTTTTTTATTGCTTCGAGAGCCAGATTTTGGTGCCTTTGCCGTGATTGCAGCAATTTCAATTTCTATTCTGTGGCTAGGCGGTATCAACGGCAAAATTTTTGCAGGGTTGCTGGCTTTGCTGCCAGTGGCCATTGTTGGTTTGATTTGGAGTTCACCTTACCGTATGCAGCGAGTGATTGGCTTTATGGATCCATGGGCTGATCCCTATGGCAAGGGTTATCAGTTATCTCACGCCTTGATTGCATTTGGTCGCGGTGAGTGGTTTGGCGTGGGCTTAGGCGCGAGTGTAGAAAAGCTACTTTACTTGCCAGAGGCGCATACCGACTTTTTATTAGCGGTTATTGCAGAAGAATTAGGTTTTGCCGGTGTGCTGACTGTTATCGGATTATTTTCTTGGATAGTCATTCGCTCTTTTGGTATTGCTAAGGAAGCGATTGCTAATGAACGCTATTTTGCCGCGCTATTGGCACAAGGATTAGGCGTTTGGATGGGTGTGCAGGGCATTATTAATATGGGTGTAAATACAGGGTTGCTGCCTACCAAGGGTCTGACTTTACCTTTGCTGTCATTCGGTGGTAGTGGAATTTTAGTAAATTGTGTGGCGATGGCAATTGTACTCAGGGTTGATTTTGAGAATAGACGTTTGCAAAAAGGTCTGCCGGTATGACTAAAACTTTAATGATTATGGCGGGGGGCACTGGTGGCCATGTCTATCCAGCCATGGCAGTTGCAGATTTCTTGAAAAATAAGGGTTGGCAGATTGTTTGGCTATGTACTGAAGGCGGGATGGAAAACCGATTAATAGCCACAAAAGATTATCAGAAAGCCATGATTACCATGCGTGGTGTACGTGGCAACGGATTCTTGGGTTGGTTGTTATTGCCGGCAAAATTGGCCAAAGCGTTTAGCCAAAGTGTCAAGGCATTGCGCCAATATCAGCCAAACGTAGTGCTAGGTATGGGTGGCTTTGCTGCATTCCCCGGGGGCTTAATGGCAAAATTATTAGGTAAACCTTTAATCGTGCATGAGCAAAATTCAGTGGCAGGTTTAACGAATAAAACCTTGGCACATGTTGCGCAGAGAGTGTTAGCGGCTTTCCCGTCAGCGTTTGGTAGCAAGGCAGTCTTAGTGGGTAATCCAGTACGTGAAAATATTACACAAATTTTAGCGCCAGAAGCTCGGCTACAAAAGCACGACGGTGCATTGCGTTTGCTAATAGTGGGCGGCAGTTTGGGGGCGCAAGCTTTGAATGAGGTGTTACCAAAAGCGCTGGCTCAAATACCCGAGAATAAACGTCCGGAAGTTGTGCATCAAGCAGGTGAAAAACATATTGCTACGCTAATTGCATATTATGAAGCCGCCAAAGTAAAAGCCGATGCCAGAGCGTTTATTGAGGATATGGCTGAGATGTACGCATGGGCAGATATTGTTATTTGTCGTGCTGGCGCCTTAACGATTGCTGAGCTATCTGCCGCAGGTGTTGCCAGTGTGCTAGTGCCATTTCCGCATGCTGTAGATGACCATCAGACTTCAAATGCACATTACTTATCTGATGAAGGTGCGGCAGTGCTAATCCCGCAAACAGAATTTACAGTCGAGAAAGTAGCGAAATTATTACAAGATTTAACGCGCGAGAAATGCTTAGACATGGCAATTAAAGCACGCGTATTGGGTAAGCCTGAAGCCACAGCCACCGTCGCAAATATTTGTATGGAGCTTGCAGCATGAAGCATAAAGTTAAAAATATACATTTTGTAGGGATTGCAGGTTCAGGTATGAGCGGCATTGCTGAGGTGTTGATTAATTTAGACTTTACCGTTAGCGGCTCTGACTTAGCAGTGAATGCTACCACCAAACGATTAACGGATTTTGGTGCAACCGTTTATCAAGGGCATGCAGCTGAAAATTTAGGGAATGCAGATGTGGTTGTCGTTTCAAGTGCAGTTAATGAAGCCAATCCAGAAGTGAAAGCCGCTAGACTCAAGAATATTCCAGTCATACCCCGCGCGCTGATGCTGGCAGAGTTAATGCGTTTTAGACAAGGGATTGCAGTTGCTGGCACCCATGGAAAAACGACTACGACTAGCTTAATCGCCAGTATTTTGGCTGAAGCTGGCATGGATCCTACTTTTGTGATTGGCGGTAAATTAGAAGCGGCTAATGCTAATGCCAAACTTGGTACAGGTGAGTACATCGTGGCAGAAGCCGATGAGTCTGATGCGTCATTCTTGCATCTCACGCCAGTGATGGCGGTAGTGACTAATATCGACCAAGATCACATGGATACGTATGAGCATAGCTTTGACAAACTCAAAAGTGCATTTGTAGAATTTTTGCAGCAACTACCATTTTGGGGGATGGCGGTAGTTTGTATCGATGATGCCAATATTCGTGAGATTTTGCCCCGCGTCACTAAGCCAGTCATGACCTATGGTTTCAGCGAAGGTGCAAAAGTCCGTGCAATTAATGTGCAGGCAGATAATGGAAAAATGCACTTTACCGTACAACGCATTAATGGCGTGACCACAGAGTTTGACGTTACTTTGAATTTACCAGGTAATCATTATGTGTTAAATGCACTTGCCGCGATTGCGATTGCCAGTGAGTTAAACGTACCAGACCAATCAATTATCAAGGCATTGAAAGAATTCAAAGGCGTGGGTCGACGTTTCGAGCGCTATGGCGAAGTAAATCTGAGTCATTGGAAACAAGGTGAAACATTTACCCTTATTGATGATTATGGACATCATCCCGTTGAAATGCGTGCAGTGATTGCCGCCGCACGTGCTGCTTTCCCGGATCGCCGCTTAGTGATGGCATTTCAGCCGCACCGTTATACGCGCACCCGTGACTGTTTTGAAGATTTTGTACGAGTTTTATCTAGTGCCGATGCCGTTTTACTCACGGAAGTATATTCAGCGGGAGAGGCGCCTATCGTAGCGGCAGATACTCGTACGCTTATTCGGTCGATTCGCCTTAAAGGTAAGGTAGAGCCACTATTTGTAGAAACGACGGACGCCTTGCCTGAAGCGATTTTACACATGGTGCATCCTAACGATGTGGTGATTGTGATGGGGGCGGGGTCTATTGGACAAGTCGCTGCAAAAACCAAAGCTTTAGCAGAAGGAGCGCAAATAAAGTGATGTCTGTCGCTTCATCACAAGTAGTTACCGGACGGCTGTTAATCAATGAGCCAATGTCGCGCTATACAAGTTGGCGTGTAGGCGGCAATGCTGATCAGCTTTATATTCCGGCTGGGCTAGATGACTTACGCTTATTTTTACAAAGCGCGGATGCCAATCAGCCGATTTACTTTATTGGCCTAGGTTCTAATTTATTGGTACGCGATGGCGGTATACGCGGCACGGTAGTGTTGATGCATAACGTGCTGACAGAAATGAAGATAGATGGTGACCTTGTATATGCAGAGGCTGGGGTGACCTGTGGAAAATTGGCTAAATTTTGTGCCAGAGAAGCCAAGCAAGGCGCTGAGTTTTTTGCGGGCATTCCAGGCACATTAGGGGGCGCATTGGCGATGAATGCCGGGTGTTATGGATCTGAAACTTGGAATGTGGTGAATAGTGTCATGACAATTAACGCACGAGGTGAGTTAAATCAACGCGATGCAGCAGCATTTATTGCGACGTATCGTCATGTAACGATGCCCGTGCAAGGTGAATGGTTTGTTGCGGCCTGGCTAAATTTAACAGCGGGCGATGCGCACGAATCAACACAAAAAATTAAAGATTTATTAGCCAAACGCTTGGCTTCTCAACCGCTAAATTTACCGAGTGCGGGCTCTACATTTAGAAATCCGGCAGGAGATTATGCGGCAAGACTAATAGAAGCAAGCGGATTAAAAGGTTACATCATCGGTGGCGCACAAGTTTCAGAGAAGCATGCCAATTTTATTGTGAATATCGGTGGTGCCAATGCGCTCGATATTGAATTATTAATTAAGCACATGCATGAAACGGTATTGGCAAAAAATGGTGTCGCTTTGCAGCAAGAAGTGAAAGTGATTGGCGAGTATGCATAAAAACAGATGGATCAAAAGTGAAGCAGGAGCTAGATATGAGTAAATTTGGCAAAGTAGCCGTATTGTTAGGTGGCAACTCAGATGAGCGTGAAATATCTATTAAAAGTGGTACTGCCGTATTAACTGCACTACAAGCTCAGGGTATAGATGCTCATGGATTTGATCCGCGTGACAAGCCATTGCATGACTTGGAAGTCTTTGACCGTATATTTATCAATCTGCATGGACGCTTTGGTGAAGATGGTTGTATACAAGGCGCGCTTGAAATGCTGCATATTCCTTATACCGGTAGTGGCGTCATGGCATCTGCTATCGGCATGGATAAATGGCGTACAAAATTATTGTGGCGCGCAATGGGTGTCATTACGCCAGATTTTGCGCTAGTAACCGCTAACAGTGATTTTGCTGCTATAGAACAACAATTAGGGTTGCCTTTATTTGTGAAGCCTGCCAATGAGGGTTCAAGCATTGGGATTACCAAAGTAAAAGTAGCGGGTGGATTGCAAGGGGCTTACAAGATTGCAGCCGAATCTGACCCGCTAGTGATTGCAGAAAAGTTTGTCGGTGCTGGCGAATACACTGTAGGAATTATTGGCGATGCTGAGCAGGGTTTAGAAGCATTGCCCATTATTCGTATTATTCCGAAAAATGAGTTTTACGATTATGAGGCGAAATATTTACGTAACGACACCGAGTATTTGTGTCCGAGCGGCTTAAGCGTAGAACAAGAAACGATAATCAAGCAAGAAGCGTTACTCGCATTTAGGGCTATTGGTTGTAAGGGTTGGGGGCGTGTAGATTTTTTAATGGATGATGCTGGCCATCATTACTTCTTGGAAATTAACACCAGTCCAGGCATGACAGATCATAGCTTAGTGCCAATGGCAGCAAAAGCAGCAGGGATTAGTTTTGAGCAATTAGTAGTGCGTATATTGGAGTTGGCTGATGTGGGATAAGCCTACATTGTTAAATTGGGTAGCCAACTTGCTGTTTGCAGTAAGTATGGTGGCTATATTGTATGCGGCAATATTTGCCGTAGTGCATCTACCAATTTTCCCACTACGAGAGGTGGTGGTAGAAGGCCAGCTAAGTCATGTGAGTCGTGAGCAAGTGAAATTGATTGTAGCTAAGCATTTAAAAGGGAATTTTTTCACGCTAGATCTCATTAAAACGCGCAATGCTTTTGAAAAACTACCTTGGGCACGTAGCGTGAGTCTACGTCGACGTTGGCCTGATAAGTTAGAGGTTGTTATTGAAGAGCATCAAGAGCTAGCCAGATGGGGCAGTATTGCCTTAGTCAATACTCATGGTGAGCTTTTTCATGCCGCATCGAATAGTGATTTGCCGGTATTTTTTGGGCCTGGTGATGGTGTGATAGAGGTTGCATCTCAATACCTTGAGGTCAGTAAAGCCTTAAAACTTGCGGATCTAAAAATTGCTAGTTTAGCGCTCACGCCAAGACGTGCTTGGCAAGTGACCACCACAAACGGCATGGTAGTAGAACTTGGACGCGTAGAAATGCAAGCGAGATTAGAAAAGTTTGTCAGTGTATATAGCCGCACAATTGCTGGATTAAATCTAAAAGTCACTTATGCAGATTTGCGCTATCCAAACGGATTTGCCGTGCGTAGACCCATCGCAGTAAAACCTGTGGCAGTTAAGTCTGCGGAGATTAAGCCAGCTAGCGACGTTAAATTAAATGGCACGCATTTATTAGGCACTACAAAATCGAGCAAGCCCAAGCTTAGTCCTGCTAGGTCGGGCAATATTATTACGAGCAAGTTATCAACAGTACAGACATAAGCCGTGCATAAACACGGAGGGAGCAAGTCATGAGTAGAGTAAGAGAAGATAAGAATTTGATAGTAGGCCTAGATATCGGCACGTCAAAAATTGTTGCCATCGTTGCTGAATTGCAACCAGAAGGTACCGTGAAAGTGATTGGGCTAGGGCAGCATATCTCTCGGGGGTTGAAAAAAGGCGTAGTGATTAATATTGAATCGACTATGCAATCAATACAACGTGCGCTTGAAGAAGCCGAGCTGATGGCCGATTGCAAAATCAACAATGTTTATACCGGCATTGCGGGCAGTCATATTAAAAGCTTGAATTCACACGGCATGGTGAAAATTAAAGATGCGGAAGTGTCACAAATGGATGTTGACCGTGTGATTGAAACTGCCAGGGCCATTGCACTACCTGCTGATCAGCAAATTTTACATATCTTGACGCAAGAATTCATCATTGATGGCCAAGAGGATGTGCGTGAGCCACTAGGCATGAGTGGTATGAAGTTAGAGGTAAAAGTGCACATTGTGACGGGTGCCGTGGCTGCCGCACAGAATATCGTTAAGTGCATTAAGCGTTGTGGCATTGAAGTGAGTGATTTGATCTTACAACCGCTTGCCTCTAGTCTCGCAGTGCTCACTGAAGATGAAAAAGAGCTGGGTGTGTGTTTGGTAGATATTGGTGGAGGTACCACGGATATTGCAGTATTTAAGCAAGGTGCTATCCGTCATACGGCAGTCGTGGCGATTGCCGGAGACCAAATGACGAATGATATTGCAGTGGCGTTCCGCACGCCTACGCAATCAGCAGAAGATATTAAAGTGAAATATGGCTGCGCACTACGTCAGCTCGCAGATTCACGAGAGATTGTTGAGGTGCCAGGTGTTGATGGCCGTGAGCCGCGCCAACTCTCAGTACAAACGCTAGCTGAAGTATTGGAGCCGCGTGTGGTTGAGCTGTATGAGATGGTGCTCAATGAATTGCGTCGTAGCGGTATGGAAGAAATGATTGCATCAGGCATCGTCATTACTGGCGGGTCAGCCATGATGCGCGGCATGGTAGAACTTGGCGAAGAAATATTTCATATGCCGGTACGTATGGGTTTGCCGCGTTATGTGGGCGGCTTGTCAGAAGTGGTAGGTAATCCACGCTATGCAACAGGGGTGGGTCTGGTGTTGATGGGTAAGCAGCAATTAGAAAGACATTTAACCGGGCAAATGGAATCGAGTTCATTTGGGCGGATTATGGACAAAATGAAAAGTTGGTTTCAAGGTAATTTTTAGTTAGTAAGTTAGTAAGTGGTTAGTGAGTGGTTTTAGGCAGGTAGTTTGTAGACGTATCGTTAGTTACGAGCAGAAACTAACAATTACAGGCTAGCGGCCATTCACTATTTTTTATAAAAAAGAGGAGACACACAATGTTTGAAATTATGGAAAGAAGTTCGCAAGAGGCAGTTATCAAGGTGATTGGTGTAGGGGGCTGCGGTGGCAACGCAGTTGCTCACATGATAGAAAAAAGCGTAGGTGGGGTGGAATTCATTTGCGCCAATACCGATATACAAGCTTTGAAAAAAAGTCAGGCAAAAACGATATTGCAAATGGGCGTTGCCATGACTAAGGGTTTAGGTGCAGGAGCTAAGCCAGAAATTGGCCGTGATGCAGCACTAGAAGACCGCGATGCGATTGCCGAATTAATTGATGGCGCTGATATGCTGTTCATCACCGCAGGTATGGGGGGTGGCACGGGTACTGGCGCTGCACCAGTGATTGCACAAGTGGCAAAAGAAATGGGCATTTTAACAGTGGCTGTGGTCACAAAGCCCTTCGCTTTTGAGGGTAAACGCACTCAAGTGGCGGCTGATGGTTTGGAAGAACTGTCAAAGTACGTGGATTCATTGATTGTGATCCCAAACGAAAAGCTCATGGAAGTTTTAGGTGAAGATGTGCCATTTTTGGAAGCTTTTAGTGCCGCCAATGATGTGTTGCATAATGCCGTTTCTGGCATTGCCGAAATCATTAATTGCCCAGGGTTGGTCAACGTAGACTTTGCCGATGTACGTACTGTGATGAGCGAAATGGGTATGGCGATGATGGGTTCTGCAATTGCTACTGGTCCAGATCGTGCGCGTATTGCAGCAGAACAAGCGGTAGAAAGTCCATTGCTTGAAGGTGTTAATCTACAAAATGCACGTGGCGTTTTGGTAAATATCACCACATCAGCGTCTTTCAAAATGAAAGAATATTATGATGTGATGAACACTATTAAAGCCTTTACTGCAGATGATGCAACAGTCATTGTTGGTAATGTATTTGATGAGGCAATGGGTGACGGTCTGCGTGTTACGATGGTAGCTACAGGTTTAACTGGTATCGCACGTCGTCCACAAAAACCAGTATTAGTACCGCAACAAATTGTGCGTGATGGCACAACTAATCAACCAGTTTATGTGGGCGGTGGTGCTGGATTTGAGTCTGCGGTTGTTGATGATGCGCCTCAAGTTTTCGGTTCAAATAGCCGCCGTGCGCAAGTAGAAGCGATGAAAATGTCAGGTGTAGATGAATATGATATTCCTGCATTTTTACGTAAACAAGCAGACTAATGGATAAGCATCGCTACTGAACAAAACGATAAGGCTCAAGGTAATCAGCAGATTAAATATGCTACTATTTGCTTGATTCATAAGGTAAATATTACCTTTAAGATAAGCTGCAAGTTTTGTGATTAGAGATAATGAAACATAGATGTTAAAGCAACGGACATTAAAAAAAGCGATTAGCGCCACCGGCGTTGGTTTGCACAATGGCGAAAAGGTTACTCTTACCCTGCGCCCTGCTGCAGTCAACACTGGTATTATTTTCAAGCGGGTTGATCTGCCTCAACCCAATGAAATTTTAGCTAGCCCTAGCGCAGTGCAAGATACACGTATGTGTTCTGCGCTAGAGGCTCATGGCGCACGTGTTGCAACCGTTGAACATATCATGTCTGCGCTTGCCGGCTTAGGCATAGATAATATCTATATCGAAGTTAACGCTTCTGAAATACCGATTTTAGATGGGAGTTCAGGCCCATTTGTATTTTTGCTGCAAGAAGCGGGTATAGCCGAGCAAGCTGCAGCTAAAAAATTCATACGTATCAAAAAAGTGGTTGAAGTGATTGATGGAGATAAATGGGTGCGTTTTGATCCATACCATGGCTTTAAGGTTGATTTCACTATACAGTTTAATCACCCAGTATTTGAAGATTCTGGGAGTCATGTAAAAATTGACT
>SESE01000374.1_pt1 | contig 19026 bp, 12 predicted proteins | sample 3171371 | NCBI WGS metagenome assembly SESE01 (sample SAMN06051881, study PRJNA518727) | freshwater metagenome | biome: subpolar coniferous forest; feature: holomictic lake; material: water; isolation source: holomictic Lake 442, 13 m depth | place: Canada: near Kenora, Ontario | collected... | reverse complement strand
ACGCATAAAATTTACGTACTAACCCTGCAGGTTTTTTCTGTGGATCCAAACACCATACATAAGACTCACAAAATTGCACAATCTATTGAATAACCAAGTAAAAATCAGCTTTAATCGAGCAATCTGCCAAAACAAACAACCCGATGCATCAGGAATTAAAATAAGAAAAATTATTTAATAATAAATTATTTAACATCCGCTTTTATACGCTATTGTTTTATTATAAAGTATGAAAGCACTTGCGACAACAGTAGGTAATAAAAAGTAGGCCATCGGGATGCGACACGGAAACCCTTCAATCATGAACACCTTTAGACAAATGAAAATCACTTTCAGCAAACTTTCTGGAGCGGGCAACGATTTTATAGTCATCGACAACAGGGAGCTTTCCATCCAACTTACTCAATTACAGATCAAGGAACTATGCACCAGAAGAACTGGTATTGGGGCTGATGGTCTTATTTTAATTGAGCCTTCTACCTGGTATGCTTTCAGCATGAAATATTACAACGCGGACGGGTTTCCTGGCTCAATGTGTGGAAACGGCGGAAGGTGCGCCGCATATTTCGCCCACACCACAGGCATTAGCGCATCTTCCATGACTGGTTATACGTTTGAAGCCAACGGCAACCGTTACAACGCCTGGATTACAGGAACGGAAACTGTTAAACTACAAATGCTCCCACCCAAGGAATTCAGAAACGACATTGAGATTGAGGGACTTATCTGTCACGCTGTTGACACAGGCTCTCCGCATGTCCTTATTTATACTTCCGAGATTGAAAACATCAAGGTGATCGAAATCGGCCGTACCATAAGGCATAGAACAGACATTTTCCCGGAGGGTTCAAATGTCAACTTTATTGAGATCACCTCTCCTGAGATTCTTACCATTCGCACCTTTGAGCGCGGCGTCGAGGACGAAACCCTTGCCTGCGGCACAGGTGCGGTTGCCGCTGCTCTGATGAGCTACCGCATTGGCAAAATAAGGGGAACAACCGTGCAGGTTAGAGTGAAAAGCGGAGATACACTTCAAGTACAGTTCAACGAGAACATGGATGAAGTATTTCTTACCGGGCCCGCTAAAATCATCTTTGAGGGTAGCTTCAACCTGTGATAAGAAATATGAGCGGACAAAAAGAGCAATAACTGCCGCACAGCAGCCTGCCAGACTTTCTAAAGTAAAAAATCGCGCAAATATCCACATAATCCTTTCGTATGTAAGCAAGACAAGCTGTATCATGACTGCATAATGAACACCCAACTTCCCATTGAAAAGCAATGCATTCAGACTTTCTTGGAGCCGATCGAGATTCGCACTATCTTATGCCGCCATTTGTTCAGGACTGAACGCTAGCCAATCATCTCGCACGCTTTATTGTCGATATCGTTGCACAGGTTGATTTTACTCCACTGACATGATATTATGCAGTGCGAGGTTTCAACGCTTGTGTGAGTATTCCCGGTGAACGTGTACCACCGGCATACCGACAAAACGGTACACAGGAAAGATTGTCGTTCACCCATCGGTCAACGGCATAGTGCAGAAACGGGTTGGCAAGTATGGGGCTGATGATAACGCTTGCGATGTCCCTGCAGTACGTCCTGCAAACTTCCCTTCTGGACTCTCCATCACAATGTCAACCAGCGCTGTACACACAGAAGCAACCGCAGTATCTGGCCATGTTTCTCAAGAATACGAGTCAGCAGCTCATAAACAATCGTATCAAAAAACTTCCTGATGTCAAATTCGATAACATAGTCGCACTCCCACACCACCTCTGCTTCACCACAGCTATGGCGTTGTGAGCGGATCTTCCAGGACGATAGCCATACGAGTCATTGTGAAACATATATTCCGGTAACGGTCTGAGCATCATACCAACCTCTGCCTTGGCTACCCCTTCAATTAATGTAGTGAATCCAAACAGTATTGTTGGTGACGGTTTTCTCGGAAATGTGAACTCCCTTGACTGGCGGTAAAAAGTAACTGCCGAAACTACTCCTGCTTGCACAGATTTATAAGACTGTATGGCTGAATGACGCAATTCCTTTGCTCCAGTCTCATTACAAAACCTTCTGCGCTCATAAGAATTTCTTCATCCCTTGATGCCGCTTCGGTAAATTAGGCCTTAGGTTTTACGCTTGAGCCTTCTCCCTTAACATCGCCAACGAGGGCTCCTGCAATTCAACATAAAAGCCAAAGCCAGACTCACACTTCCTTTATGCCGTACACCATCTTCACTGCAAGTAGGTTTCATCCAGGTTAATATAGAGTTATATTCGTCTATCCTGTTTTGATAAGTGCTCCCCCCTTGGGACGACCTCTAAAAGATCCAGAAGTGAACGCTAAAAGCAAACGGCAGACACCGCAAAGAGGAGAGAATCAGCAACGCTGTCAAAGTGAGGTTTGGTCAAGGCAAGGGACTGTTCGTGATGAAATCTTATCAGAGCCAAGCTCGCAGAAACCAGTGAAACGGTTGTCGCGCTCATTGTCATGGTCATGAACCTGCAGAAACAGCAAGAGATTCATTTTCTAAGCTTTTTTTTAGGTATCGGGTCGCTTTTTATGGCTATAAATGGGGTGACACATCCTCATAATGCCGAAAATACAACGTGTATTAGCTGCGGTCGATGCTACGGGCATTGATGCGAGATTTGCGCTGCCGGCGAGGTGTTTTTAACCCGAGGGTTAGTTCAGCAAGCGTTGCTGATAATAGCAGTTATTATATTGTTCAGTCCGAGCTCTGTCGTTTTTAAATTTTTTATTTCCTGGGTATTTCATATAATAGAAAGTGCTGAATTCATACTGCACACTTGTGAAATTTTGTTGTAATCGATTATCGTGCACTTCCTTTTTTACCAAAGTCACTATTAAATCTTCATAGATGATCTTGGTTTTCAAAACTGGATTTACATGTATAATAATTATATAAGTATCTGAATGCTGTTTTTTTCGTATACTCTACGCATACTTGATTCAAGCGTATCTCTTCAAATGCGCAATAAGATTTTGAGTTAATCGCTTTCTTGATTATTGTCGGAAGTCTTTCTGGTGTGATAATGAGAAGGTTAAAGGGTAATAGGGTGGGTAGCAACTATTTTATGTCTGTTAAAGATTCGCAAGCTTTGGCTAACTGAAAGATTTTTTTTTAGTTACGCAAAATATGCTTGTGAATAACGGCTTATAGTCACTGAATTATAAGTAAATATTTTTTTACGTACGTTTGCTGTATACAGTGTTTTCTTGTGATAAGTTATTTGCGGAATTGATTAACTTGCGCGGGAATGGGTTGTAGTTCAGTAAAGCTGGCTTTCCGTTAAATTTCAGCTCAAAATCATGAAATCAAGTCGTGTTGTATTTATCGCTCTGGCAAGTATAGCCATTATGGCTGTTCCTTCAAGAGGCCATGCTGTCTTACAAAATTCTGATGTCGTGGTTCATTCGACTTCGGCTGCCACAATCTCAATGGATGCATTCAGGGCGGGCGCACTTGACCGTCAAGGCACTCTTGATCTTGCAAGTATTTGCCTGGCTTCCGGGCGTACTCAGGATGGGTCAGAGATTGCCAACAAAATTGTTTTACTGTACCCTTACGATGAGGACATTCTAAGGATGTCTATTTTGCTCTTCGAGAATGCATCACAAGCAGAAAAGGCGCTACCATTTTATGAACAGTTACGCAAGCGGCATCCTGACGACACAAAACTGACGCTTGATGCAGCAAGGGCGTATTCTTGGTCTGGAAGACTGACTGAGTCTCTGAATCTCTTCGACGTGGTTATCAATTCAGGTAACAGTAACGATCTGGTAATGTCCCAATATGCTGACGTTCTATACGAAAATAAGCAGTACTCAAAAGCTGTTGTGAAGTACCGAGAACTTTGGAAAAAAGGGAGCCTGCAAAAAAAACAAGCCATCAATTTTGTCAATGCACTTATGGCAGCAGGAGAGCAAGCAGAAAGTGCCAAACTGCTTGATTCACTGGCAAAGCTTTATCCCGGAGACACCGAGGTGCTTCAGGCTACGGCTGATGTCTCTTTTGCTATGAAAGAGTATGGACGAGCAGCAAAGCTTTATCGTGAACTGATTGTCAATAAAGATAAACCTGCTGATCTTGCTGTTAATACCTGGATCGCTGATGTTGCAATGGCAATAAGCGACTATCCTGAAGTCATTAAGATCAATAAAGAGATTCTCGAACTTTCCCCCGAAAACCAGAAAGCCATGTTGACTATCGCAAGGGCTTCAAGCTGGCAGGGAGATTATTCTACCGCCCTTGCTTATTATGACAAATTGATTGCATCAAGCAATCCTGATCCTCTCTATTCCCGCGAAAAAGCTCGAGTACTTGGATGGATGGGTGACCAGCGTAGCTCTCTTTCTCTTTATAATACAGCTCTTGGCGCATACCCGCAGGACAAAGCGCTGAAAGCAGAAGCTGAGGCTAAAAAGAACTATTACAGCAACACTTACCGACCAGCAGTCAGGGCTTACAAGGCATGGCTTGTTGCCGAACCGAAGCAGCCGGAAGCACTCTTTGACCTCGGTCAATTTTACCTGCAGAATGGCAGATGGAAAGAGGCTATTGGAACGTATGATGAGCTTCTCACAGAGGTACCAGATCATCGACAGGCGTCATTGGCAAGGCAAAAAGCAAAAGTCACCTCGTCCATGATAAATATCAATAGCGTTGCGGAATATTTCAGTGCTTACAGTTCTCAGGGAAAAATAGATAGTCGAAAAACCGATGTAAGCTTTACTGGTTTTTATACTTCGATTTCTTACCCGTTTCAAGACCGGTTAACTGGTTTTATGAACCTTAACAGTAAATTTTACCGTTTTGAGGATGACCTCCAGACTACGAAAGTAATTGACCCGAAGACTCCGCAAAGCAAGGGCATAACGCTCGGCCTGGAGTATCGTAATCTTCCTGATATTCTTGTGCGCGGAGCTTACGGATATCGACAGAACTCAGGCGACCTGAAGGACAGTGGCACTGGCTTTTTGGAAACCGAAAGTCAACCTCTCGACAATCTGCATCTCGGTCTTTCGTACCATAAAGAGGATGTAGTTTCAAATTATACGACACTCCAGAACCATTTGCAGACCAACCATTGGCAGGGACGTTTAGTCTACGACGGATACCGCAGATGGCATGCCGGGATTGATTACGCTAAAGATTACTATACTGATAGTAATAGCAGTGTAACAACTGGCATGGATATAACAGCGAATCTTCTTTATGAGCCGCAGCGCCTTAGCGTTACCTATCGATTGCAAGAGTATGGTTTCGGTGCAGATAAATTACTCAAGGCCGATTACTGGACTCCTTCATCGTTCACTACCCATACCGCAGGTATCGAATGGCAGCATTATTTCAATAAAGAACGTTTCCAGGGTGCAAATGCCGCATATTACACGGCAGCATTCCGCCTCAGTCTTGAGCCTAAAGGTAATGTGTCCCACCAGATTCATGCCGGATTGCACCGCGACTGGAGCAACCGGTTTTCCACCGCAGTGGAGGCTCAATATACTTGGGACACAACGTCATCTATATATGAGGATAAACTGTTAAAAGCCGAATTTAAGTGGTTTTTTTAAGCGAAAAATATTTTAACTCCCGTACCGATGCAGGATAAAAAACTATCTAGATCACTTTTAGTGCAGGTCACTGCACTTTTATTAGTACTTGTGGTATATATATTTGTACGTATCTATTACATTGCGGTAGCTCCGTTCACTTTCTTGGAGCAGGTGTTTAGCTCAATTTTTTTTATTGCAGAAACGTTCATTCTGTTTCATTCGTTTTTCTTTTTTCTAGATGTCCTCCGGGAAGACATGCCGCGGAAGGGTCCCCCGCAGGCATCACCTGGCAAAGATGCTTCCATTGCAATCCTGGTACCTGCCCGACACGAACCAAGAGAAGTTGTTGAAAGTACCCTTTTGACCTGTCTCAACATAGCCTACGAAAACAAAAAGGTTTATCTGCTCGATGACTCCTCAATAGAAAGTTACAAACAGGAATCAAAGGAAATCGCTAATGCTTTGGGGGCTGAACTTTTTACGCGCATAGGCAACAAGGGGGCCAAAGCTGGCATGGTTAATGAAGTACTGAAGACTCTTACGGAAAAATATATTGCTATTTTCGATGCCGACCAGAATCCTATGCCAAGTTTTCTTACAACACTTCTTCCTTTTATGGAGGGTGATGATAGGCTTGCTTTTGTGCAGACACCGCAATTTTACTCAAACGGCGATATAAGTCCTGTGGCAATGGCTGCCCATAACCAGCAGGCAATATTTTATGAGTACATCTGCCTTGGGAAATCATTGAATGAGGGGATGTTCTGCTGCGGCACCAATGTAATATTTCGACGCGAAGCAGTTGAGGATGTGGGTAGATTTGATGAGGATACTGTTACTGAGGATATTGCCACATCGCTGCGACTGCATGCGAAAGGCTGGAAATCGTTGTTCATCTACAAGGCTTATACCTTCGGTATGGCACCAGAGGATCTGGGTTCTTACTTCAAGCAGCAACACCGCTGGGCGCTGGGCACGTCCCAGTTATTCCGAAAACTGGTTGTCTTGTTTTTTACAAATATTAAAGCACTTAAACCGATACAGTGGCTTGAATACATCATATCAACAACCTATTATTTTATCGGATGGTCTTATTTGATTCTTATGGCTGGTCCGGTACTGTATATCTTTTTCAATATTAACTCATATAACATTAATCCATTGGCTTATACGTTGACTTTTGTGCCATTCTTTATACTGTCTAACGTGATTTTTTACTCATGTATGGTGAAGAAAAAATATACACGGCGCAATATGCTCTACGTTCAGATGCTGACCGCTTTATCTATGCCCGTGTATATAAGTGCCACAATAATTGGATTGTTTAATCTGGATAAAAAAGGGTTTCAGGTAACTCCAAAGGGCGGCGCTACGAATGTTCCCCTAAAGGTCATCTGGCCTCAGTTACTTTTATTCAGTGCAGTTTTCTTGACACTGCTATGTGGTTTGTTCAGGCTTCTTCACGGATGGGATTATGTGCTCATAATCAATGTTTTCTGGACAGCGTTTCAGTGTGTTATGCTCAGTGGAATTTTTTATTTTAACAAAAAATGAAAACCGTTTTTTTTCTTTTTTTGTTTATTGCTGTTCTGCCGTTCTTTTTAATCAATTGTTCAACAGTGCCCCAGAATCCTGAAGAGATCTCTCTCAGATCCTGGTCACACTTCAAGCGTACGTTTATTCGATCAGGAAGAGTCATTCGTCCAACAAATAACAATGATACTGTTTCCGAAGGAGAGGCTTACGTCATGGTTCGTGCCGTACTCATGAATGACCAGGAAACCTTCAATGAGTGTCTTTCGTGGACTGAAGCAGTGCTTTCACGCAAGAAATCGCATGGCGACTCTTTACTCGCTTGGCATTTCGAAAATGGACGGGTCAGTGATACTGCCGCTGCATCCGATGCCGATATTGATTATGCATTCAGCCTCATTCTGGCTTATCGTACATGGCATGATAAACGCTACCTTCAAATTGCCCAGGAAGTACTAAAAAGTGTGCTTGAGCACGAAACTGCAGTAATAAATGGAAGGCTCTATTTTCTTCCGTGGCCAACCAGCAAAAACGAAACAGATGAACTCGTAGCCCTGAATCCGTCATACTATGCACCATCGCATTTCAAACTTTTTTATGAGGTAAGCGCTGACAGTCGCTGGATTCAGCTTACCGATACAACCTATGACCTTCTCAAACGGCTTCTTGTTTCCCCTGGCAAATTAACAGAAGGGGGATTGGTTCCTGACTGGATTGCAGTTGACAAACAAGGGATAATAAGGACTCTGCCTGGAAAACCTGTTGTTTATGGATGGGATGCCGTAAGGGTTCCACTAAGAATCGCCGCTGATTATTACATCTATGACGACCCACGTGCTCTCGGCATTCTTCGTTGGTTTTCAGAATCTTTTGAAAAAGAATTCAGTCGCAATTTCAGCATCTTTTCCTTTAATGACTCATCAAATAGAAGCTATGAAAACGCGCTTTTCTATAGTGCAGCCTATGCGGCAACGGAGGCAGCAGGCTCTTCGATCGCTCCGGAAATACTACAACGCCTTCGAAAATGTATTCGGAGGGACGGGGACAGCTTCTATTACAACTCCCCTGACGACTACTATATCAATAGTCTTTCCTGGCTGCCAGAATATTATCTTGTAAATAAAACACCGACGAAAGATAAGTCAAGGCAACTGGATTCAGAGAGAAAGCACTCCTTCCAACGGTCAGGTTCTTAGAATAACAATCGTCCATTCTGGCAACAATATTTTCTTGATCCAGACTGTTTATTATTTGGTTACCCCTAAATATGGCGGTCAAGGTTTTTTCATCGTCATATTTTTCGTTATACTAATTTCTTTTCACGAACCATATTTTCGCAGCATGAAGTGTGCAAAGTATCGTCAGTAACCCAAGACCAAAAAGTATGAACATTCATGAATATCAAGGCAAGGATATCCTGAGAAAATTCGGGGTTGCCGTGCCAAAAGGAATTGTTGCTTATTCACCAGAAGAGGCAAAACAGGCGGCTAGGGAGCTCTTTGACGAACTCTGTTGTCCGGTTGTTGTCGTAAAAGCACAGATTCATGCTGGCGGCAGAGGAAAAGCCGGAGGTGTGAAACTCGCAAAATCACCTCAAGAGGCTTTTGATATCGCCCAGCAGTTAATTGGTCTCACGCTGGTTACCCACCAGACTGGCCCAGAAGGCAAAGAGATCGGAAGACTCCTCATCGAAGAGGGGATGAATATCGAAAAAGAGTTTTATGTCGGCATCACCCTTGACCGGTCAACCTCAAAAAATGTTCTGATGGTTTCGACCGAGGGTGGAGTGGAGATTGAAAAAGTTGCCGAAGAGACCCCGGAGAGAATCCTCAAAATCCAGATTGATCCCCTTTTTGGCATGCAGGGTTTTCAGGCGCGCGATGCCGCTTTTTTCCTTGGACTTGAGGGTGAACAGTTCCGCAACGCCGTTCACTTCATAACCGCACTGTACAACACCTATATATCAATTGATGCTGCTATCGCAGAAATCAATCCGCTGGTAGTCACCAAAGAGGGAAAAGTTCTGGCACTTGACGCCAAGATCAATTTTGACGACAACGCACTCTTCCGCCACCATAAGTTTCTTGAACTGCGGGATACCAACGAAGAGGATCCATTGGAAGTCGAAGCATCAAAATCCAACCTCAACTATGTCCGCCTTGAAGGTAATGTAGGGTGTATGGTCAACGGCGCCGGTCTGGCAATGGGCACCATGGACATGATCCAGCTTGCGGGAGGAAAACCGGCTAACTTTCTTGACGTTGGCGGTTCAGCCAGTCCCCAAACGGTGGAAGAAGGATTCAAAATCATTTTGAGCGACAAAAACGTCAAAGCTATTCTTGTCAACATTTTTGGGGGCATTGTCCGTTGCGACCGTGTCGCTGCTGGCATTATCGAAGCCGCAAAAAAGATTGGCCTTCACCTTCCAGTCATTGTCAGGCTTGAAGGAACCAATGCACCCATGGCTCAGAAAATGCTTGATGAGTCAGGGTTGAACCTCATTCCCGCCAAAGGATTACGCGATGCCGCACAGAAGGTGCATGACGCACTGGCGGTATCCTGAGCTGACACTTCAGACGATAGCGCACATCACTTCACACCCCGCAATTGTTTTCATGCGGGGTGCTGAATGTTACGATTGATTGCATAAGATAATTATTTTTGCTTTTCCCGACCCTACTCAAAACGGAGGGCTTCTACCGGTTTGAGCTCTGCTGCTTTCCTGGCTGGCCAGAGACCAAAAAAGATACCGGTAACGGCTGAAAAGGCCGTTGCGAGAACCACTGAAATGAGTGATGTTTTTACAGCCCACCCCGCAAAAAAGGAGAGGATGAGGGAAATACCAATACCGGCAAGTATCCCGATAAAACCTCCGCTGATGGTCATTCCGACCGATTCTACAAGAAACTGAAGCATGATATCGCTTTTTCTTGCCCCGATAGCCTTGCGCAAACCGATCTCCCGGGTCCGTTCAGTTACTGAGACCAGCATGATATTCATGATACCAATTCCTCCTACCACAAGCGAGATAGCTGCAATAGAACCCAGCAGAAGGCTCATTGTCTGCGTGGTGCTGCTGAGCATCTGCTGAATTTCAGTCATGTCCCTGATATTGAAAGTGTCGTCATCATCCTTTAAGCGATGGCGTTTACGAATCAGCTCGTTAATCGCACTTTTGGCCTGGTCAATCAGGGTGGGTGACGTAACTTCAACTAAAATACCGCTGAGATAATCCTTGCCAAGCACTCGGTACATGGCTGTCGTTACAGGAATGATCACCACGTCATCCTCATCCTGTGGCCCGGAAAAGCCTTTTGCAGGGGCGATACCGATAACCTTGAAATTAATCCGGTTGATTTTTATGGTCTTGCCGAGCGGATTGCTGTTACCAAAAAGCTCCTTGACAACCGTCACACCAACTATGGCAACCTTTGCCCTCGTCTGAATCTCTTCCTGGGTAAACCACCTCCCAACCAATGGTACCGACGCCCGCATGGTGCCATAATCAAACCCTGCGCCAGTGAGGCTTGTGCTCCAGTTTTTGTTACCGTAAACAATCCGTCCGCCTCCGTTAACGACCCCTGTCGCATTTTTCACCAGCGTACGAAGCGCGGCAATATCGCTCACATCAGTAAAGGTAAAGCGGGCAACAGCGCCAGCACCCTGAGCGGCACCTCTGATCTTCGCTGATCCTCCCCTGATTGAGAGCATATTGGAACCCATTGATTTCAGTTGTTCCTGCATGGCCGCTTTCGCACCCTCGCCAAGCGCCATCATGGCAATCACAGATGCAACTCCAACAAAAATTCCGAGAACGGAAAGAAAAGAACGAAGCTTGTTGGCCAGAATTGCCTGAATGGCTTGAAATATAAATCCTTTAAACCGCCCATCCTGCCATAGCGAAACCTTCTTTGCAACTTGCTCGTCAAAATTCAGCCCTCCTGCAACTGTCGCCAAAGGCTCAATCCCGCTCTTGCGTTCATCTGAGACTATGACACCATCCCGCATAGTAATAACACGCCCCGCATAGGCAGCAATCTCGGTTTCATGCGTTACCATAATGATGGTTTTACCCTCATCATGAAGTCTTTTGAGAATCTTCATGATTTCTGCTGAATTTTTCGTGTCGAGATTGCCTGTCGGTTCGTCTGCAAAAAGAATCATCGGATCACGGATGAGAGCCCTGGCAATAGCCACACGCTGTTGCTCGCCACCTGAAAGCTGATTTGGCGTATGATCAATTCTATGTTCAAGTCCAACCAACGTAAGACGTTCTATTGCTTCCTTGCGAAAATCCCCCTTGATGCCACTATAGATATGAGGAAGGCGGACATTATCTACAATGTTCATTCGCTTGAGCAAATGAAACTGCTGAAAGACAAAGCCGGCAACAGTATTTCGAAGTCCTGCCTGCTCATCTTCCTTCAAAGTATTGACATTATGACCAAAAAGCAGGTAATCGCCCTTGTCAGGAGTGTCAAGAAGACCAAGAATCTGAAGCAGAGAGGATTTTCCTGATCCTGAAGGCCCCATAATCGCAACAAACTCACCCTGCTCGATCGTCACTGAAACGCCTCGCAACGCTTGCACTGTGCTTTCTCCAATAAGGTATGTCCGGTGGACATCAACAAGTTCAAGCATAGTGCTCATTGTTTCTTCTTGTTCCGTTGTGGCGTAAAGGGATTGGCACCTCCATTGTTTTTCGGCAAAACAAAAGTAGTATCCGGAAGCAATACAACAGAGTTATCCGTCAGACCGTCAACGATCTCGATATTGCGATCATCCTGCAAACCTGTCTGCACTGACCTGTAGCGATTCGCAGAACCTGTTTCGTCGCTTTTCTGAAGAACCACACTCTTGCCATTTTTACTCTGAACAGCTCCGACCGGCAACAGCAGCGTATCATTTTTTTCCTGAACAATAATCCTGATATTGGCACTCATGCCTGAGCGGAAAACATCGGGAATACGCTCAGGAATAACGTCGACGTTATAAATATTGACGTTATTCTGCAAATGCGACTCATAGTAGATATGTCCGACAACCCCGTTTACCCTGATTTCCGGATATGCATCAAGGCCTATCACAGCCTTCTGCCCTGCCTTTATCCTTCCGATATCGGTTTCATCGACATAAGCTTTTACAATAAGACGATCGGAAAGAACAAAAAGTGAGTCACTCGCTGTCACCGTTTGTCCGGGGTCGACGCTTCGAACAATGACCTGCCCCTCCATCGGGGCCATGACTGCAGTTTCTTTGTAGACCTTCTGCCAGTACTCCTGCTCACTCTTCCCCTGCAGCTTGGCTGCATCGAGCAACGCCGCCCGCTCGGTCGAACTAAGCATGGCAAGCACCTCTCCTTTCTTGACTATTTGCCCCTCTTCAACAAGAATCTCCTCTATTCTCCCTCCAACCGAGGACTGGATTTTTACACGGTTTTGCGGTTCGACCGCACCGGTTGTCGATACTGATGAGCTGATGGTTCCTCTTGAAGGACGAATTTCAACAAAACGCTTCTCGGAAGCCCGGTTTCCCCTGAATACAAAAAACGATGCAACCCCTAAAACTAAAAGCGTTCCAATAATACCCCATACAAGCTTACTCCTGCTGATCATCAAGGCCTCCTCCTTTTACCTGGATCCATTGAGCCTCAGCAATCAGCAGATTAGCCTCAGCGTTAAGATAACTCTTTTTAGCGCCAACAAGATTGTTTTCTATAATCACCCAGTCGTTGAACTTAACAAGGCCATTCGAGTATTGGGCATTGGCAATAGAAGAGCGATCGGTTGCCGCATCAAGCTGTTTTTTTTGAACAACAACCATCCGCCTGGCATCCTGAAAATTCTTCCAGTTTTGTTCGAGGTTATCAAAAATCTGGAGATAACCGCTTTTTTCCTGGGCATTCTGCTGGCTCAGAACAGCCATTGCTTTGGAAACCCTCCCCCGGCCGCTGCCTCCTTCATAGATCGGCACTGAAAGTGTAAAACCCGCTCTCCAATCAACAGCATTGAAAGGCCAGCGATCAGGAGAACTTCGCCCGACCGATGAGGTCAAGTAGAGCTGGGGTGAAAAGGTACTTTTGGCAACATCAAGAGCGTAACGAGCTGCCTTGCTTTTCGTATCAAGCTGCTGAAAGAGCGGATTATTTTTTGCAAGGAGGGCGAGATCCGGCTTTCCGACGGAAAGGTCGCTAGCCCTGTAGGAACCCTGAACCATGAGAGGGTTATGGATATCGCGTCCAAGCGCAGACGCAAGTCTTGTCTGGGCCAGGGCAAGACCTCGCCCGGCCTGGGAGACTTCAAATTCCGCCTGGGCAAGATCGGCCTGGGCCTGATGAAGCGAACCGATATGTTCCTTTCCTCCCTGATAATACAGATTGATCAGGCGCACATTCTTCTGGCGTCTCTCGGCAATCTCAACGGTAAGAGCGACAAGATCCTGCGCAAGAAGCAATTGAGTATATGCTGATCGAAGAGCAAAACGGACGTTGGCAGAAACTGCGCTGTAATTGTACCTAGCCGCCTTGATTGCCTCTGCATTACTTGCCACCTGGTTCGATGTTTTGTGACCGTCATAGAGAAGCTGATCTGCCGACAGCGAAAAAGAGGTAACCGAAGAGGCTGCGATCCCTTTTTCTGTCGTACCGTTTTGCTGAGAGCTAGCGCCAAGACTAAGCTGTGGAAGAAGCGATCCTTCCGTTATGCGCTTCTCGGCTTCAGCCTGCTGCAAAAGTGCAAGAGCCGAAAAAAGATCAGGATGCGCTTGCTGGGCCTCACTGACGCATTGCTTCCAAGTCAGAGACTCTTCAGCCCGCAGCGGCAAAACAGCAAAAGATATAATCAACACCAGAAACAAAATAATTTTTGCTCTCATCACAAGATGTATTATGGGCATGTATACGCGGTATAATTAAACAGGCGCTCTTTACCTTTTAATAAATGGAATCCCGAGTTGGACGTTCTTTTCCGTACAACCTTGCACCTTATTGAAATACTTTATAAAAATCACCACCCTGCAGCCGTACATCCCTGCTACTATAAAGATAAAAAACGGAACCCCCTCTGATTCATCTCATAAAGCTTTCATGAAAAATCGTATCTTTGCCCCCGTGTTACAGAATTATTTCAATGATGACGGTTATTTCTACAAGGCCTTTTTATCATGCTCGAAGCCAGAAACCTTTCCCTCAGTGTGGGAACCAAACAACTCCTGACCGATACCTCATTCCGCATTGGAGACAAAGACCATGTCAGTCTTGTCGGCCTTAACGGAACAGGAAAAACAACCCTCCTGCGCCTCATAAGCGGCCCAACAACCGACTCTGCACTCATCACCAATGGACAGTTTCTCAAATCGGCAGACACAACCATTGGTTACCTTCCCCAAGAGATTTCTTTTGAGGCCGATCTGGAGAAAACTGCCTTGCATTATGCTCTTCAGGCAAACGCTCGACTGTTCGAACTCTCGGAAAAAATAACCCGGATGGAGCACGAACTTGCACTGCCGGAACAGGATTATGAAAGCGAAGCATATCACCTCCTTATCGAGCGTTTTTCTGATGCGATGCACGAATTTGAACATCTTGGCGGCTACACCATGCAGTCTGATGCTGAAAAAGTACTTGCCGGACTTGGGTTCAGTGAAATAGATTTTCATAAAAAAGTCAAGGCCTTTTCAGGAGGATGGCAGATGCGTCTTCACATAACCAAACTGCTGCTGCAGAACCCAACACTCTTGTTGCTTGATGAGCCAACAAACCATCTTGACATTGATTCGCTCCGCTGGCTTGAAAATTATCTTCTTAATTATGAGCACAGCTATGTCATTGTATCGCACGACCGTTTTTTCCTCGACAAGCTTACAACAAAAACGCTTGAAATTGCTTTTGAGCGTATCAACGAATACAAGGGAAACTACTCCTACTATGAAACGGAGAAGGCTGAACGGTATGAGCTGATGATGGGCAAATATGAGAACGACTTGAAAAAGATGGAGGAGCTGAAAGCATTTGTTGACCGATTCCGCTATAAAGCCACAAAAGCAAGGCAGGCACAGAGCCGCCTGAGGCAGATGGAGAAAATGGAAAAAAACCTCCATTCGCCCGAAGAGGATCTCTCCCGAATCTCTTTCCGATTTCCGAAAGCCAATCCTTCTGGACGCGAAGTTATGCGCCTTGACGGGGTAAAAAAAGCTTATCCGCTGCCCGATGGAACAAAAAAACAGGTCTTGAACGGTATTGATCTGGAGGTCATGCGAGGTGATCGGATAGCTATAGTCGGCTCGAACGGTGCAGGAAAAACGACCTTCTGTAAAATTCTTGCTGGAGAGATCGATTTTGAAGGCAAACTGACCATGGGACACAATGTTACCCTTAACTATTTTGCACAGCATCAGACAGAAAATCTCTCCCCCGACAAAAGCATCTACCTTGAGATGATGGATTCCGCTCCCTCATCAGAAGCCCAGAAAAAGGTGCGAGACATTCTCGGCTGTTTTCTCTTCAGCGGTGACGCTGTCAACAAACAAATAAGGGTACTTTCCGGAGGAGAAAAATCAAGGGTTGCCCTTGCCAAAATCCTGCTCCAGGCCTCAAACCTGCTGATTATGGATGAACCAACCAACCATCTCGATATGCGCTCAAAAGAGATGTTGATCGACTCCCTTGAATACTATGACGGCACGCTGCTGATTGTAAGCCATGATCGCTATTTCCTTGACAGTCTTGTAAACAAAGTTGTTGAGATAAAAAACGGATCGTTGCAACTCCACCTTGGCACCTACGCTGAATATCTCGAAAAAGCAGAGAAGGCAATTGAAGCCGATCGCCAGCAAGGAATCGCAGCAAAACAGAAAAGCCAGAGTACGGCAGCAAAGACAGCCGAAAAAGAAAAAGTGCAGGCCAAGAAAACGGCAACCTCCACGAAAAACAAGAAAAGAGTCGATGATATCGAACAGAAAATCAACCGGCTTGAGCAGAAAAAAGAGTCAATTGAAACCATTATGGCAACAGAGGATTTCTACAAAAAAAGCAAGGAAGAAAACGCCAAAATCCTTGATGGTTATCATGCGCTTTGCAACGAGCTGAACGCACTCTTTTCCGAATGGGAAAAGGTCTCATGACAGGATAATTTCAGACCTTAGTCAGATTTTCACCCAGCGGTGAAGCTTGTCTGATTTTCTGGCTGCCTGCAACACTTTCTGGATCATAAGACCATCAGAAAAACCTGCGGCATCATGCAGTGTTCTTTCGTTGTTCTTGAGCGCCTTGACAATCCGGTTTGCAAGAAAGGCGAAACCGACGGCAAATATTCCATGCACGGCAAGTGATGACTGTCTGATTTTTTCCTGCAACACCAATTCATCCCATGCAAGCATCGGTTCAACCAGCTTCCAGCGGGGCGCATCTATGAGGCTGCGCCCCCCTTTGGCGTTGTCGTTGTCAACTTCCCAGAGCCTTCCTGCACCATCAAGCCTGATGGTTTTGAGGCTGCCGACCACTTCATAGGAAAACCAGGTGTAGGCGCCGACGGTGGTAACATGCATCAGCGAGGAGCTGCCAAGAGCGACTGATGAGGCGCCGAACTTCATCATCATGGCAAAATGGTCATCCGACGTAACTGCACGGGGCTGCCCTGATGTATCCGGGCGAAAGGGAATGCTGGTTGCGAGATTGCATGAGACCTCCGAAATTTCGCCGACCAGAAATCGGTTCATGTCAACCAGATGTGAGCCGATTGCACCAAGGGCTCCCCCGCCTTTTTCGGCATCACACCACCATGACCAGGGCATGTCGGGCCTGTTGCGGCTGGCAAGATTAACCACTGCACGGACTTCGTACACTTTGCCTATTTCACCCCCGTCAATCATCTGTTTCATGCAGGAGACCGCAGGGTGAAATCTGAGCTGATGGTCAAGAAGCGCAAAACCTGAAGCTTTGGATGCGACATCAACCATGGAGGCGGCATCCTCGACATTGAGAGCAAAGGGTTTTTCACAAAGCACACTCTTGCCGCTTTCGAGCACCCCGGTCACCATTTCCGTATGCAGATAAGTCGGAGTAGTGACGCAGACAAGGTCGAGATCACACAGCAGCATGTCGCGCCAGTCTGCAAAACCCTGACTGATATCGAACATCTTCGTAAACTTCTGACGGTGCAGCTCAGTGGGACTTGCTACGGCTGAAAGCTCAACATTTTCCATCAGTGAAAAAGCTGGCGCCTGTGCCATCTTTGCCCAGCCGCTTCCAATAAACCCTATTTTTATCTTTTTTGTCATAGAATGGACATAAAAAAAGGGCGACCAAGATCACCCTTTATAGTTGCAGAGCACCCGTCCGGTCAGATCCTCGTTTGCGCTTTTGCAAGGCGTGCTTTTTCGATATAGGTCTTCTGAATATCCCGCGACACGTTGTAAGCCTTCGAAAGACTGTCGGAGCTCCAAAGCCTTGCGTCAAAAGCCATACAGATATTTCTGAGGAACGGTATACCAACCTCGGTGACACGAACACTCTTGTCGCCCAAAACAACCAGTCCATCGTTCTCCATGTCTTCAAGGCGGTAGAGAGCAATATCAAGTTCTTCAGTATAGAGCTTCGGGTCTGCCCAGGAGGTCTCCTGTTTGCACATCAGGTTAAGAATATGACGGCGAAGCACCAGATCTTCATCAGTCAAGAGGTGACCGCGGTGCAGAGGGAATCGGCCTTCGTTCACCACTCTGATATAGTCAGCATCATCGCGTTCATTCTGTGCAAAAGCGTACCAGGTATCGCTGATGGAGGATGAACCGAGCGCAAGCATCATCTGTGTGGTATTTTCGGTATAACCCATGAAGTTGCGATGCAGTGAGCCGTTTTTCGCTGCAATATAGAGTGCGTCCCCTTCAATGGCGAAATGGTCCATGCCGATCTCATGGTAGCCAATGGATTCAAGCATTGCGCTGCCTTTATCATAAAGCTCCTGCTTCGCATCGCCAACCGGCAGATCTTCCTCTTTAAACTTCCGCTGCCCTTCGTACATGTGAGGGTTATGGCCATAAGCATAAAAGGCGAGGCGATCGGGCTTCAGCTCCATCACCTTCTGAATGGTATCGGTAATAGTAGCCATCGTCTGCTTTGGCAGACCGTAGACAAGATCGAAATTTATTGAAGTAAAGCCAATTTCACGGGCAAGATCAATCTTCTCCTTGACCAGTTCAAATGACTGGAGGCGATTGATCTCCTGCTGAACCACCGGGTCAAAATCCTGGATTCCGAAACTCATGCGCCGGAAACCAACACTGTAGAGCGCTTCAAGATGCTCCTTTGATGTTGACTTTGGATTCGTCTCAAAGCTGAACATGTAGTTGTCCATCTTGTTGACATTTTTGCAAATACCGTCAATAAGCCTGACAAGATTTTCCGGGCTGAAAAAGGTTGGTGTGCCGCCACCGATGTGCAACTCCTTGACATTGAGCCTGCCGGGAAAAACATCGGTGTACATCTGCCACTCTTTGAGCAGCGCCTCAAGGTAGGGAGTCTCAAAGGAGTGATCGAGGGTACGGTGAGCGTTACAACCGCAGAAGTAGCAGTGGTTCTCACAGTAGGGAATATGAATGTACAGGCTGATGCCAGTGGTCTCGTTGCTGTCGTTAAAGCCTTTAACCATAGCCTCTTTCCATTGCTCTTGAGTAACACCATCGGTACCCCATGAGGGAATAGTTGGATAACTGGTATAACGAGGGCCAGGATTGCTGTACTTTACTGCGAGATTGGTTGCCATTGTTAATCTTTCCTCAACAAGGATTATTTTTCTAAATTGGTTCTCGTGAAAATACATAAAACTCGGCAATTTCATAACTCATTAGCCCATAACCGGCTTGAAATCATCGTTTCCCAGGGCTACCAATATGTCGCCCCTACGGGGCTTGCC